>Ga0302325_10009771_pt1 | contig 20904 bp, 15 predicted proteins | sample Palsa_T0_2_FD_201948 | JGI IMG/M metagenome (GOLD analysis project Ga0302325, IMG submission 201948) | Peat permafrost microbial communities from Stordalen Mire near Abisko, Sweden - Palsa_T0_2 | ecosystem: Environmental > Terrestrial > Soil > Palsa > Peat permafrost | place: Sweden: Abisko...
CTGGGGATTGTCCCTGCGCAAACGGTTTTGCGTCGGATTTAATTTTGAGTTGCAGGCGGCGGCTACCGATAACGGGCTGAACATTGCCTTGGCCGAGCAGCACAGTTTTCCGCTGGGAGATGTTTTTCATTTCCTGCAGACGGATACGGTGCAACCGATTCTGGAGCAGGCGGCGCTGGATTCTCCGATTTTCGGCACGCGCTGGCGCTGGGATGCGAACCGGGCGCTGGCGCTGCTGCGTTTTCAGAATGGCAAGAAAGTTCCGCCACAAATTCAACGCATGCGGTCGGATGATCTGCTGGCATCGGTGTTTCCCGATGCGGCGGCATGTTTTGAAAATATTGAAGGCGAGCGGAAGATTCCGGATCATCCGCTGGTCGGCGAAGTCATGAAAGACGTGCTCACTGAAGCGATGGATGTGGAGGGATTGAAGTCGCTGCTGCGCGGAATGGCGTCTGGCGAGATTCGCGTGATCGCAGTAGACACGCCGGTGCCCTCGCAGTTTTCGCACGAGATTCTGAATGCGAATCCGTACGCCTATCTGGATGACGCCCCGCTTGAGGAGCGCCGCGCCCGTGCCGTCAACATGCGGCGCGTGCTGCCGGAGTCGGTGTTGCAGGAAGTTGGAGGCCTCGACGCGGGCGCGATTGCGCAAGTGCGTGCAGAGGCTTGGCCCGATGTGCGCGATGCGGATGAGTTGCACGACGTGCTGCATACCTTGGTCGCTCTGCCGGAGGGTGCTGGGCTTATGTGGGGACAGCCGCCCCCGGCTGTCCAGTCGAGCGAAGCTCCGGCTTTTGCTGACAATGGATTCGCTCTCGAGGGGGGCGGTTCGGCTGCGCTGAGCCGGACAGCCGGGGGCGGCTGTCCCCCCATAAGCCTTGCCCAGGTCCACTGGTCGGCTTATTTCGATCGACTGGTGAGCGAGGGACGCGCGGCTGTGGCTTCCGCTGACGGGCGGCGCTACTGGGTGGCGGCGGAGCGGGCGCGGACTTTCGCGGCGCTGTTTCCTGCGGCGGCGTTTGCGCAGACCCTGGCCGACGTGGAGGCGGCGCAATGTTCGCGCGAGGATGCTTTGCTGACGCTGGTGACGGGCTGGATGTCGCACGTCGGACCCACGACCGCTTCGCAGCTCGGATCTGACTTGGGACTGGCTCCTTCTGAGATTGAGAAGGCCTTGCTGCGCATGGAGGCGACCGGCACTGTGCTGCGAGGTAACTTTAGCGGCGCTGCCGCGCGGGCCGGGGCGCCCGCGCCGCTCGAACATGAGACGGAGTGGTGTGAGCGCCGGTTGCTGGCGCGGATTCACTGCTTGACCGTCGGGATGCTGCGCAAGCAGATTGAGCCGGTCACCGCCGCCGCTTTTATGCGCTGGCTGCTGCGCTGGCAGCATGTGGCTCCGGGGACCCAGGTCGTGGGCGAGCGCGGGACGCTCGAAGTGTTGCAGCAATTGCAGGGGTTTGAGATTCCAGCCAATGCGTGGGAGCGGCAGGTCTTGGCGCGGCGTGTTGCCGACTACGATCCCGCGTGGTTGGATCAGCTTTGTATGACCGGAGCCGTGGGCTGGGGAAGGTTGTCGCCGCATCCAGCAACCCTGGATTCCGGGGGAACGGCGAGCCCGGCGGGTTCCTCGGAAAGTGGCGCTGCCCCTCGCCAGCGGCGAGTGATTCCGACCAGCGTTGCGCCGATTACTTTTTTTGTGCGGGAAGAAGCCGACTGGATGGCCTTACCTCAAAATCCCCACTCCTTCGACAAGCTCAGGGCAGGCTCTGTCTCTCCAAAAAGCCTAGGGACAGGGACAGGGACAGGGACAAAGACGGGGCACCCTGCCGCCCTCGAGACCGTCGAGGGGCGTGGGTTGAGTCATGGGGCGCTGCTGGTGCTGGAATTCTTGCGGCTGCGCGGGGCCTCGTTCTTTGCCGACATTGTGCGCGGGACTGCAAAGCTTAAGGCTGAAATCGAAACTGGACTGTGGGAATTAGTGGCAGCTGGTTTGGTTACCGCCGATGGCTTCGACAACCTGCGGGCGCTGATTGATCCGAAGCGGCGCGCGGGACAAGGCAGCGGGCGCAGCACGCGTCCGCGGCACAGTTCAGGGCGCTGGGCGCTGCTGCATGCGGACTTGGCTGTGGAGCGTCCGCGCGCAGTCGAAGCCGCCTGCTGGATGCTGCTCCGGCGCTACGGAATTGTGGTTCGCGATCTGCTGGCGCGGGAGTCGAACTTGCCGACGTGGCGCGAGTTGTTGATGGGGTTCCGGCGGCTGGAGGATCGCGGAGAGATTCGCGGCGGGCGGTTTGTCGATGGATTTCTGGGAGAGCAGTTTGCGCTGCCGGTCGCGGTGGAATCGGTGCGGGGAATGCGCGGGTTGCCGTTGAGCGGGGAGACGATGATGCTGTCGGCGGCTGATCCGCTGAATTTGGTGGGGATTCTGGTGCCGGGGGAAAGAGTGCCGGCGATTTCCGGTCGGACGGTTAGCTATCGGGATGGGGTTGCAGTGGTTGCGTCCGATCAGGGAGTTGTGAGTGAAGCGGCGGCCAGCTAGGGCTGCGTTCAGGGCAGGCTTGCGAAGGCGCCCGTCGCCACATAAGGCAAGCGAAGGCTTTACTCATTCTCATTACTATTGCTCATTTGCTGGAAACTAGCGCGAAAAGAAAAAAGTCAGAAGCTCGATGAGGGGGTCCCCCGAGCTTCTGACTACGATCCCGGCTAGAACTGATCGAAAGCGCTTCCCCCGTCGCTTTTGGCCGAGCATCCGCACTGACGATGTGTGCATGCCGGATTCCAATCCTTCAACGAAAGTGGTTCACGTCGGGTAGGACGGTGCAACTCCTTTATTTACAGATCATTGAGTCTCTCTTGAATCTGTCCAAGCGCGCCGCTCCGGGCGCAGGGGAGCATGGAGCGCTATCTGATCGGATAGTCCTGCTAACCGTTCGGATATTGGGAATGGTTCACACCGCGCATGCATTTCCGCCCGCGCTGTGATAAGAATTCTGCACGGAATGGGAGACCCTGATTGCGCCCTAGACTCTTGGTGATTGCTGGACCCTCAAAAGACTCGACCATTCCTTTGCCCGACGGAGAAGCCACGCTGGGGCGCGATCCGGCCAACGCGGTGGCAGTGGCCGACGCGTCGGTTTCACGAAAACACTGCCTGATCCGCCGGGATGAAGATCTACGTTTTCAGATCAAGGATCTCGACAGCCGCAACGGGACTCTCGTAAACGGGCTGCTGGCGAAGGAACAGTGGCTGCGGCATGGAGACGAGATCGCGACTGGCGATTCGGTGTTCTTGTTTCTGCTGGAAGATGAGGATCAGGGGGTTCTCGCCAGCCGGGTTGAGTTCGATGACAGCCATCCTACGGCTGAGACTAAGCTGATTCATCCCAGAGAAGTGGTCTACCTGCAGCCCGACCGGTTGCTGCGGGAGTTGCCGGCATCGTCGCAGGTGGCGCGGAATCTGAATGCTCTGCTCAAGATCAGCCGCGTGGTGCATGCCATTCGCGATCTGGAGGAGTTGCAGGCGCAGTTGCTCGATCTGATTTTTGAAGTGGTGCCCGCCGGTCGGGGTGCGATTCTTTTGGCGGAAGGCGCAGAGCAGGAGTTTAGCTGCTTGTACGCGCGGACGCGGCAGGCCGGACAGCCGCAGTTGGTGCGGGTGAGTCGTACGATTGCGCGCCAGGTGATGAAGGACAACGTGGCCTTACTCGGCGTGGATGTTGCCGCCAGCGGCGCGCTGCGCGATGTGGAAAGCCTGGTGAAGTCGGAAGTGAGGTCGCTGCTGTGCGTCCCTCTGGCCGTGTTTGAGCGGGTGATTGGATGCATCTACCTCGACAGCACCAGCACTGCGCACCGGTTACAGGAAGATCACCTGCAGCTGATGGCGGCAATCGCCGGGATTTCCGCTGTCGCGCTGGATAACGCGCGGCGGCTGCAATGGCTGGAACAGGAAAACCAGCGGCTTACTACGGAAGTCCGGCAGGAACAGAGTCTGGTGGGCGAAGGCACGCGGATGAAGGAGGTTCTTCAGTTCCTGGCCAAAGCTGCGCCCACCGAATCGACTGTACTCATCGAGGGCGAGAGCGGCACCGGCAAGGAACTGGCCGCGCGGGCGCTGCATCGCAAAAGCTCTAGAGCAAGCAAGCCGTTTGTGGCGATCAACTGCGCCGCGATTCCCGAAACTCTGCTGGAGAGCGATTTGTTTGGTCATGAACGCGGCGCCTTCACGGGCGCGGTGGTGCAGAAAAAAGGGCGGCTGGAGGTGGCCGATGGCGGTGTGGTGTTTCTGGACGAGATTGGAGAACTGGCTCCGGCGCTGCAGGTGAAACTGTTGCGCGTGCTGCAGGAGCGCGAGTTTGAGCGCGTGGGCGGAACGCACTCCATCAAGGTCGACATCCGGTTGATTGCCGCAACCAATCGTGACTTGAACGAGGCGGTTCGTACGGGCGAGTTTCGCCAGGATCTGTACTACCGGCTGGCGGTCGTGAAACTGACGATGCCTCCGCTACGGGAGCGGCGGGAAGACATTCCGATGTTGACGCGGCATTTCTTGCAGAAGTATGCCAAGCGCAGCAATGTGAAACCGAAACCTTTGTCGCGGGAAGCCATGGCGGCTCTGGTGAACTACGAATGGCCGGGCAATGTGCGCGAACTGGAAAATGCCGTCGAGCGGGCGTTGGTAATGGGATCCTCGGACACCGTGTTGCTGGAGGACTTGCCGGAATCGCTGCTGGAGCAGGAATCGGCGGCGGAGATGCATGAAGGGAAGTATCACGCCAGCGTGAAGGAGTTGAAGAAGCAATTGATTATCGATGCGGTGCTGCAGACGCGGGGAAATTATGTGGACGCAGCGGCGATTCTGGGAGTGCATCCGAATTATCTGCATCGGTTGATCCGCAACCTGGGATTGAAAGAGGCGCTGCAGGATCGATTGCGGGGGCGCTAGGTATTGGCGGAGATGGCGCTCGAGTGTTGTTGAATATATCTCCGGGGCTAAAGCCCCTAATTCACTTCGAAACATTTTACGCGGCGCTTAAGCGCCGTTCTTCCACGGTTGCTGGCACGGTTGCTCGCGCGTTTGTGTTGGAAATCAAGTCGACGAGAATTTTCGTCACCGACATCGACGCCGCGTTCAGGGCAACGGCAATTGAATCAGGCGGGCGGGGTCGAGGTAGGTGCCTTGCCAGCGGACGGCTACGTGGAGATGTGGTCCGGTGGCCCGGCCGGTGCCTCCGCTCAGGCCGACAATTTGCCCGCGCTTCACCACGTCGCCTTCTTTGACCTTGAATTCCGAAAGATGCAGATAGAGAGTCAGAAACCCCTGGCCGTGGTCGATCACGACGAAACCGCCCTCGTAGTAGAGAAAGCGCGCCAGCAGCACAGTGCCTGAATTCATGGCGGCGACGGGGGTTCCGGTGGGGACGCGGAAATCGAGGCCCTGGTGGGGGCTTTGCGCCTTGCCGTTGAAGATTCGTTGCGAACCGAAGACGTCGGAGATGGCGGCGTCGGCGGGCGCAGTGAAGTTGCCGTCCCACTCGCGGGCTGGAGTGACGCGGCTGAGATAATCCTGCTTGATCTTTACTCCTTCCGCGATTTGCGCCTGCTGTTCGGGAGTGGGCTCGGTGAACTTCTTTTCGACTGTGAGCTCGACTTTGATTTGAGGATACTTGGCGCGGGCCACGGCGAAAGTGTGCGTGACTGTGAGGGCGGCCTTCGACGCGGCGCGTTCGGCGGTTAGTTCGAGCGAGTACTTGCCGGGGTTCGTTTCAATGCTGACACCGGCCAAGGTGAACCAGGTTTTCGTGGAGGCGTCATAACTGAAGGTGAGTTGATGGCCGAGCCACGTCCCGGAGAGGGACTCGAGTCTTGCGGGGGGCTTGACTTGAAACAGGACTGGAGCGCCGTTGACCAGGTGCGCGGGGCGGGCCTGGACGGTCCAGGTGGCGGCGGAGGCGGGGAATGCGGCGGAGAGGAGCAAGGCGCAAATCGCTATTGCGGCTACCGTTGGTGCGCTGGGCCGTTGACGCATGAGTTGTTTGCGATTTGAAAACTGCATTTCACCAGCGTAGCACTTCGAGGAATTGCGGCGCCGATAATCCTGGACATGCGCATCCGGGTGCTCACGGCCTGCGGGCTAAATATCTACACTAATTCAATGGACATTATGGTATATTTCTTGCTCTTGGAGTAGTTGTCAGTCGGCCCTCCCCTAAGGGCACCTAACAAAAATCACGGAATCGGAAGCTCGCCGCATTACCCGCAAATGCCGGCTTCCAACAAAAGGCCGCGGTCCCCCCCGTTCCCCGCGGCCTTTTGTGCGCCCGTTAGAAGACCTACTTCTTCGTGGGTACGGTCCCGGCGGACTTCGTTCCCGACTTGATTCCGAAGATTTTCAGTTGCGCGTGGCTGGCGACGAAAACTTCGCCATTGGCGACGACCGGAACAAGGTTAGAGTTGCCTCCGGTGTTGGGCCAGGTGCCGGCCTGGGCCCGGAATAGCGCCTTCATTGTGCCTTTGCTAATCGATTCGGGGTTGAACGCGTACAGGAAAATCGGGTTGCCGGACGCGCTGGTCGGTCGCGACAGCGCCCAGATGATGGGGCTGGCGGTTCCATTGGACGAGATCGTGGTGAAGAAGCCAGGATCATTCACGTTGCCGACAATCGCTGGGGCTCGGGAGACGGCGATCAGCGCGGGCTTCGGCGAAGTCTGTACCTTGAAGACCTCGACGGTGTTTCCACCACTGGTGACCACGCGGCCGATCCCGTCGGAGGGGTCGACGAAGTATGACTGGCCGCACCAGCATCCGCCGATGCTATAGGTTCCGAGCACGTTGTTTTTCGTGGTCGAGTATCCGCCGAGGCTATCTTCGTTCATCAAAAAGAGGCTTCCGGCTTTGCCGGCGGCGACGGCCATGTGTGGCGTGGAACCGGGCTGGTCTGGCAGCACCAGTAATCCTCCGGAACCGAAGTCCTCGTCGGATTGATCGAGACTGGCCTGATTCTTGGGAGTGAACACGGAGAGTACGGTCGTCAAGTCCGAGGAGACCTTGATGGCGCTTTCCTGAATGTTGCTCACGCCATCGTAAGTGGTGCCGGAGTAATCGGAGTTCCCAGTGACGAACAGAATGTTTCCGGAGTCGTCGACGGCGGGGCCGTAGCCGGACATCCAGATCGAAGAAAGGAAGAAGCTATCAGGCGAGGTGGCTTGCATGTCGAGAACCTGATTCGCCGGGACCGGGGTCAGCGAACCAGTGGACCAGCCCAGCAGCCAGCCACGGGAAACGTTGGCCGCGAAATCGCAAAAGCTTCCGAAACCGGCGTAGATCGTGCCGTTGGCCAGCAACAGACCAGGACGCTGGCGCTGGTAAGTCGCGTTGAAATTGAACGTGCTGCCGTCGATCAAGGTGTGCGAGGCCACGACCAGCTGCGGAGCGACTTTGTCAGTCAGGCTGCCCAGATCGAGCGCGTGAAGCCGGTAGGCGGGGCCGGTGGAGTCCTGCGTGTAGATGATGACATACAAGGTATTGCTGGTCAGGTCGATGACCGGTGTGGAGTTGATGCCTACGTGCGGTCCGTTATTATTGCAACCCAGCGGCCAGCTGACCGGCGTTCCGAAATTGGGGCTGAGCAGTACGGTGCCGGCTTCGGCGTCGATGGCATAGACGGTATTGTTCTCCGAGGCCACGTAGACCACGTCATGCACGCCCTGACTTGATCCTGCGGTGATGGTCACGGCGGGAACCAACAGCGGCTGACCGTCGACCTGGTCGTCGAGTGCGATGGTCTTCAACAGCCCGAACGAAGATGTCCCGACGTTGGCCGGAGTGAGCACTGTCTCCTGGGAGTTCCACCCGGTGCGGTTGTTATCGACGTGATAGGTGGTGATGGCGGTCTGACCTGCAGCCAAGGAAACGGCGAAAACAAGCAGGCCAGAAAACGCCAGGACGATACCGGTGGAAAAGCTACGAAAATAATGTGACATAGTCTGAAAATCCCTTTGTGATGGTTTTTTTCTAACTGATTGCCGGAAGCATCCCGAAAGCGAGACGAGCTTCCAACCGTTAACGTGTAAACCCGAAAATCATCTCGGGCTGCCCGCAAGCTTTTCGAGAATCTCACGCCGAAAACGATGCCGGCAAGAATTCCCGATCGAGGTTCTTACTTGGTCTCGCCAATCGCCGCAGAAGTCGTTTGTCCCTTCTTGGCAGCAGTGGTGAGTCCGAAGATTTCCAGTTCGCCCTGGCTGGCTACGAAGACTTCGCCATTGGCGACGACGGGAACCAGGTTGGAGTTGCCTTTGCCGGCTTCGGTCATGAGAATTTGCTGCATGGAGCCGCCTGTCACCGATTCAGGATTGAAAGCGTAGAGGTAAATGGGATTCCCCGGCGTACTGGTGGGGTGCGATACGGCCCAGATGACTGGGTTGGCGGTTCCGTTAGAGGAGATGCTGGTGAAGAAACCCTCATGGTTCACGCCGACGATGGTTGGAGAGGTGGACACTTTGGTGAGGGTGGTCTTTTTCTTGTTCACGTCGACTTTGAATACGTCGACGTTATAGCCGCCGCTGGTCACGACGCGGCCGACTCCATCGGAGGGATCGACGTAATAGGACGGACCGCACCAGCAGCCGCCGATCGGGTAGGCGCCGAGCACATTGTTTTTGGTGGTAGAGAATCCGCCGAGATTATCTTCGTTCATCAGGAAAAGAGTTCCCTTTTTGCCCGCCGCCACGGCGAGATGCGGGACCGTGCCGCGCTGATTGGGCAGGACGAGCACTCCCCCGGCACCGAAGTCAGTGTCGGTGGCGTCGAGATTGGGCTGGTCGTCGGGCGTGAACACGCTGAGTACGGTGCTCAGGTTTGACGAAACTTTCACCACGCTCTCTTGAATGTCAGTGATGCCATCGTAGGTACTGCCGGAGGGATCGGAGTTTCCCGTGACAAACAAAATGTTGCCGGAATCGTCGGTGCTGGGGCCGTAGCCGGACATCCAGATCGAAGAGAGAAACCAGTCATTGGGCGAGGTGACCTGCGTGTCCAGCGTCTGGTTAGCCGGGAGTGGGGTCAGAGTGCCGGTTGACCAGCCCAGGAGCATGCCGCGGGAAAGACTCACGTTCGAGTCGCAGAAGCTGCCGAAACCGGCGTAGATGTTGCCGTTGGCCAGCAACAGGGCGGGCCGCTGGCGCTGGTAGGCGGCATTGAAGTTGAAAGTGCCGCCGTCGATCAGGGTGTGGGATGCGACCACCATCTGTGGGGCGACTTTGTCGGTCAGGCTGCCGAGATCGAGGGCATGAACCCAATAAGCGGGAGCAGTCGTACCCTGTTCATTGATGACGACGTAGAGAGTATTGCTGGATAAGTCGATGACGGGAGTGGAGGAGATGCCTACTTTCGATTTGGGATTGTTACAGGCTGTGGGAAGGACGCCGGGCGTTCCGAAAGTTGGGCTGAGGAGTACTGTGCCGGCTTCCGCGTCGACGGCGTAGATGCTGTTGCCTTCCGTGGCGATGTAGACGACGTCATGCACGCCCTGAAAATTTCCCGCGGTGATGTTGACGCCGGGAACGAACAGCGGCTGAGCATCGATTTGGTTGTCGACCGGATTGGTGAAGGTGATGGTATGGAGCAAGCCGAAAGAGGAACTGCCGACGTTGGCCGGAGTGAGCACGGTCTCGTGGGAGTTCCAGCCGGTGCGGTTGTTGTCGACGTGATACGTCGTAATGGCGGTTTGACCGGCGGCCAGAGTCGCGGCGAAAAAAGTCAGGGTGGCAACCGTGCACCTGGCACGGAAAGAAAAACTGCTGGAGAGAAGTGGCATGGCTTGAAAGTCCTTCGGACTGTTGTTCTGCTGGGACGCAGTGCCCGGCTGATCGGGGGTTTCAGCGCGAAAGCCGAACGAGCTTATAACATCCGCGGTTAGGTGTAAACCGGAAAATCAACGCTGGGAGTTTCCCTGCGGCGGTTGCCGGGAGCCTGCAGACCTTGCTGATGCGGACGAGAAAAAGTGCAGCAACTATGCAAATTCGTGCAACATTTTCTCGGAGAGCGGAAAGCGGTGGTGATTACTGGCGGCAGCGCCGTCCGTATTGTGAGAAATTTGGTGGACCTGGTCGGGATCGAACCGACGACCTCTTCCATGCCATGGAAGCGCGCTCCCAGCTGCGCCACAGGCCCACTGTTGGGGGACACTACGAGCGATCCGTTGCGGACGGCCTTAAGTATTCTCGCTGAGTGAGCGCAGATAGTCAACGCGCGGGACGTCCGGTACTGTCCTCGGCTTTTTGATTTTCTTAGGGGTGCTACCCGAAGGCGTGTGAGATTATGGGGTTGAGAAGCAGCGGGAGTGGCGTCATGAAGTACCGAATTGCGATTTGGGCGAGTGCGGGATTTTTCGTAGCGGGCGGCTGGGCCGTTTATGCCTTGGCAAGCACACCCCCAGCGCTGGTCTTTGGCGATCCGCTGATGACTTTCGTCCAGCTCACCTGCCCAATTGCAGTTCTTGGCCGTTCTTATGCGATCAGCCTCTACTGGGTTCTTGTGGTGAATGCCGCTAGCTATGCGGTGGCCGGCCTGATCGTCGAAAACCTTCGCCCGCGGCGTCATCACGCCAGCAAACAAAAACGCCCACGAATTCTCGGTAATAGTTCGGTAACAATCTAGTCGACTCCGTGGAGTGGCTAATCTACCTCCTTCCCAAGCATCCACCAAAGCCGGTCTCGCAGATCGGAAAACGCGTACAGAATATGGTCTCTGATGGATTGAGGATGTTTCCTTATACGGTAGAGAATGCCGTTTTCAAATAGCCTCTTTGGGTCAGGGAGGCCCGATGCGCCTACTTGGCCTTGCGGCCTAATGTATTGGTGGACACGGGCTAATTCTTGGTTGGTGGCATCGAAATAGGACACTTCTTGACTATGGGTGCCCACGGGTTCATTCGCTTTCGGACGTACCGGCGTTGAATCCCGTCTTGCGACCGCTCTCAATTCTCCCGACAGCATCCTTTCGTAATATCTTCCCCTGTTAAATCTTCTACGCATTCTCCACTCGGAAACACGTACAATAGGGGGTGTCATGGTAAGCAGTTCTCAAATTAGAAAGCAGCTCGCGAAGTTCTTGGACGGCCAGATAAGCCTTGATATGTTTGAGGATTGGTTCGTACAGAACACCTGGAACATTCACCTCAGCGGTAGCGTTTCGGCTGAATCATTGACGTTTGCCGTTGAAGAGTCACTGTCTGAGTATTCAAGTGGTCATATCGACGACAAGATTCTGCGCGGCGAGCTGTCACAAATTCTCAGTGCAGAAAATAAGGTTCTGAATATCGGCGATGCGCCTCAAATCGTGTATTCGTTCAGGTATTCTGCCCCGGTAATACCTGTTCTTGTAAGGGCATAACCATTAAGGGAATGCGCGTTAGCACTTCTTCCTCGAAAAGAACATCAAACCAATACAGGCCATCTTGTTCGACTCCGAGAGCAATATTCAGGATCACGTTCTGACCTTGATCCTCCCCCAGAAACTTCACAGGAATGGCGTATAGCTCTTTGCGAATGGCGTCCGGTCTTTGCATAACTATGGTGATTTTGTGCTCTCCTGTTACGGGACCAGATTTTATGCTCACCAAGCCATTTAGATTGATCATGGGCTTAAGCCCTGCCGGCAATCCGGGGCCTTGAATGAGATACTGAATTTTGTCGGCGATGCGTACTAGAGTCAAAGACTCATCTTTTTCTTGTATGACTCTTTCGCATAGCAGAGCAGCTGTGACGTATGGGCGTGGCTTATCCATTACCGAGCTCCGATCCAACCTGTTTCCTAGATAAAGACATCCGAGCCATTATATTGACTTTTGTCGCACGGCATTGCACACTCGCAAGTGTCGTGTCACAAAAACCAACTCGCTCCAATTCTTCCGTTTCTTTCCACAGGGCACTTCTGTCATAATTGATCGTGCACCCCACCTGCACCAATTTTCAAACACAATTTAAAGCGAGGAAGAGATGCCAGCGAAGTACATCTTTGTGACGGGCGGAGTTGTGTCTTCCCTTGGTAAGGGATTGGCCGCGGCTTCCATCGGCTGCCTGCTGGAGAGCCGAGGAATGAAGGTCAACATCATGAAGTTCGATCCCTATCTCAACGTCGATCCGGGGACGATGTCGCCGTTTCAGCACGGCGAAGTTTTTGTGACCGACGACGGAGCGGAAACCGATCTTGACCTCGGCCACTACGAGCGCTTCACCCACGCCAAACTTTCTCGCGACAATAACTGGACGACCGGGCGGATCTACGAACAGATCATCGCCAAGGAGCGGCGCGGCGATTATCTGGGCAAGACGGTGCAAGTGATTCCGCATGTAACCAACGAGATCAAGGCGGCGATGAAGAAGGTCGCGCAGGATGTGGATGTCGCGATCGTCGAGATTGGTGGGACGGTGGGCGACATCGAATCGCTGCCGTTCATGGAAGCGATCCGGCAGATGCGGCAGGAATTGGGGCGCGAGCACACCTTATTTGTACATGTCACACTGGTGCCGTTTATTGCGGCGGCGCAGGAATTGAAAACCAAGCCGACGCAGCATTCGGTAAAGGAGTTGCTCAGCATCGGAATTCAGCCGGACATTTTGCTGTGCCGCACCGACCGGTTTCTGGCGAAAGATATCAAGTCGAAGATCGCGCTGTTCTGCAACGTTCCGGATGAGGCAGTGATCACAGCGAAGGACGTGGCTTCAATTTATGAAGTGCCGCTGGTGTTCGCCAATGAAGGCGTTGACACCCTGGTGCTCAAGTTGCTGCACATGGAAGCGAAGGAACGCGATCTGTCGAAGTGGGAGGATATTGTCCATCGCGTCTACAACCCGAAAGATACGGTCACGATCGGGATCGTCGGCAAGTACGTGGAGTATGAAGACTCGTACAAATCGCTGAAAGAAGCGCTGGTGCATGGGTCGCTGGCGCACAATTTGAAGTTGCAGATCAACTGGATTGAGGCTGAAGGCTTGGAAAGTCCAGACGGTGACAAGGGCTACGAGGCCCAACTCGAAGGCTACGACGGAATTCTGGTGCCCGGAGGATTTGGCAAGCGGGGCATCGAGGGGATGCTGTTGGCGATCCGTTACGCTCGCGAAAATAAAGTTCCGTACTTTGGCATTTGCCTGGGGATGCAGACGGCGTGCATTGAGTTTGCCCGTAACGTGGTCGGGTTGACGGAGGCGAACTCGAGCGAGTTCGATCCGGCGACGCCGCATCGCGTGATCTACAAGCTGCGCGAGTTGCGGGGCGTGGAAGAACTGGGCGGGACGATGCGGCTGGGAGCGTGGCCGTGCAAGATCGAGCCCAACACGCTGGCCAATAAGATTTACGGGAAGCTGGAGATCAGCGAGCGACACCGGCATCGCTACGAATTTAATCGCGAGTATGAAGAGCCAATGGTCGCGGCGGGACTGCGCATCTCAGGATCGACGCCGGATGGGACTTACGTGGAGATGGTGGAACTGCCTGACCATCCGCATTTTATTGGGTGCCAGTTTCACCCTGAGTTCAAGTCGAAGCCGCTGGAGCCGCATCCGCTGTTCAGTACATTTGTGGGAGCAGCGTATGAATATGGAGTGAAGCGGCGCGCGGAGAAAGAAACCGCCGCGGTGGAGATGTTCCACCGCCCGGAGAGAACGAGGGTTTGATACAAGGCGCCACGAATTTCACGGATTCGCACGGATCAAACAAAATAGAGAAATACCTGTGTAGATCGGTGAGAATCCGTGGCTGATCGTTCGATGCACACTTCCTTCCAAGTCGGCGACATTCACATCGGATCGGGCGATCTGTTTCTGATCGCGGGGCCGTGCGTGATTGAGAGTGAAGAGCACGCCATGCGGATGGCGGAGATCATCAAAGGGGTGACCAAGGCGCTGAATTTTCCGTTTATTTTCAAGGCCAGTTACGACAAGGCAAATCGCACTTCGATCCGCAGCTTTCGCGGGCCGGGATTGAAGGAAGGTCTGCGCATTCTGAAGAAGGTCAAGAACGAACTCCAGGTGCCAATTCTGACCGATGTGCACGAGACGGCGGATGTGGGCAAGGTCTCCGAAGTGGCGGATGTCTTGCAGATTCCGGCGTTTCTCAGCCGGCAGACCGACCTGGTTGTCGCTGCCGCGCTGAGCGGACGGGCGGTGAACATTAAGAAGGGGCAATTCGTATCGCCGTGGGATATGCGGCACGCGGTCGAAAAGTGTCGCGATGCGGGGAACACGCAGGTTTTTCTCACGGAGCGCGGAGCGAGTTTCGGATACAACAATCTGGTGGTCGATATGCGGTCGCTGGCCATCATGCGCAAATTTGCGCCGGTGGTTTTTGACGCGACGCATTCGGTGCAGTTGCCGTCGTCGCAGTCCGAGGGAAATGGTCCGGCGGTGAGTGGCGGACAGCCCGAGTTCATTCCGCTGCTGTCACGCGCGGCGGTGGCGGCGGGTGTGGACGGAGTGTTCATGGAAGTTCACGACAATCCCAAGGAAGCGAAATCGGATGGGGCGAATGCGCTGGAGTCGACCAAACTGCGCGGGGTGTTGAAGGAGTTGCTGGCAGTGAGGAAGGCGTTGGATGTGGCGCATGCGACGCCGTAGGCGGAGACGGCGTCCCGCCCGGGACGAAACAATTTAGCCCAGCGCTTCAGCGCTGGGACGGCTGCCGAGCGGAGGAGAGAGTCCCAGAGGGACGACACACTCAGCCCAGCACGTATGCAGGGTCGTAAGCCACTCCATGCTTCTTCAGGAAATCCACGAATTCCTCTTCGAAACTCTTCTTCTCGTGATGCTGGCGCTGATTTCGAATATAGCGAACGACATCTGCCGTTTGTGATGCGCTCACGCTGAAGGCCCCGTATCCTTCCTGCCAGGCGAAGCGCTGGTCGCAAGCTCGCGATTCATTGATCCAATGGGAGGAACTGCCTTTGAGAAACTGGACGGCTTTCGCCAACGATACGGCCGGGGGCAGCGCGAGGAGGGCGTGAATGTGATCCCATACGCCTCCGATGATCATGGCTTCGAAGCCCTGATTCCGGGCGATTCCGGCCATGTAGGACCAGAGCTTGGGTTGGAGTTCATCGGTCAGACATTTTCTCCGTTCTTTGGTGCTGAAGATCAAGTGGATTCGGTTGCTGCAGTACGAATGTGACATTGTGTCGTCCCTCCGGGACTTGCTTGAATCTCTTGCCGCTACCCAGCGCTGAAGCGCTGGGCTAAATTGTTTTGCCCCTGCGGGGCGGGAGGGATGCGATCTGCTCTGCAAGAATTGCATCTGCCATGAAAGATCGGCCCCGCTGCGTGAAATACAATCGTACGAGCCAGACCGGTCTGGCGCTCCTACAATCAACGCAATGTTTGTAGCCGTTCCCAGAGCAGGAATCCACAGAAACGCTTCCTCCTCCGTGGTAGATTTGAAGTTTCCATGAAGCACATTGCCAACTGGGCTTTGAACATTGCCGCGCTGCGCGGGGCGAGCTATGCGGATGTGCGCGTGGTGGCGCAGCGGAACCGCTCCCTCACCACGAAGAACGGCAAAGTGGGTAGCGCGTCGGACGCGGAGTCGGTGGGCATGAGCGTGCGTGCGATTGCCGATGGGGCTTGGGGCTTCGCGGCCTCGGCGGAACTGGGGCGCCGCGCGGTGGAGGCGACGGCGGCTCGTGCGGTTGAGATTGCACGTGCGTCGGCTCGCGTGAAGCAGGAAGATGTTCGTCTTGCCCTGGAAAAACCTGCGGTTGCGGAATGGACTACGCCGTACAAGATTGATCCCTTCACCATCCCTGTCGAACAGAATATTGAACTGCTGCTGAAGATTGACGCGGAGTTGCGCTCAGTGGCGGGGATCACGCTGGCCGAGACGAACCTGAATTTCAATCGCGAAGAGCAGTGGTTTGTGTCTTCGGAGGGCGCGGACATTCACCAGACCAAGCTTTCAACCGGCGCGGGATACGCGGCGTATGCGTTTGCCGGGAATGAGATTCAGAAGCGGTCGTATCCTAATTCGTATGGCGGGCAGTGGCAGAACAAAGGTTACGAGTTGATTGACGAACTGAAGTTGGAAGAGAACGCCCGGCGCATTGCGGAAGAGGCGGTGGCGCTGCATCAGGCCGATCAGTGTCCGGAAGGAAAGTTCGACATTATTCTCGACAGCTCGCAGCTCGGGTTGCAGATTCATGAGTCGGTGGGACACCCGATTGAACTCGATCGCGTGCTGGGGATGGAAGCGAATTTTGCCGGGACGTCGTTTCTGACTTTGGACAAGCTGCGCACGCTGCGCTACGGCAGTGAACTGGTGAATGTGGTTGCGGATGCGCGGCAAGAACATGGTCCAGGGCTGGGGACTTTCGGTTATGACGATGAAGGCGTGGCGGCGCAGTGCACGCCGATCATCACCAATGGATTGTTCACGGGCTACTTGAGTTCCCGCGAGACCGCGCACACTATCGGCGAGAATCGTTCCGGTGGGACGCTGCGGGCGGAGGGATGGAACCGGCTGCCCATGATTCGCATGACGAACATCAGTCTGCTGCCGGGAGAAAAGCCGTTGAGTCTGGAGCAACTGATCGCTTCGACCGATCACGGGGTTTTGCTGCAGACGAATCGGTCGTGGTCGATTGACGACAAACGCTACAACTTTCAGTTTGGCTGCGAGATTGGATGGGAAATCAAGAACGGCAAGCGCGCGCGCATGGTGAAGAATCCGTCGTATTCAGGAATCACAACCGAGTTCTGGAATTCGCTGGATGCGATCTGCTCGCGCGACGAGTGGACGCTGTGGGGAACTCCGAATTGCGGGAAGGGCCAGCCGCAGCAAGTGATGGGGACGGGGCACGGGGCGGCGCCGTCGCGGTTTCGAGGGGTTAAGGTGGGGAGCGCGTTTAAGGGGGCGTGATATGTGTCACAGACGTGGAACGGGACTCGGCTGTAGCATTTGGCACTTAGCACTTGGCATTTAGCCAAAAGTGCGGAGGTGCCTAGATGAAAGATTTTAGGGATCTGAAGGTCTGGGAGAAGTCTCACAAGTTGACTTTGGAGATTTACGCTGTCACGGCCGGGTTTCCACGGCCGGAACTGTACGGTCTGACGAGCCAGATTCGTCGATGCAGCGCTTCGATCGGGGCGAACATTGCCGAGGGATGCGGAAAGCGGGGGAACAACGAATTCCAGCGCTACCTGCAGATAGCATCGGGTTCGGCTAGCGAATTGGATTACCACCTGTTGCTATCGCGGGACTTGGGTTTTCTTCCGGACGCGTCTTACCGCGAACTGGCGAAGAATCTGATTGAGGTGAGAAAGATGCTGACCTCGCTACTCCAGAAAATCGAAGCCGACCGTTCGATGGCTAAATGCTAAGTGCCAATTGCTAAGAGCTGACTACGGAATGCTAACCAAAGAAACAGCCGGCGACATCTTCGATCGCATTAAAAAGCTCTCGACTGCGGATGAGGTCGAGGTGCTTTTCTCCGGAGGGCATTTTGCGCTGACGCGCTTTGCGAATAATGTGATCCACCAGAATGTCGCCGAGCAGAATTATGTAGTCTCGGTGCGGAGCGTGTTTGCGGGGCGGACGGCGCGGGCTTTTACCAACAAGTTTGACGACGAGAGTTTGCGGCAGGTCGTAAAGTCGGCGGAAAGCCTGGCGAAGGTGCAGCATCCTGATCCAGATCTCTTGCCGATGCCTGACTCTCGCGAAGCTACCGGCACAGCCGACAGGAGTGTCCGCTCTACACCCGCGCCCTCGCGGCATTTCGAAGCGACCGCGGCGATTACTCCCGAGCTTCGCGCCGACGGCGTGAAGAAGATTGTTGGAGTGGCCGAGAAGCACAAACTTACTACCGCTGGAGTTTTCTCCAGCGCGGAATCTGTCGAGGGGATTTTCAACTCGCGGGGGTTGAGCGACTGGCACACGCAGACGTTAGCCGAGGTTTCGATCACCATGCTGGCCGGGGATTCCTCGGGCTGGCAGAAGGCGAATTCGCCGGATTTGACGCAGCTTGATCCGTTGCGACTGGCCGAGGTCGCGGCACAAAAGGCGGTCGATTCGGCGCGTCCGCGGGAGATTCCGGCGGGGAAGTACACCGTGATTCTGGAGCCGGCGGCCGTGCTCGACATTGTGGGATTCATGTTCTGGGATTTTTCCGGGATGGCGATTCTCGACCAGCGCTCGTTTCTTACCGGACGGATCGGCACAAAATTATTCGGCGACAACATCACCATCTGGGACGACGTCGCGCATCCTCTGCAAACGGGCGCTCCGTTTGACGGGGAAGGCGTGCAGCGGCAGCGAGTCGCGCTGGTGGAAAACGGAATTGTGAGGCGCGTCGTCTACGCGCGGGCCACTGCGGAAAGAATGAAGCGTTCGGAACAAAAAGATAAAGCTGGTCCGATCGCTGCGACCGGCCACGGCTTCGCTTTGCCGAACGAAATGGGCGAGATGCCGCTGAACATTGTGTTCGCTCCGGTGGGCGATCCGCAGACGCTTCAGCAGATGATCGCGTCGACGGAACGCGGAGTGCTGGTGACGCGGTTATGGTACATCCGCGAAGTCGAGCCCTTTGAAAAGATGCTGACCGGCATGACGCGCGACGGCACGTTCTACGTAGAGGACGGCCGGGTGCAAGGGGGAGTGCGAAATTTCCGCCTGAATGAGAGTCTGATTCACATGCTGTCGAATGTGGAAGCGATGAGTGAGCCGGTGAGGTCGTGCGGAGAAGAATCGTTCGACATGGTAGTTCCGGCGATGAAGGTTAAGGATTTCAACTTCACGGAAGTGACGAAGTTCTAAGCAGCATTTAGCAGTTGGCACTTGGCATTTGGCACTTGGAATTCAGCATTCAGCCCGTCAGGCCAAGGGTTCCCGCTGGAGTTTTTCCTTTCCTGTTTCTCTCCGGCAATCGCCGGAAATTGACCCGGATTTGACCGGAAATTGTCGGGTTCAGACGGCTGTTTCAGGCTTAAATCCGTCCTGGCGAATCCTTCCTAATCTATTCAAAGAAAAGCAGTTAAGCCCCATTTGTTCCATGACTTCGGTAACTTTGTTTGCACCATTTGCGGGTGTACGCTGCCCTTGAGTTGGATGAGGGTCCGGAAAGCGGAAAGGGCGCTGCCGGAAGGAAGGTTCTCTCAGCGTGGCAGCCGAAGGCACAGCAGCGATGACGATGACCGAGAAGGCGAGCAAGGGACACTACGAAGACTTGCAGAGCGCGCCGCGCTTTCCGCTGCATCTCTCCGCGTCGGTGGAGAGCCAGGGCAGCAAGTACTCGGCGGAGACGGAGAATATCTCGGCCAACGGCGTGCTGTTTGCCATGGACAACGATGTTCCGGTGGGATCGATCGTGGACTTCACGATTATGCTGCCGGCGGACATTGTAGGCGCGCGGCGGAATGTGCAGATCGACTGCCGCGGCCGAGTCGTGCGCAGCTTCGAAGATCGGGGCCGGCGCGGCGTAGGCGTTGTGATTGACGAATACCATTTTGAACGGGCGTAGGCGCAAGAGATTATGGCGACCATTCCGGTGAGCACGGAAGAAAATTTCGGAGCAGGCGGAGACGGCGGCAACGGCCAGTTCCTCCGAGTGATCGTGGCCGATACGCAGGCCATCTTCCGCGCCGGATTGCGCAAAGTGTTCGCGCTGGAAGATGACATTCGCGTGGTTGGGCAAGCAGAGACGCTGGCGCAAACTCAGACCGCGGCCGCGAAGTTTAGCGCGGATGTGCTGATTTTCGAAGCAGCCCTCACGCCGAATCCGGTAGAGGCGGTTGCTGATCTGCTGCGCCAGAACACACAGCTGCGCATCGTGGTAGTGACCCCTGGCGCCGACGAGGAGTTGACGTTGGACTTATTCCGGCGGGGCGCGCACGGCATCGTATCGCGGGAAGTGGAGCCTGAGTTATTGGTGGACTGCCTGCGCAAAGTGGCGAACGGGGAGACCTGGCTCGACAGCCAGGGCACGCACTGGGTGATGGAAGCGTACCGCAACCAGAACAATCGGCCGGCCGGTGCGCGTCCGAAGGTGCAACTCACGCCCAAGGAGACGCTGATCGTTTCCTGCGTGACGCAGGGAATGAAGAACAAAGAGATTGCGTTGCGCGTGGGCACCACCGAGCAAGTGGTGAAGAACTACCTGCGAAAAGTCTATGACAAGCTTGGAGTCGCCGACCGTCTGGAGTTGGCGCTCTACTGCTTGAATCATCATGTGGTCGACAACACGAAGGTGCCGCCGTTGCCGATTTCTCCCGCGAACGGTCACGCTGCGAGCGCCGCAGCGGCTGGAGCGTCAGGTGGGCATGGGTTGGGAACTGGTGGGCCGACATCCGGCGGGCTGTCGACGCCCGATTCCACGTCAGCCGTTGGCACGGACTCTGCGGTAAAGCCCTCCTAAGATTCTCACGACCGGTTCTGGTCCCCCTGCAAGTTGCGGTTTCAACGACTTCACCCATAGAATTGAAGAGACGAAAACGGCCGCAGGATCGCCACCATTTGCGGCTTCGCGGAAAGCTTCTTCGGGAAAGCTTCCTTAGGAGTCGGAGTCGTTTTCTTCCCACCGATTTCACGACGGAGAGATGGCCGAGTGGCTGAAGGCGCACGCTTGGAAAGCGTGTTTAGGGGAAACTCTAACGTGGGTTCGAATCCCACTCTCTCCGCCATATTTTCAATGACTTGAGGTTGGTTCCGTGCCGTCGCCCGTGCCGTTAACTACCAACCGTGCTACTTTCCCGGATGCAGTAGTCATTTCATCCGTCACCACGGTGCCGTAAACGTTCATTGTGGTGCGGATGTCAGCGTGGCGCATGAGCTTTTGCTGTACCGCTATCGTGGTGCCCACCGCGTCAAGCCAACTGCGGTAGCTATGGCGCAGCGTGTGAGTCCCGAACGTCTCAAGCCCAGCAG
>Ga0302325_10009772_pt1 | contig 20901 bp, 22 predicted proteins | sample Palsa_T0_2_FD_201948 | JGI IMG/M metagenome (GOLD analysis project Ga0302325, IMG submission 201948) | Peat permafrost microbial communities from Stordalen Mire near Abisko, Sweden - Palsa_T0_2 | ecosystem: Environmental > Terrestrial > Soil > Palsa > Peat permafrost | place: Sweden: Abisko...
ACGGCCGCCGTCGATCGCAGCGGCGCAGCCCGCACGGATCGCTGCGGGGACGTCCTCGAGGCGCGCCGGGTCGGGAGCGCCGGCGAGGTTGGCGCTCGTCGCCGCGACCACACCGACGGCGTCGAGGACACGCTGGGCATCGGGCGGGAGCGCGGCGACACGGACGCCGATCGCGTCCGGACGCGCGCCGGTCAGCGCGCGGTAGCGCTCGGCCGGATTCGGGAGCACGAGGGTGAAGGGGCCCGGCAGGAGCGCGCGTGCGATGCGCGTCGAGCGACCGCGAAACTCGGGGATGCGCTCCAGGAGCTCCTCGAGGCTCGCGGCGATGATCGCCGCGGGACGGGCGCCGGATCGGCCCTTGAGCGCGTAGAGGCGGCTCACCGCCGCCTCGTTCGCGGGCGCGGCGCAGAGGCCGTAGACGCCGTCGGTCGCGAGCAGCACGAGCTCCCCGGCGCGGATCGCCGCGACGGCTGCGTCTACCTCGCCGGCTCCCACCGCGCCTCGACCACCCGCTCCCTGCCCGCGAGATCGGGCGTGATCCGCACCCCGGCGTACCCGAGCTCGGCGAGGCAGGCGGCGACCGCGGCCGCCCGCAGCGCGTGGCACTCGAGCACGATCCAGCCCCCCGCTGCGAGGACGCCGCGCGCCGAGGCCGCGAGCTGCTCGGTCTGCGCCTCGGCGACGAGCGCCTGGCGCGGCTCCCAGTCGCGCACCTCGGGCTCGAGCCCGGGGAGCTCGTCGGCCCCGACGTAAGGCGGGTTCGAGACGACGAGCTCGAAGGGGCCCGGGAGCCCCTCGAGCAGGCTCGTGTGGCGGAAATCGATCGCGAGCCCGAGTGCGCGCGCGTTCTCCGCCGCGAGTGAGAGCGCAGCGGCAGAGATGTCGGTGGCGCTGAGGCGGGCACCCGGGTGCTCGCTCGCGATCGCGAGCGCGATCGCGCCGCTGCCGGTGCCCACGTCGACGACCCGCGGCGCCGGCAGCTCCGCGAGGAGCGCCAGCGCCCGCTCGACGACGATCTCGGTCTCGGGACGCGGGACGAGCGCGCGCGCGTCGGTGCGGAGGCGAAGTGTCCGGAAGCCCCACTCGCCGAGCACGTAGGCGAGCGGCTCGCGCGCGGCGCGGCGCTCGAGCAGGGCGCGCAGGGCGGTGCGCTCGCTCTCTGAGAGCGGACGGTCGTGGTCGGTGTAGAGCTGCAGCCGTGAAAGGCCGAGCGCCAGGGAGAAGATCCGCTCGGCGTCGAGTCGCGGGGTGTCGATCCCTTTGCGGCCGAGATAGGCGGCACCGGCGGCGAGCGCCTCCCCGGTCATCATCGCTCGCCCACCTCGAGCGCGCGGCGCTGGGCATCCGCGGTCAGCGCCTCGGTGAAGACGGCGAGTTCGCCCGCGAGGACGTCCTCGAGGCGCGCGCTGACCCCGACGCGATGGTCGGTGACGCGGTCCTGCGGGTAGTTGTAGGTGCGGATCTTCTCGGCGCGCTCGCCCGTCCCCACCTGGGCCTTGCGCGTCGCGGCCTGCTCGGCCGCGCGGCGCGTGCGCTCGGCCTCGTAGAGGCGGGCGCGCAGGACGCGCATCGCCTTGTCGCGGTTCTGAAGCTGGGAGCGCTCGTCCTGCATCGCGACGACGATGCCCGTGGGCATGTGGGTGATGCGCACGGCGGAGTCGGTCGTGTTGACCGACTGGCCGCCCGGCCCCGACGAGCGGTAGACGTCGATCTTGAGGTCCTTGTCGTCGATCGCGACGTCGACGGCCTCGACCTCGGGCATCACGGCGATCGTCGCCGTCGAGGTGTGGATCCTCCCCTGTGACTCGGTGTCGGGAACGCGCTGGACGCGGTGGGTGCCGCCCTCGTACTTGTAGACCGAGTAGGCGCCTTCCCCCTTGATCGCGTAGACGCCCTCCTTGATCCCGCCGCCCTCGCTCGGGCTGACCTCGAGCTGCTCCCAGCGAAAGCCGCGCCGCTCGGCGTACCGCTCGAGCATCCGCCCGAGGTCGGAGGCCCAGAGCGACGCCTCGTCGCCGCCGACGCCGGGGCGGATCTCGACGATCACGTCCTTGTCGTCGGCGGGGTCGCGCTCGAGCAGGGAGAGCCGCAGCGCGTCCTCCAGGCGCGCGACCTCCAGCGCGTAGTCGGCGGCCATCTCCGCGAGCTCGGAGTCGTTGCGGGCGGCGTCGAGGTCGGCGGCGGCCTGGCGCCAGGCCTGCGCGAGCTTGTAGGGGCCCTCGAGTTTCTTGAGGCGCCTTCCGACCTCCTCGGCCTCCCGATGGTCGTTGTAGACCGCGGGGTCGGACATGCGACCCTCGGCCTCGCGGTAGGAGCGCTCGAGCTCCTCGATCAGTGCGTCAAGCCCCGACATGGGCGGAGCCCAGGGTAGCCGTGCACGCGCCCCCGCTCCCCTCGACGAGTCGGGTGATCAGGGGCGGGAGGCCGGGCTGCGTCGCTCCGGCACACGCGCGCAGCGCAACACCGGGCTCGAACCCGACCACGGCGCCGCCGCGCATCTCGCGGCGCCCGACCGCGACCGCGCCGCCGCGGCGAGGCGTCTCCCCGCCATCTACGCGATCACCTCCACGCGCCGGTCCACGCGCCGCTCCGCCGGCGCGAGCGCGCCCTCGAAGTCGAGCACCTCGCGCAGGGCGCGGATCGACACCTCGAGCTGGTCGAGCGTCGGCTGGCGCGTGGTCAAGCGCTGGAGCCACATCCCGGGTGCGAGCAGCGTCATGAGCACGCGGTTGTCGGCGTGTTTGCCCGCGAAGCGGATCAGCTCGTAGGCGATCCCGGCGATCAGCGGCAGGAACGCGATCCGGGTGACGATGATCCAGAGGATCGGCAGCCGCCCGAACGGCGCGTAGACGATCACGCTCAGGACGACGACCCAGAACAGGAACGAGGTGCCGCAGCGGGGGTGGATCAGCGAGTAGCGCTGCGCCACCTCGGGCGTCAGCTCCTCGCCGGCCTCGTAGGCGTTGATGACCTTGTGCTCGGCCGCGTGGTACTCGAAGACGCGCTTGAGCGAGGGGACGAGCGAGAGCAGCGCGAGGTAGCCGACGAAGATCGTGAGCCGGATCAGCCCCTCGACGAGCACGAACACGATGCCGCTCGAGATCGGAAGCGTGTCGGCGAGGAGCCCGGGGCCGACCTTGAAGACGACGACCGCGAACCCGATCGCCACCGCGAAGGAGGCGAACATCGCCCAGCCGCTGATCTCGGACGGGCCGCCCTCGAGCTCGGAGAGCACCGCATCGGCCCGGTCGGCCTCGCCGCCTCCCTCCTCCTGGGCCGCGTAGTTCGCCGAGACCGAGAGCGCGCGAAACCCGATCGCGAGCGACTCCCCGAGCGCCACGACGCCGCGGATGATCGGCAGGCGCAGCACGCGGTGGCGGACCATCGCCGAGTCGACCGTGCGTGCGACCTGCGCGATCTCGCCGTCGGGCTTTCGCACCGCGACCGCCCAGTTGCGCGGTCCGCGCATCATGACGCCCTCCAGGACCGCCTGGCCCCCGATTGCCGATGACATCGCTAGGAGCCGGCCGTGCGGGCGCTCGGACGGCCCGCCTTCTCCAGTCGGCGCTGGAAGCGCTCGACACGGCCGCCGGTATCGACGAGCTTCTGCTTCCCCGTGTAGAACGGGTGGCACTGCGCGCAGATCTCGACGTGCAGCTCCGGCGAGGTCGACCGGGTCACAAATGAGTTCCCGCAGGAGCAGTGAACGGTCGACAAAACGTACTCGGGATGAATGCCGGACTTCATGACAAACCAAGGATACCAGAGGCGGTTCCCGCCGTAACGTTGCCTCCGCTGACAATGGCCACCGGATTGAGGGCCTCGACCTTGCCCGCGAGCAGCGCCGCCACGGCGACCGCGCCGGCCGGCTCGCAGGCGAGCTTCGCGCGCGCGTAGAGAAAGCGGAAGGCGTCGGTGATCTCCTCCTCGCTGACGAGCACACGCTCGAGCGCGCCGCAGGCCTCGAGCGCGATCCGGCCGGCGAACGGCGCGTTGAGCCCGTCGGCGATCGATGCCGTCTCGACCGGCACGGGCGCTCCCGCCGCGATGCCCGCGTGGAGCGCCGGGCTCCGCTCCGGCTCGACGGCGATGACGCGCACCCGGCCGGCCTCCCCGAGCGCGGCGAGCACGCCGGTCACCAGACCACCGCCGCCGACGGGGACGATCACCGCGTCGGCCTCGGGCGCGTCCTCGGCGATCTCGAGCCCCACCGTCCCGGCGCCCGCGAGCACGACCTCGTCGTCGAAGGGGTGCACGAGCGTCCGACCGGTCTGCTCGATCAGCTCGGCGAGCCGCGCGAAGGCTCCTGCAGGCCCGTCGGCCTCGAGGTCGACGCGTGCCCCGTAGCCCCGCGTCGCGGCGATCTTCAGCTCCGAGGCTCCCCTCCACATCACGACGAGCGCGTCGACGCCGAACGCGGCCGCCGCATAGGCGGTCGCCTGGGCGTGGTTGCCCGCGGAGATGGCGATGACGCCCCGCGCCCGCTCGGACGCGTTCAGGCTCGCGAGCTTGTTGATCGCTCCGCGCGCCTTGAACGAGCCGGTGCGCTGGAAGAGCTCGCACTTGAGGCTCGCGCCGAGCGTGCGCGAGCGGAGCAGCGGGGTGCGGCGCAGATGGGCCTCCACCGTGGGCCGCGCACGCAGGACGTCCTCGCGGCTAAGCACGCTGCCTGACCGCCTCGAAGAGGAGGATCGCCGCGGCGACCGCGGCGTTGAGGCTCTCGGTGCTCGCCCCGCTGCGGATCGGGATCGAGAGCTCGCCGTCGGCGGCCTCGCGCCAGCGTGCGGGCAGCCCGCGGTCCTCGGCACCGACGGCGATCGCGAGCGGGCGCACGAGGTCGGCGGCGCTGTGGACGCGCCCCGCCCCGGCGACGGCCGCGAGCAGCGCGACGCCGAGCCCGAGCACCTCCTCGAGGCTCGACTCGACGATCGGCAGGGTGAAGACCGCGCCGGTCGAGGAGCGGATCGCATTGGGGTTGAAGGGGTCGGCGTGCGCCTCGGCCACGAGCAGCGCGTCGGCCCCGGCGGCGTCCGCCGAGCGCGCCATGGCGCCGAGGTTGCCCGGCTTCTCGACCCCGACGGCGACGAGGTAGAGCGTCCCGCCCCGCGGCAGGCTGAAGCGCGGCGCCTCGACGAGCGCGACGACGCCCTCGGGCTTTGCGCGGTAGGCGAGCTTCGCGAGCACGCGCTCGCTCACGGCCTGTCCGCCCGGCCAGTCGGTCAGCGCGGGAGCGTAGAAGGTCTCGAGGACGCGGAGCCCCGCGGCGGCCGCCCGCTCGACCTCGCGCGGCCCCTCGGCGAGGAAGAGCCCGCGCCGCCGCCGCTCGCGGCTCGAGCGCAGCGCGACGAGCTCCTTGATGCGGGCGTTGTCGGGCGAGCTGATAAGCGCCCGGCGCGAGGGCCGCGCGGGCAGGCCGCTGGCGGGCGACGCGGGAGCCTCGGCCCGCCGCTCCGCGCGGCCGCGCGGCCCGCCGCTCACGCGCGCGCCGCGCGCACGAGGGCGCTCAGACGGGGCACGATCGCGTTGAGGTCGCCGACGACGCCGAGGTCGGCGTACTCGAAGATCGGCGCGTGCGCGTCCTTGTTGATCGCGATGATCACACCCGAGCCGGCCATCCCCACCTTGTGCTGGATCGCGCCCGAGATCCCGACCGCGAGGTAGAGGCGCGGGGAGACCGTCTTCCCGGTCTGGCCGACCTGGGCCGCGTAGGGGTACCAGCCGGCATCGACGACGGCGCGGGTCGCGGCGACCGCTCCGCCGAGCGTCTCGGCGAGCTCCTCGAGCAGGGCGAAGCCCGCCGGGCTGCCGAGGCCGCGGCCGCCGGCGACGATCACCTCGGCGTCCTCGATCGAGGGTCCGCTCGACGCCTCGGCCGCCGCCTCGACGAGCTCTGCGCGCAGGGAGCGCTCGTCGAGCTCGACCTCGAGCTCGTGCACCTCGACGGCGCGCCCGCTCTCGACCGGCTCGAACGCACCCGCGCGGAAGAGCGCCAGGCGCACGTGCGAGCTCCAGCCCACATCGACCCAGACCGAGTCGGAGAGCGCCGGCCGCCTACCGACGAGCGCGCCTTCGCGCAGCTCGAGATCGGCGAGGTCCCAGTTGAGCCCGGCGTCGAGGCGAGCCGCGAGGCCCGCCGCGAGGTCGCTCGCGAGCACCGACTGGGCGAAGAGGATCGTGTCGAAGCCCTCGCCCGTGACGAGCCGCGCGAGCACGTCGATGCGCGGCTGGGGAAGCGGAGCGGCGAGGCGCGCGTCCTCGGCCAGGTACACGTTCGCGGCTCCGAACCTGCCTGCCGCGGAGGCGAGCCCGGCGAGATCGGCGCCGGCGAGCACCGCGGCCGTCTCACCGCCGAGGCTCGCGGCCCGGGAGAGCACGCCGAGCGAGGCCTTCGCGATCGCCTGCTCGTGGTGCTCGAGGAAGACGAGCGTCTTCAGAGGAGCCGCTTCTCGGCCAGGAAGGCGACGATGGCCTCTGCGGCGGCGCCGGCGGCGTCGTCGTGGACGATCCGCCGCTCCCCCCGCGCCGGCGGGGCGGCGAGCGCGAGCACGGTCGTGCGCGAGGCGCCCGCGCCGCCGACGTCGGCCGCCGTGAGCAGCTGCTGCGGCTTGCTCTTGGCGCCCATGATGCCCTTGAGCGAGGGGTAGCGCGGCTGGTTGATCGCGTCGGAGACGGCGACGACCGCGGGCAGCGGCGCCGAGATCTGCTCGTAGCCGAACTCCGTCTGGCGCCGGCCGCGCACGCGCGCGCCGTCGAGGGAGAGCGCCGCGACCTGCGAGATGAGCGGCAAGCCGAGCTGCTCCGCGACCGCCGCCCAGAGGCAGGCGCCCTCGCCGTCGGGCGACTGCTGCCCGAAGAGCACGAGGTCGGGCTGCTCCCGGCGCAGCGCGCCCGCGAGCGCGGCGGCCGTGACGAGCAGGTCGGCCCCCTCGAAGCGCTCGTCGCTCACGAGCACGGAGCGGTCGGCGCCCATGGCGAGCGTCTTTCGCAGCGCGTCGGAGGCGGCCGCGGGGCCGAGTGAGACGACCACGACCTCCACCTCCCCCGCGCCCTGCGCCTCGGCCAGCACGAGTGCCTGCTCGACCGCGTGCAGGTCGAAGGCCGAGAGCGCGAGCTCGCCGCGGCGGTCGAGCCGGCCGCTGACAGGGTCCATTCGCCGCCCGGCGACCGTGTCGGGGACCGCCTTCACGCACACCGCGACCTTCATCCGACCCGGGACTCTACGCACGGCGGCGAGCGCCCGGGCGGGAACGGCTGCAGGCACGGCGGCGGCGCCCGCGTCAGGCGGCCGGGACGGCGGCCCGCACGAACTCGACGATCTCGCGCGTCGAGGCGCCCGGGGTGAAGACCGCCGCGACGCCGCGACGCTTGAGCTCGGGGATGTCGTCGCCGGGGATCGTCCCGCCCACCACGACGACGACGTCGCCGGCCCCGCGCGCCGCGAGCAGCTCGAGGATGCGGGGCACGAGCGTCATGTGCGCACCCGAGAGGATCGAGATCCCGACCGCGTCGGCGTCCTCCTGGATCGCGGTCTCCACGATCTGCTCGGGGCTCTGGTGGAGCCCGGTGTAGATGACCTCCATGCCGGCGTCGCGCAGCGCGCGGGCGATGATCTTCGCGCCCCGGTCGTGCCCGTCGAGGCCCGGCTTGGCGATGACGACCCTCGTCCTCCGCTGCATCGGCCCTCCCTCCTCGCGGGCAGCCCGGCGCCGCGCGCGCGGCACGGCCCGCGCTAGCCTCGCACATCCGGCGAGGGGTCGCCCGCGCGGGCGACGGGTCGGGGCCTACTTGAGCTCGGGCTCGAGCTTGTAGCCGACGCCGAAGCGCGTCTGGATGAACGAGTGGCTCGGGGCGATGCGATCGATCTTCTGGCGCAGCCGGCGGACGAAGACGTCGACGGTGCGGTCGCGGTGCGTCTCGCGCCGACCCCAGACCTTCTGCAGCAGCTCGTCCCGGGTCACCACGCGCCCGCGGTCGAGGGCGAGGGTGTAGAGGAGCTTGAACTCGGTGGGCGTCAGCCCCGCGTTCGTGCCGCCGACGAAGGCCTGCACCTCGCGCGGGTCGATCCGCAGCTCCTCGATCTCGATCGCCTCGCCGCGCCGCTCCTCGGCCGGGCGCATCCCGCGCCGCGCCGCCGCGCCGACGCGAGCGACGAGCTCGCGCATCGAGAACGGCTTCACGAGGTAGTCGTCGGCGCCGATCTCGAGCGCGTGGACGCGGTCGTGCTCGGTTCCGCGGGCCGAGACGACCACGATCGGCGTCCCGATCCCCTCCGAGCGCGCGGTCTCGATCAGCTTCCAGCCGTCGAGCTCGGGCAGCATCAGGTCGAGGACGCAGACGTCCGGGTTCTCGAAGCGCAGCCGGGCCAGACCGACCTCGCCGCGCCCGACGACGATCGGGTCGAGGCCGGCCGCCGAGAGGTGGCGCGCCATCCCGTCCGCGATCACCGTGTCGTCCTCGACGATCAGGACTTTGGCCACGCGCCTACCATAGTTCCATGCGCGGGTCGCAATCGGTGACGAATTGGTGACGATGGGGTGACCGGGCCTTTTGGCGCAGAGGATCCGGGCGAGGACGTCGAACCCGAGGGCGTGATCGTGTCGATCTCCCCGTCGGCGGCGGCGCCCGAGGGCGTGAGCTTCGACGAGCTGCGCATGGGGTTCACCGCGGCCGTCTCACACGAGCTACGCACCCCGCTCGCGCGCATCCTGGCGCTGATCGACTCCGCCGAGCTCCCGGGGGCGGACGTCGCCGCGCTGCTCGACGACGCGCGCGCGGAGGTGGAGAACGCCGGTGCGCTCATCGACGAGATCCTCTTCCTCTCGGAGCTCGAGAGCGGCCGCGAGGTGGTCGCGCTCGGCTACACGAGCGCCCTGCCGGTGCTCGAGGACGTGATCGAGCGCCTCGGCGCGCGTGCGGGCCGCGCGGGCGTCCGGCTGCGTGTCGCCGGCGAGCGCGACATCGACCTGCCGCTGCGACCGCGGATGCTGCGCATCATCGCCGAGAACCTCGCGGAGAACGCGATCCGCTACGCCGGACGGGTGACCACCTTCACGCTGGCGGTCGTGCGCGAGGACTCGCGCGTCGTGCTCATCGCCGCCGATGACGGGGTCGGCGTCGGCCCGCGCGACCTGCCGCGTCTCTTCGAGCGCTTCTGGCGCGCCGACGCGGCCCGCGCCTCGCGCGGCACCGGCCTCGGCCTCGCGATCGTCAAGCACGTCGTGACCGCGGCGGGCGGGACGATCACCGCCTCGAGCGAGCCCGGGAGCGGCCTGCAGGTGCGCTGCGCGTTTCCCGAGTAGCCCCGTGGCCGGACGCCGCGGCCGGCGATGAGCGCGGGACGGCCCCCGAGCCGCGCCGGAGCCGGCGAGCGCGGCGCCCCGGGGCAGGCGAGAGGGCGCCGTCAGGGGCGCCCTCTCGCTCGAAACGCCCCGCCGCGCCGCGGCGGGAGGCGCTCCCTGAAGGCTCAGGTGCAGCCCGAGGACGGGCAGCCGACGGTCTTGAGCGCCTTCTCGGCGGCGGACAGCACCGGCACCGGGATCTTCGCGAAGATCAGCTTCGCGCCGTAGGTCTGTCCCTGGGTGAGCGCCCAGAAGATCATCTTGCGCAGCTCGAGCGCCTTCGAGGAGGATGCCGGGACGATCACGTAGCTGTAGGTCGAGATCGGATAGGCCGTCTTCGCGCTCTTCGGCGGGTCGACGATGTGCATCTCGACCCCGTTTGCGGTCGAGGTCGGCGTCGTGTTCGCGAGCGCGGCGGCCTCGATGTCCTTGAGGCCCGGCGTGGCGAAGTACCCGGCGGCGTTCTGGATCGCCGCCACCCGCAGGTGGTTGGGGATCGTGTAGGCGGCGCTGATGTAGCCGATCGCGCCGGAGGTGCTCGCGATCACACCGGCGACGCCGGCATTGCCGCTCGCGCCGACCCCGCCGGGCCAGTTGACGAGCGTGTTGTTGCCGACGGTCGAGCGGAAGGTCGGGCTGACGCGCTGGAGGTAGTCGGTGAAGGCGTAGGTGTCCCCCGAGCCGTCCGAGCGGTGCACCGCGGTGATCGACAGGTTCGGCAACGTCAGCTTCGGGTTGAGGGCCGCGATCTGGGGGTCGTTCCAGTTCGTGATCGTCCCCAGGTAGATGTCGGCGATCACCGGTCCGCTGAGATGCAGGTCGTTCGGGATGCCGGGCAGGTTGTAGGAGAGCGTCGTCCCCGTGAGCGCCCAGGGGACCTCGACGCAGTGGTTGCACGCCGTCGCCTGGCTCGGGTTGAGCGGCGCGTCGGAGGCGCCGAAGTCGACCGTGCGCGCGGTGATGTCGTTGATGCCGGTGCCGGAGCCGACGCTGGCGTAGCTCACGTCGAAGCCGTACGCCGAGCCGAGCGGCGCGATCCACGAGTCGACGAGCGGGTTCACGAGGCTGCTGCCCGCGCCGTTGATCGACACGTCGGCAACCCGGGCTGATGCGGCCTGGACGGACAGGAAGCTCGTTCCCGCCACAAGTACGAGAAGGGCGAGTGCCTTCCTCTTCATGAAGCGTCTCCTTGTTTCGGGGGTGTTGATCAGGTTCGGGGTGTTCACGATCGCGGTGACCTTCCGCAGTGGTGAACGCACGCTGCCCGAGCAGCCCTCGCGGGTGGGCTGAGACTCGGTGTCAAAAGGGTGACGAAATGGTGAAAAGCGGTCGCCGGCCCGCCGCGCGTGGCGGCGGCCGCGAGCTCAGACCTGTCCGAGCCGGCGCCGCGAGCGGTCGAGCAGCGCGCGGGCGCCGAGGCTCGTGACGAGCACGAACGCGATCAGGATGAAGGCCGCCGCCCACGCCTGGGCGTGCTGGTCGGGGGAGGGCGACTCGGAGTAGCTGAAGATGGTGAACGGGATCGAGCTCACCGGCTGGGAGGGGTTCCAGCTCACCGCCTGGCTCGCGAAGCTGCAGGTGAAGAGGAGCGGCGCCGTCTCGCCCGCGGCCCGGGCGACCGCGAGCGTCGTTCCGGTGACGATGCCGCTGATCGCACTCGGGAGCACGATGCTGAGCACGGTGCGCCACTTGGAGATCCCGAGCGCGTAGCTCCCCTCGCGCAGGTGGTTGGGCACGAGCGCCAACACCTCCATGGTCGTGCGCGAGATGAGCGGGAGCATGATGATCGAGAGGGCGTAGCCGCCCGCCCAGGCGCTCTGGTGGTGGCCGATGTCGAGGATCGGCAGCTTCGTCTTGATCGCGAGCGCGAAGACGAAGATGCCGATCACGATCGAGGGAAAGCCGTTGAGGACGTCGAGCCAGAGCCGCACCTGCGAGGCGATGTGCTTGGGCGCGAACTCGCTCACGTAGATGGCGGAGAGCACGCCGATCGGGACGGAGATGGCCGCGGCGATCGCGACGAGCATCAGCGTCCCGACGATCGCGGGCGCGATGCCGCCGCCGTTCTGGCCGAAGAGCGCCGGGCCCTGCGTGAAGAAGTCGAGGTTGAGCGCCGGCAGCGCCCGCACGAGCACCGAGCCGACGACGATCGCGAGCACGGCGATCGCGACCAGCGCCGCCGCGACCATCCCGACCTCGGCGGCACGATTGCGGCGCAGCCGCCGCCGCGAACGGCTCGTCGCCTGGAAGGTGAGCTCGTCCACGTCAGTTCGTCCGCTGACGCTCGAAGCGGTGCACGATCCGCTGCGCCGCGAGATTGGCCGCGAACGTGATCAGGAGCAGGATCAGCGCCAGGTAGAGCAGCGAGGCCGTGAAGAGAGGCGAGATGCTGCTCGAGTACTGGTTTGCGAGCTGACTCGCGAGCGTGACGCCGGGCTGGAAGATCGAGAGCTTGAGCGGGATGCCGTTTCCGATCACCTGCGTGACCGCGATCGCCTCGCCGAGGGCACGCCCGAGCCCGAGGATGATCGCGGCGACAACCCCGCCCTTCACCTGGGGCACGACGACGCCCTTGATCATCTCCCAGCGGGTGGCGCCCAGGCCGATCGCGGCCTCCTCGAGCTCGCGGGGGACGCTGACGAAGAGCTCGCGGCAGATCGAGGAGGTGATGGGCGTCGCCATGATCGCGAGCACGAGCATCGCCGGGAAGACACCGGCGGGGTAGGCCGGGCCGAAGATCGGGATGAACCCGAACCAGCTGTGCAGCCAGGGCTCGATGTTCTGGACGATGAACGGCGACATGACGTAGATGCCCCAGAGGCCGATCACGACGCTCGGCACCGCGGCGAGCATGTCGATCAGCGAGCCGATCGGCCCGCGGATCGCGGCTGGGGCGAGCTCGCTGAGGAAGAGCCCGATCGTGATCGAGAGCGGCGCCGCGATCAGGAGCGCGCCGAACGAGGTGATCAGGGTGCCGAGGACGTACTCGCGCGCCCCGTAGACGTCGGTGACGGGATTCCAGGTGCTGTGCCAGACAAACGCGATCCCGGAGTGGCGGATCGCGGGCCAGGCGGCCTGGGCGACCTGCCAGATGATGAGCGCGATCGTGATCAGCGCGACGAGCGCGGCGAGCGCGGTCAGCGCGAGCAGCGTGCGGTCGCCGAGGCGGTCGAGCCGATGCCGCGTCCTGCGCAGGCCGGAGACGGGAGGGGCGAGGGCTTCCACGCGGCGTAGCTTTCCAGCGGGCCGGGCCGCGCGCGCCCCTCGTCACCACTCCGTCACCGAACGTCTACATTCTGTGCACCCTTGCTTCCGTCCCCGCGGGTGAGACTCGACAGCGAATTGGACATCCTCGAACCGCCTCCCCACCCTGAGCCCGCGCCCCTCTCCGACGCCGAGACGGTCTCCGAGGGGGCGACGCTGACCGCGGAGGAGCGTAAGCCCGCGCTGGCTCCGCTCGGAGTCAAGTCGACCGCGCCGGGCACGCCGGTCGTCAAGGACACGGTCTTCGACGTGCAGGAGCTGTCGGTCTACTACGGCCGCGCGCTCGCCGTGGGCGGCGTCTCGATGCAGATCTACCGCAACGCGATCACGGCGCTCATCGGCCCCTCGGGGTGCGGCAAGTCGACCTTCCTGCGCTGTCTCAACCGCATGAACGACCTCGTGCCGAGCGCGCGGATCGACGGCAGGATCCTCTACGGCGGAACCGATCTCTACGGCGCCGGCGTCGACCCGATCGAGGTGCGCCGCCGCATCGGGATGGTCTTCCAGCGCCCGAACCCGTTCCCGAAGTCGATCTACGACAACGTCGCCTTCGGGCTGCGCATCCTCGGCATGAAGGACAACCTCGACGACCGCGTCGAGCAGGCGCTGAAGCGTGCCGCGATCTGGGACGAGGTCAAGAACCGCCTCAAACGCTCCGCCCTGGGCCTCTCGGGCGGCCAGCAGCAGCGCCTCTGCATCGCGCGCGCAATCGCCGTGGAGCCGGACGTCGTCCTGCTCGACGAGCCCGCCTCCGCCCTCGACCCCATCTCGACCCAGGCGATCGAGGACCTGATGGACGAGCTCAAGCACAACTACACGCTCGTGATCGTCACCCACAACATGCAGCAGGCGGCGCGCGTCGCCGAGATGACGGCGTTCTTCAGCCTCAAGGTGGAGGACGAGGGCGGCCGCCACGGCATCCTCGTCGAGTACGACTCGACCGAGAAGATCTTCACCCAGCCCTCCGACGAACGCACCGAGGGCTACGTCACGGGGCGCTTCGGCTGAGGGTCTCCTTCCAGGAGGAGCTCGAGCAGCTCGAGGCGTCGCTCCAGTCGGAGGGCGACCTCGTCCTGCGCGCGCTTCGCTCGGCGCTGAACGCGCTCGCGCGCGGCGACGAGGAGCTCGCCGACGACGTGATCGGCTTCGACGACGAGGTCGACGACCGCTACGCCGCGATCGAGCGCGGCGTCCAGTCGCTGCTCGCCCGCCAGACGCCGGTCGCGATCGACCTCCGCCTCGTGCTCGCGATCCTGCGCGTCAACCTGCACCTCGAGCGCATCGCGGACTACTGCGTCACCGTCGCGAAGCTGACCAAGCTGATGGGCGACCTGCGGGTGAGCGACGAGCGGATCCTCGACTCGCTCGAGGACATGGGGCAGCGGGCCGAGCAGATGATCCGCGTCGCGCTCGACGCCTTCGCGCGCCGCGACCTCGAGACGGCGCTGTCGCTGAACGACCTCGACGACCTCATCGACCGCGCCAACCGCAGCGCGATCGACGACATGCTCTCACTCGGCGACTCGCCCGCCGAGCGCGAGTACGGGCTGCGCATGCTCGTCGTCTCGCGCTGCGTCGAGCGCATCGGCGACCACGCGGTCGACATCGGCGAGCAGGTGGCCTATCTGGTCACCGGCGAGCTGCGCGAGCTCACCGACGCCTCCCACCGCGTCGGCGACGTCTAGCCTGCCCTCGCGCCTCGTCGCCGCAGCGATCGCTCCAGGTCCGGCCGGCGGCAGCGCGAGAGGCCGCGGCCTCAGCTCACGGCGAGGTAGATGCTCGATCCGACGCCCGCGGCGAGGCAGTAGAGCGCGAACGGAACGAGCGTGCGGCTCTCGAAGAAGCGCATCAGGAAGCGCACCGCGAGGTAGGAGGTCGCGGCGGCGCAGAGGGCGGCGGCGAGCGCCGGCCCGCGCACCCCGTTGCCCTCGCTGCCGAGGAGCTCGGGCAGCTTGAGCAGCGCCGCGGCGCCGATGATCGGCGTCGCGAGCAGGAACGCGAAGCGCGCCGCGTCGCGGTTCGAGAGCCCGACGAAAAGGCTCCCGGCCATCGTCGCCCCGGCACGCGAGAAGCCCGGGATCAGGGCGAGCGCCTGGGACGCACCGACGATGAACGCCTGCGGCCAGCCGACCTGCCGGGCGATCCTGACGTCGTCGTCGTCGTCGGTCTGGGGCGCGCGCCGCCGCAGCTGCTCGGCGGCGAGCAGAAGGACGCCGTTGGCGATCAGGAACGCCGCCGCCGAGGAGGCCGAGGCAAAGACGCTGCGCAGCTTGTCCTGGAGGAGCAGGCCGAGGATGCCGGCCGGGATCGTCCCGACGACGAGCAGCCAGCCGAGCCTGGCGTCGGTGTCCTCGGGATCGATGCCGCGGTCGCGCAGCGAGCGGCCGAGGCCCCTGAGGATCCGCACCCAGTCGCGCCGGAAGAAGGCGAGCAGCACGAGCGCGGTCGCGAGATGGGTCGCGACCAGGAAGGCCACGAAGTAGGGGTCGTTCTGGTGGATGTTCCAGCCGAGCAGGCGCGGAAGGATCACCGCGTGGCCGAGGCTCGAGATCGGGAACGGCTCCGCGACGCCCTGCACGAGCCCGAGCACGACCGCCCGCGGGTAGGAGATCAGCGCGGCGAGGATCACCCAGCCGCGGCCCTGCGCTTGGGCCCGGTGCGAAACCAGACGAACACGAAGCAGGCGAGCCCCACCAGCAGCGCCGCCAGCCCGTGCTTGACGTGGACGTGGCTCGAGTGGGCCTGATAGCCGGGGAAGAAGCTCGGAAGGGATCCCGCCGGCTCGACCCAGTAGACGATCGCGAGCACGACCAGCACGATCCCGGCGAGTGCCGCGGCGACAACGAGCAACCGGTCGCTGCGCATCGGCCCCAGCATAGTGTCCCGCACGGCCGCGCCTCCCACCATGCGCAGCGCCGGGCGCACCGGAGCGCGCCGGCGGCGGGGCTCGCCGACGCGCGGTCGGCGCTCGCGCCCTACCATGCACGAGATCGACACCCAACCCTCAGCGGCGGTACGGGATGATGCGCTCGACGTGGCGACCCAGCGGACGACGGTCGAGACGCCCGAGCACACGCTGCTCAACCGCGAGCTCTCCTGGCTCGACCTCAACGCGCGCGTGCTCGACCTCGCCGCCGACCCGAGTGAGCCGCTGCTCGAGCGGGTCAAGTTCTGCGCGATCTTCTCCTCGAACCTGGACGAGTTCTTCATGGTGCGGGTCGCGGGCCTGCTCGACCAGGTGATCGCCCGCGTCAACCTCCGCTCGCCCGACGGTCGTACACCGCTCCAGGCGCTCGCCGAGGTGCGCGAGCGGGCGCTGGCGCTGGCCGCCACCCAGGGCGAGCTCTGGCGCAGCGAGCTCTCGCCCGCCCTCGCGGCCGAGGGGATCCGCGTCGGCTCGGTCGAGGATGCAGACGACGAGGAGCGACGCGAGCTCGAGGCGCGCTTCGCGCGCGAGATCTACCCCGTGCTGACGCCGCTCGCCGTCGGGCCGGGACAGCCGTTCCCCTACATCTCGGGGCTCTCGCTCAGCCTCGGGGTCACCGTCAGGGATCCCGACTCGGGCGAGGAGCGCTTCGCGCGCGTCAAGGTGCCCGAGACGCTGCCGCGCTTCCTCGCGATCGGCGGCCGCGGGCTGCTGATCCCCCTCGAGAGCGCGATCTCCCACCACCTGAGCTGGCTCTTCCCCGGCATGGACCTGCCCGAGCGCGCCATCTTCAGGGTGACGCGCGACGGCGACACCGAGATCTCCGACGACGCCGACGACCTGCTCGAGGCGGTCGAGAGCGAGCTGCGGCGGCGGCGTTTCGGTGCGGTCGTGCGGCTCGAGGTCTCGAGCTCGATCTCGCGGGCGATGGTGGCGCGGCTGAGCGAGCGCCTGCCGGTGCGCCAGGACGCGGTCTACCCGATCCACGGGCTGCTCGACCTCGGCGACCTCATGCAGCTCTACGAGCTCGACCGGCCCGACCTCAAGTACGAGCCCTGGGTCCCCCACACCCAGCGGCGGCTCGCCAAGCCGCGCGACGGCGACCTCTTCGGCGAGATCGCCGCGAGCGACATCGTCGTGCAGCACCCCTACGACTCCTTCGCGACGAGCGTCGAGGCGTTCGTGCGCGAGGCGGCGAAGGATCCCGCGGTCGCGACCCTCAAGACGACCGTCTACCGCACGAGCGACGATTCGGCGCTTGCCCCGGCGCTCATCGAGGCGGCCGAGAACGGCAAGCAGAGCGTCTGCGTCGTCGAGCTCAAGGCGCGCTTCGACGAGCAGCGCAACATCGAGTGGGCGCGCGCGCTCGAGCAGGCCGGCGTTCACGTCGTCTACGGCTTCCCCGATCTGAAGATCCACGCCAAGACGACGCTCGTGATCCGCCGCGAGGGGGACGGCCTGCAGCGCTACGCCCACATCGGCACCGGGAACTACCACGCGACGACGGCGCGCATGTACGAGGACGTCGGGCTGCTCACCGCCGACCCGGACATCACCGCCGACATCGCCGACCTCTTCAACTTCATCACCGGGTTCGGACGCCCGCAGCGGTTCCGCAAGATCATCGCCGCCCCGTTCAACCTCCGCCGCGACCTCGTCGAGCGCATCCGGGCGGTCGCCGCGGCGGCCGCCGCGGGCGGCAACGCCCGCATCCGCATCAAGGTCAACAACATCACCGACCCGGTGATCGTCGAGGAGCTCTACCGTGCCTCGCAGGCGGGTGCCGAGATCGACCTGATCGTGCGCGCGGTCTGCGTCCTGACCCCGGGCGTCGAGGGGCTGAGCGAGCACATCCGGGTGCGCTCGATCCTCGGGCGCTTCCTGGAGCACAGCCGCCTCTTCTGCTTCGAGGCCGGCGATGCGAAGAACTACCTGATGGGCAGCGCCGACCTGATGCAGCGCAACCTCGACCACCGCATCGAGATGCTCGTCCCGGTCGAGGCCCCCCACGTCCGGGCGGAGATCGAGACGATCTTCCGCCGCCTGCTCAGCGACAACTCGCAGAGCTGGACGCTCGGGCCCGACGGCCGCTGGACGCGGCTCGAGCCGGCCGCGGGCGAGCGCCGGCGCTCGGCGCAGGCCGTCGCGATGCGCGGTCGCCTTCGCACCCGACGCCAGACCACCCAGCACTGAGCGCCGTCATGTGGCCCCGGCATCATGTCGCCGTGACCGTCGCCGTGATCGACGTCGGCTCGAACACGGCGCGGCTGCATGTCGCCCGGGGCGAGCACGTCCTCTACGGCGAGCGCGCCATGCTGCGCCTCGGTGAGTCGATCGAGCAGACGGGCGCGATCCCCGAGGAGAAGCTCGTCGAGACGGTCGAGTGTGTGGCGGGGTTCGCGCAGCAGGCCCGCCTGCGGGGTGCCGAGCGCGTCGAGGTGCTCGTGACGAGCCCCGGCCGCCAGGCGGCGAACGGAGGCGACCTGCTGGCGCGGCTCGCCGGCGCGACGTCGGTCCCGGTGCGGCTGCTCTCCTCCGACGAGGAGGGGCGGCTCGCCTTCCTCGGCGCCGTCGGCACCGTCGGTGGCAGCGCGCGCCGCCCGATCGCCGTCTGCGACGTCGGCGGCGGCTCCACCCAGATCGCCGTCGGCACCCGGCGCGACGGCCCGACCTGGGTGCGCTCGATCGACATCGGCTCGATGCGGCTGACGAGCCGCCTGCTCGGCGAGGATCCCCCGGGCGAGGACGCCGTCGCGCTCGCCCGGGCCGAGCTCGAGCGCGCACTGGCGGGCGTCCTGCCCCCCGTCCCCGAGCTCGCGCTCGCCGTCGGCGGCAGCGCGCGCGCGCTGCGCGACATCGTGGGCGCCAAGCTCGGCGCGAGCGAGATCGACAAGCTCGTGGCGATCCTCGCCTGCACGCCGGCGCGGGAGATCGTCGAGCACTACGGGGTCGACCGCCAGCGCGTCCGCACCCTCACCGCCGGCGCGATCATCTTCGAGGTTGTCTGCGAGCGCCTCGGCGTGCCGCTGCGCGTGGCGCGGGGAGGCGTACGCGAGGGCGCGGTCATGGAGCTCGAACGCCACCGCGAGGCCGCCTGACCGGGGCGCGACCGCCGCGCGGGGCGAGGTGTCCTCGAGCGACGGAGCCCCGGCCCCCCACGACCCGCGGGGCCGCACGGCCCCGTCGCGCGAGCCGGGCCTCCCCGCGCCCCCCGTCCCGGGCTTCCCGTGCGGGTCTCCTCCGGCGGCGGCGCCCTAGAACGCCTGCTCGCCGCTGAGCCGGATGCGCCGGTAGAGCTCGGGGACGCGGGCGCGCGCCTCGAGCCGCCGCCGCCGCTCGAGCTCGACGATCCGGCCCGCGGCGAGCAGCGAATCCTGGGTCGCGAGCGCCCGCACGCGCCGGTCTGCGACCAGCGCATCCTGGTGGGCGCCGATCGTGTCCTGCATGTCCCTGAGCGCGTCGAGCAGGCTCTTGAGCGGGCGTCCCTCGGCGCGCGCCGCGAGCTCCGCGGCGTAGCGGGCGTGCTTGGCCTTGATGCGGACGGCGTGGAACTCGTCGTCGGGCGGACTCGGCCCGAGCCCCTCGCAGGCCGCGCGCAGCCGCTCGAGCTCTCGCTCGGCGAGCCGCCGCAGGCCGACCTCGTCGTCGAAGGGGACGAGCGCCTCCAGCGCGTCCTCGAAACGCACGAGCAGCTCGCGGAAGCGGTCGCTGTCGATCGCCCGCAGCAGCGCCTCGCGCTCGACGAGGCGCTCGCGCTCGAGCCCGGCGATGATCAGCCGCGCGCCCGCCTGGTCGGGCTCGAGATCCTCGAGCAGCCCGCGGACGTGCTCGATCAGCACGTCGAGGTCGCGCGTGGGGCCGGATGCGCCGCCCAGCCAGCGGAGCTCGCGGTCGAGCGCGGCGAGCTGGTCGCGGATGAGCGGCCGCGAGGCGCGGATGAGGGCGCGGGAGCGGCGTGTGGCGACCCGGAAGCGGTGCAGCTCCTCGGGGTCGGTCCCGTCGCGCACCCCGGCCTGCGAATGCGCGATCGCCTGCAGCTGGCGGTCGAGAAGCTCGCGCAACACATCGATTGCAGGCATTTCGACCATCGCAGGCGATCCTAGAGGAGGCGGGCGGCCGAGGCGAGCCTAGCCGGACGCGGCCCTCAGGGCCCGCCGGCGTCGCGCCGCTTCCCCTGCGCGTCGTAGGCGTAGAAGCCTTCACCCGACTTGCGGCCGAGGCGGCCCTCGGCGAGGTGGGCGAGCAGGAGCGGGCAGGGGGCGAAGCGCGCCGCGCCCAGTCCGCGCTCGAGCACGCGCATGATCGACACGCAGGTGTCGAGCCCGATCAGGTCGGCGAGGGCCAGCGGCCCGATCGGATGCCCGAACCCGAGCCGGGCCACCGCGTCGATCGCCTCCGCCGAGGCGACGCCGGCCTCGAGCGCGTACACCGCCTCGTTGATGAACGGCATCAGGATCCGGTTGGCGACGAACCCGGGCAGGTCGCGCGCCTCGATGGGCTCCTTGCCGAGGTCGCGGGCGAGCGCGACCACGGAGGCGGCCGTCTCGGCGGAGGTCTCCCGCCCGCGCACGATCTCGACCAGCGCGAGCAGCGGCACCGGGTTGAAGAAGTGCATCCCGATCACGCGCTCGGGCCGGCCGGTCGCGGCGGCGAGCGAGCCGATCGGGATCGAGCTCGTGTTCGAGGCGAGCACGGCGCCCGGCGCGAGCACGGCGTCGGCGCGGGCGAAGACCTCTCGCTTGACGGCGCCATCCTCGACCACGGCCTCGATCATGAGCTCGGCGGGGACGATCCCCGCGACCGCCTCGACGCGGGCGAGCGTCCGGCCCGGGTCGGCCCCGCCCTTGCCGGCGAGCCGCTCGAGGCTCCGCTCCATCGCCTCCAGGGCGCGCGCGGTCGCGCCCGGGAGCGGGTCGTGCAGGTAGACCTGCCTGCCCGACGCGGCCAGCACCTGGGCGATCCCGCCGCCCATCTGGCCGGCGCCGACGACGAGGACGCGCGGGAACTCCATCGCCGGCGAGCGTACTCCCGGGCCGACCTGGCCGGGGCGCGAGCAGGGCCGGGCCCGGCTCAGCGCAGGCGCGCCAGCAGGTCCGCCTCGTCGGCGTAGCTCAGGAAGGCGGCGGCCTCCGCGAGCGGGACCCAGCGCACCTCGTCGACCTCGTTGCTCGCGACCGGCTCGCCGCTCGAGCTCATGGCGAAGTAGCGCACCTCCTTGTCGCGCCCCTGCGCGTCGAGGCGGTGGGTGCGCCCGAGCTCCTCGCCGAGGCTGCAGCGCAGGCCGGTCTCCTCCTCCACCTCGCGCAGGGCGCCCTGCTCCCAGCTCTCGCCCGGCTCGAGCTTGCCCTTGGGCAGCGACCAGTCGTCGTAGCG
>Ga0302325_10009773_pt1 | contig 20899 bp, 19 predicted proteins | sample Palsa_T0_2_FD_201948 | JGI IMG/M metagenome (GOLD analysis project Ga0302325, IMG submission 201948) | Peat permafrost microbial communities from Stordalen Mire near Abisko, Sweden - Palsa_T0_2 | ecosystem: Environmental > Terrestrial > Soil > Palsa > Peat permafrost | place: Sweden: Abisko...
CACGGTACAGTTGATAACCGACGAAGATGCCGTCGCGCACCAAGTCCCAACTTTGGGCGGCAACGCCCTCATCGTCGTAACCGACACTGGCTAAACCGAATTCGACAGTGCGGTCGGCGGTCACGTTCATCATCGGCGACCCGTAGCGCAGCGTGCCGAGCTTGTCGGGGGTGGCGAACGATGTGCCCGCGTATGCCGCCTCGTAGCCGATGGCCCGGTCGTATTCGGTTGCATGGCCGATGGATTCGTGGATGGTCAGCCACAGGTTAGTCGGGTCGATCACCAGGTCCGTCGGCCCGGCAGCGACGCTGGGTGCCTTCATCTTCTCGGCGAGCTGCGACGGCAGTTGAGCGAGCTCGTCAGTCCAGTTCCACACATCGTCGCCGGCCAGCACCTCCCAGCCGCGACCCATCGGCGGCGCCAGCGTGCGCATCGAGTCGAACCCGCCGCCGGCGGTGTCCACGGTGACCGCCTCCAAACTAGGCTGCACCCTGACCCGTTGCTGCGTGATCGACGAGCCGGCGGTGTCGGCGTAGAAGGTCTGTTCTTTGACGGACTGCAGGCTGGCCGAGACGTGATCGACGCCGTCCGCAGCCAGCAGCCTACCGGAGTATTCGTCGAGCACGGTGATCTTGTCGGCGAGCGACACAGTGAACGGGTCGATGCGATAGCTCGAGACCCAGGTGGCGTCGGCGTAGACCGGCTCGGCCGCCAGCTCGACGGGATCGGTGTTCAGCGCGGCCAGCGTCCGGGCCACCGCCACCGCGCGACGTGCCGTATCCGCGGCGACTTCCGGGGACAGCTCGGCGTGCGACGCGAAGCCCCACGTGCCGTCGACGACCACCCGGACGGCCAGGCCGATCTCGCGGTTGACCACCGCGGTCTCCAACTCGCCGTCGCGCAACTGGATGATCTCGTTGACGAGCCGGTGAATTCGCAGGTCGGCGTGCGTCGCTCCGGCCGCGGTGGCAGCAGCTATCGCAGCGTCGGCGAGTTCATTGCGGGGCAGGCTGAGGAAGTCGGCATCGATCCCCCGGTTCGGTGTCACGACACCTACCGTATCCACCGGCTTTAATACTTGTGTGGGTGACGCTACGGTGACCGCCAAGCGCCGATCGACGGCTCTGGGGTATGCGTTGATCGCGCCGAGCCTGTTCGGGGTGGTGACGTTTCTGCTGCTGCCGATCTTGGTGGTGGTGTGGCTAAGCCTGCATCGCTGGGACCTGCTCGGGCCGATCGAGTATGTCGGAGGCCGGAATTGGCGCTCGGTGCTCACCGACAAAACGTTCGGCAATTCGCTGCTGGTGACGCTGACGTTCGTGGCGATCGTGGTCCCGGTACAGACCGCGCTCGGCTTGGCGGTCGGCGCGCTGCTGGCCCGCGATCTGCCTGGCAGTGGTTTGTTCCGCACGATTTACGTGCTGCCGTGGATCAGCGTCCCGTTGGCGATCGCGGTGCTGTGGCGCTGGATTTTGGCACCCACCGACGGCGCCGTGAGCACGGTGCTGGGGCATCGCATTGAATGGCTCACCGATCCCGGTCTGGCTCTGCCGGTGGTGTCGGCGGTCGTCGTGTGGACCAACGTCGGATACGTCGCGCTGTTTTTCCTCGCCGGCATCCTGGCCATCCCCGCCGAGATCCACTCCGCGGCGCGCATCGACGGCGCGACCTCCTGGCAGCGGTTCCGGCGCATCACCCTGCCGATGCTGCGGCCGACCATGTTCTTTGTATTGGTCACCGGAGTCATCAGTGCCGCACAGGTCTTCGACACGGTCTACGCGCTGACCGGCGGCGGGCCGCAGAACCGCACGGATCTGGTCGCGCACCGCATCTACGCCGAGGCATTCGGTTCCGCGGCCATCGGCCGGGCGTCGGTGATGGCAGTGGTGCTGTTCGTCATCCTGGTGACCATCACCCTCGTTCAGCACCTGTACTTCCGACGTCGGATCAGCTATGACCTCACTTAAGAAGCCCTCGGCGGCAATGGTTTACGTCGCTCTGGCGGTGGGCGCGGTGATCACACTGGCGCCGTTCGTACTCGGCCTGCTTACCTCTTTCACGTCGGCGCATCAGTTCGCGACCGGCACACCGTTGACCTGGCCGCGGCCGCCAACGCTGGTCAACTACACCAACCTGGGCGGCGCGGGCTTCGGCCGGGCCCTGGCGGTGACGGCATTGATGACAGCGGTCAGCCTGCTTGGACAGCTGAGCTCGTCAGTAGTGGCCGCGTACGCGTTCGCCCGGCTGCGCTTTCCCGGCCGAGACGGACTTTTCTGGGTCTATCTCGCGACCTTGATGGTGCCGGGCAGCGTGACGGTGGTGCCGCTGTATCTGATGATGGCGCAACTGGGGCTGCGGAACACATTCTGGGCCTTGGTGTTGCCGTTCGTCTTCGGCTCGCCGTACGCAATCTTCCTGCTACGTCAGCACTTTCGTACGATCCCGGATGACCTGATCAACGCCGCTTACCTGGACGGCGCCACCACGCTCGATGTGATCTTGCACGTGGTCGTGCCATCCAGTCGGCCGGTGATCGTGACGCTGATGCTGATCACCGTGGTGTCGGAATGGCACCACTTCCTGTGGCCGCTGATCATCACCAGCGGCACCAAATGGCAGGTGTTGACGGTGGCGACGGCAGCCCTACAATCCCGCTACAACGCGCAGTGGACTCTGGTGATGGCCGCGGTGGGCGCTGCGGTCGTGCCACTGCTGGTCTTGTTCCTAATTTTCCAGCGGCACGTCGTGCGCTCGATCGTCGTCACGGGGCTCAAGTGACACGGCCGCGGTTTTCCACACTGTTCGCCCTGGGCTGGGTGCTTGTCGCCGCGTTACTGGCCGCTGCGGCGGTGCTGCTGGACGTGACGGCCCGACCGCCCAGCGGCAAAACCGTTGTGACCGTGCGGCTGTGGGATCAGCAGGTCGCCAAGGCGTATCGACTGTCGTTTGCCGCATTCACCCGGACACACCCCGACATCGAAGTCCAGACCGACGTCGTCTCGTATTCCACCTACTTCAACACTCTGCGGACTGACGTCGCTGGCGGCACGGCCGACGACATTTTCTGGCTGTCCAACGCCTACCTCGCGGGATACGCCGATAGCGGCCGGCTGATAGATGTCGGGGCAACCTTCGGGCCCGATATCGCATCGACGTGGGAACCGTCGGTGGTCCAGCAGTTCACCCGAGACGGGAGGCTGTGGGCCGTTCCTCAACTGACCGACGCCGGTATCGCGTTGTACTACAACGCGGACCTGCTCGCCGCCGCCGGTGTCGACCCCGCCGCGTTGACGACACTGCGGTGGAATCCGGGCGGCGACGACACACTGCGACCGCTGCTGGCCCGGCTGACCGTCGACGGCGACGGACGTTCCGCGGGCACACCGGGTTTCGATCCCAACCGGATCCGGCGGTGGGCGTACAACGCGGCCAACGACGCGCAGGGTATCTATCTCAACTACATCGGATCGGCGGGCGGCGTGTTCCAGGACGGTGATCGGTTCGCGTTCGACAACCCTGCTGCCGTCGAGGCTTTCACCTACCTGGTGAAGCTGATCGACGACGACCACGTTGCGCCGCCCGCTTCGGACACCAACGAGAACGGCGACTTCTCCCGCAACGAGTTTCTGGCCGGCAAGATGGCGCTGTTTCAATCTGGCACATACAACTTGGCCGCAATCGCCGGGCAAGCCAACTTCCACTGGGGCGTGACGATGATGCCCGCGGGCCCGAAGGGCCGGGTCAGCGTCACCAACGGCATTGCTGCGGCGGGTAACTCGGCCTCCCCACACCCTCAGGCGGTAGGCCAGGTGCTGGCCTGGATGGGCAGTACAGAGGGCAACCAGTACCTCGGCCGTCAGGGCAGCGCCATTCCTGCGGTCACCGCAGCCCAAAAGGCCTACTTCGATCACTGGCTGAGCAAGGGTGTCGACGTCAAGCCGTTCTTCAACGTACTCAAAGGCCCGCGCATCGCCGCTCCCGGCGGCACGGGCTTCGCCGCCGGGAATCAGGCTATCAAGCCCTATTTCGACGAGATGTTCCTGGGCCGTAGCGATATCGCGACGACCCTGCACCGGGCCCAGGAAGCCGCTAACGCGGCCGCGCGCGGTTAACGCCCGAGGGGAATCTCGAGCGCGACCGCCGCGGCACACACCGCGATCGTGATCCCGAGCGCTATCCAGTCGGCCTGTTTCGGCCGTGACGGCAGCGCCGAGATCTGGCCGATCCCACCGCGCGCGGTAATGGCGTCGCCCATCTCGTCAGCGCGCCGCAACGTCACCGTGAGAGCCGTGGTGATCAGGTCGACCACTTCCAGCGCCCAGCGTCGGCGGCGTGCCCTGCGGGTGTCGGCGACCCGCTTGGGCCGCAACCGGCGCGCGGCGTAGAGCACCCGGAATTCGTCGATCAGCATCGGAAATGCACGCAGCGCCAGCGCGATAGTGACGGCCCACTCGTCGACCGGGACCCGTAACCATCGTAGCGGCCGGCCCAAAGCTGCTACTGCAGGGGCTATTTCGGCGACATTGGTGGTCCACGACACCATCGCACCCAGCCCGAGCAGCACGAACGACAACGTGGTGACCCGCAGGAAGTTCAGCAGCCCGCCGAGTCCGATCGGAACTCCGGCCACGTGAATCGTCGGGCTGCCGCCGGCGAACGCCGCGGACATCCCGCCAAGCGCCAACAGAATCCACAACCAGTGCGGCACATTGGGAAGCGCGCCGCGCGGAATGTGCGCGAGCCGGACCGTCGTCAGCACCAGCGCAGCCACCAGTCCGATGGCAATCCACCCCGGGTAGAACGTCAGCAGTACCGAAATGCCGCCAACTGCCAGCAGTTTGGTGCCGGCCCACAGGTCGTGGACCACGGAGCTGCCGGGCACCGGACGCAACAGTACGACCGAGCGAGACGGCCGGCGTTCGGATCGTTCGTCGGGTGGCGCCGTGGTCACGACAATCCCCCAGCTGCCGCCGTGACCGCGTGCAGCACGCCGTCACGCAGATCCAATGTGCGCGGGCAGAGCTCTTCCAAGCCGCCGAAGTCGTGGGATATCACCACGACAGTCAAACCCTGCTCGCGGCGCAGCTCCTCGAGCAATCGCACCAAACCGCTCTGGGTGACAGCGTCGAGGCCTGCCAACGGTTCGTCCAGAATCAGCGCCCGCGGCGACCGTGCCAGCAGACCGGCCAGCACGACCCGGCGCATCTGGCCGCCGCTGAGCTGATCGATGCGCCGCTTGGCCAACGCACTGTCCAACCCGACGACGGCGAGCGCGGTCGCCACCCGGTCCTGGTCCTTGGGCGAAAAGCCCGCCGCCGAAGCCACTTCCAGGTCGACCCGGCTGCGCATCAGCTGCAGTCGCGCCGCCTGAAACGACAGCGCCACCGCGCCGACCTGTTCGTGCGAGGGTCGGCCATCAAGCAGGCAGGAGCCGGTGGTCGGTACCGTGAGGCCGGCGAGAATCCACGCCAGCGTCGACTTGCCCGAGCCGTTGCCGCCGTGGATCAACAAGCCATCGCCTTGGTGTACCGCGAAGTTGACGTCGCGCAGCGCAGCCTTGGCCCACGGCGTTCCGCTGTTGTATTCGTGGCTGACGCCGGTGACCTCGAGGATTGCCGGTCCAGACTCGTGCCCCATCGCCGGCGTCGCCACCGGCACAGGAATCGTCTCGACCATGCTGGTGTTGTCCCCGGACTCGCTGAGATTGATTGTGCTATCGGCGGATTCGGCTTCGTTGTTGTAATGCGTGATGTGCACGAGCGCCGTCCGGTGCCGCTGCTTCAGGCCGGACAACACGCCGAGCAGTGCTTCACGGCCCTCCTGGTCGACCATGCTGGTGACTTCGTCGGCGATGAGCAAGGCGGGCTCGCGGGCCAGCGCGGCCGCCACCGCCAGCCGCTGCAACTCACCCCCGGACAAACTTCCGGTGTCGCGTTCGGCGTGCGATTCCAGGCCGACTTCGCGGAGCAACTGAGCAACGTCGGTGGTTGTCCCGGGCGGCAGGCCCCACACCACGTCGTCGGCGACCCGGGTGCCCAGCACCTGACTTTCCGGATGCTGCATGACTACCGCGGTGCCGCCCAACCGCCCCAGCCCCACCGACCCGGGGCGCTCGATGGTGCCCGATGTCGGTTCCCGGCCGGCCAGCACAAGCATCAGGGTGGTCTTGCCAGAACCGTTGGCTCCGGTGATGGCCAAATGTTCGTCGGCCGTCACCTGCAGGTTGACCGGGCGCAGCGCGTCGTGGTCGGTGTTCGGATAGCGGAAGCTGACCTCGTCCAGTCGCACCGGGACCGGCCCGATGGGCGCCGTGTCCGGCAACGCGTCCAGTTTGTGCACGTCGGGGATACCGCGCATCCGATTCAGTACCCGCGACAGCGCCCACCATCCGATCAGCGACACGGCCACGATCGAAACGGTGCCGTTGGCGAAGATCAGCCACGGCCAGTAGTGCAGCGCTTCGCCCAAGAACCATTGGAGCCCGTGGGCCGTCCTGTCCAGCCCATGCGCGATGCGTCCGCTCAGCGGGAATGGATGCTCGGTCACGAAGCGCCCGATTCCCGTCAGGACGGCCGCAACCCCGTTGATGTTGGCGGTGATCGCATCGAAGATCAGGTGCCGCAGCCGAGAGAGGAGCGCCAACGCCGCGACCGCGAACGCGTTGAAGACCGCCCCGGCGAGGATGGAGACGACGATCACCGTCCCGGTGCCGCGCTGCCGCCGTTTGACGACTCCGGTCAGTCCGCCCACGTAGGCGCTGTGCCCGACCGTCATCAAGCCGCCGAGGCCGGCGATCAAGAAGGCGATCAATCCGGCGGCGACAGCCCCGGCGATCAACACGCGGAAGCGGTAGCGGTAAGCCAGCAACCCCATCGGCACGGTGCCCAGCAACGACAGCGCACCGGCGAACGGGACGACGATCGAGATGATCGCGGTGGCCGCGCACAATGCGGCCATAACCGAGGACTGCGCGAGTTCGCCGGGACGCAGCGATCGGGAACCAGGGGTCCCCGACGCAGGGCGAGTCGCGTTCATTTCATCGATTCTGCCAGCTGTCAGGGGTGTTCCCCCTTAGCAAACATTGGCGGTTCATTTCAGTTAACGGCAGAAATGGGCCGGTAAGTGGTCTAGATAGCCTAGCTATGAAACTATATATGCATGACATCATCCGTAACCACTCAGCGTGGCGCGGCCGAGGGGGCTGTCGCCGGGCTGGGCGCGGATCTGCTCGCCGTGGTCGCGCGACTCAATCGCTATGCCACGCAACGCATTCAGATGCAATTGCCGGCCGCACAAGCCCGCCTGCTGTCGACCGTAGACGCCCACGGTGAGGCGCGAATCTGCGACCTGGCCGCGGTGGATCACTGCTCCCAGCCGACGATGACCACGCAGGTGCGACGGCTCGAAGACGCAGGCCTGGTCACCCGGACGGTGGACCCCGGCGATGCCCGGGCCGTCCGCATCCGGATCACGGCCGAGGGTTTACAGACCCTTAACCGGGTCCGGGCCGATCGCGCCAGTGCCATCGAGCCACAGCTCGCCTGCCTGAATGACGCGGATCGACAGACCTTGGGAGACGCGGTAACCGTGCTGCGCCGCCTGCTCGAGGACGCGGCAGCCTTCCCGCGACCGGGGGCGTCTCGCTAGCGGCCGCCCCGCCGGTCTCTGGCCAGCGCCTGCCCCTGCGGTCGGTTCTCGGCGCATGATGGCGCCTGGATAATGGTCTCTCGACTCAAGACTGTGGGCGGCAAAGGGGGTGGCTGTGTCGACGGCAACGTTCGGCCCCCCCTTGATCGTCTGGCTTGGCCCTCGTAGGTACAGCTTCCCCATCGGCCGCGATGTGATCGTCGGGCTGGACAGCAGCGCCGACGTCCGCCTCGACGCCGCGGGCCCATCGGCGACCCCGCCGCTGGTGGTGCTGCATTACAACGGCGACCAGTGGATCGCCGTGGACCGCAGCGAAGCCGGGATTTTTGTCGACGGCGTGCGGATGTCGACCGTCTTCATCCACGACGGTCGAGCGATCACCCTCGGGGATCCGCAATACGGGCCACGGCTGGTCTTCCAGCTCGCGGCCCCGCCTCCACCGCGAGCGCAGGCCCCGCCGCCACCGATGCGGCCCGCGGTTCCACCGCCACCGATGCGGCCCGCAGCTCCACCGCCACGCCCACCGCGCCCCGTTCACCACAACCGGCCGCCGGTTCCGCCACCGCCGCTACGTCCTCCGCCGCCGCCGGGCGCCGGGGCGTGGTCAGCGCCTCCGCCACCACCACCGCCGCCGCTGCTTCAGCCGCCGCCGCAGCAGCCTGAGCCGGATTTGCCGCCGGCCATCCCTGCGCCTGCGCCGAGGCGGACGGTGGTCACCGCGCGGCTCACCGGTGCGATGCAAAAGCTGCGGCCGCAACGGCCGCAGCCCCCGCTGCACGAGGCCGCACCGACTACTCAGCTGCAGCAGCCCGCCGAGGAGAAGATCCCATCGCCGTCGCCGGAGCGAGTGAGCATCACCGGTCCGCTGCAGGCGCGTCGGGTGCGGCTGAGCGTCGACGGCGAGCAGGCGCTGGCAGACCTGTCCTTCACCGCATCGCCGGGGACGGTGACCGCAGTCGTCGGGCTTTCGGAAGCGAGCACATCCGCTCTGGTCGACGTACTGGGCGGCGCGGTCCAACCAAGCGGCGGCACAGTCGATTTCGACGGTCACGACGTCGCCGCAGACGACGTGCGACCACATGTCGGACTGGTGCCGCATCACGATCTGCTGCATCCGCAACTGACCCTCGTGCAAGCGTTGCGCTATGCCGCTGAATTGCGTTTGCCACCGGGCACTTCCGCTGATCGCCGCCGCGAGGTGGTGCGCTCGGCGCTCGAGAAGGTGGGGCTGAGCTCGCTACGCACCGTCAAGGCCGGCAAGCTGACCGTTGAACAGCGCAAGCGCGCGTCGCTGGCGGTGGAATTGCTGACCGAACCGTCGCTGCTGGTGTTCGACGAGCCGACTGCCGATCTCGATGCCGCAGCGGAACAAGAGATGTCGGAAACGCTGCGGCGACTCGCCGACGAGGGGCGTGTCGTCGTGGTGGCGACCACCGCGCCCAGCAACCTCGACGCGTGCGACCGGGTGTTGGTGCTGACGCCGACGGGCATTCCGGTATTCGCCGGGGCACCCTCGGAGATCGGCACGCAGCTGGGCTCGACCGACTGGACGGTAATTCTCAAGCGTGTCCGCGCGGATCCGTACGGCGCACACGACGAGTACCTGGCCCGGCAACAAGATGCACCGGCCGCGGACCCGGAGCCACTGGAGTCCGTCGAGCACCCCGCTCCGCCGCCGCTCCCAAGCCTGTTGCGCCAGATCATCATCGCCGCCCGACGGCAGGCCTGGTTGATGGTGGCCGATCAGCGCTACTTCATCTTCCTGACCATCCTGCCGCTGCTTATCGGCGCGATCTCGCTGCTGGTGCCCGGCGACGCCGGCCTGGGCCCGGCGAGTCGGTACGGCAGCAGCCCCGACCAGGCCGTCGAGATCCTCGCGGTGCTCGCCGTCGGCGCCGTCCTGATGGGCACGGCGCTGGGGATCCGCGAGCTTTTCGGCGAACAGCGCATCTTCCGGCGCGAACAAGCCCATGGTTTGTCCGCATCGGCATTCCTGGCCGGCAAGGTCATCGTCTACAGCCTCACCGCCATCGTCCAGACCGCCGTCATCACCATCGTCGCGACCGTCGGCACAGGAGCGCCCAGCCATGGCGGCGCTCTACTCGGCCACGGCAAGCTCGGGGCCACCGTCGAGTTGTTCATCGCCCTGGCCGTCACCGCCATCGTCTCGGCGATGGTCGCGCTTGGCTTCTCATTGCTTGCGACGTACTCGGAGCAGATCCTGCTGACCGCTGTGCTGATCGTTCTGATCTCGATGGTGTTCGCCGGGGCACTGTTCCCGATATCCGGCCGGTTTCCGCTGGAGCAGATCGCCGGGCTGGTGCCGGCCCGATGGGGTTTCGCCGCCGCAGCTGCCACCGTCGACGTACACGCGGTCAATCCGCTTGCCGAGGCCGATGACTCATGGAAGCACTCATCCGGCCAGTGGCTGCTCGACATGGGCGTTCTGATCGGATTAGGCGTTGTCGCCACCGCCACGCTGCGCTGGCGATTGAGGCGGCCGTCGCGCCGGCATCAACTCCCGTTGATCTCCGACCACAACGCTCTATAGCAATGTGACGCGGCGCTGTGCGGCGCGAAAGCCGTCACCGGCCCCCGATGTTCGGCCATCTGCTCGATGATCGACAACGCCGGAATCGCGGTCGTCAGGATCCCCTCTCGTTCGGTCGACAGTTGTTGCACCAAGTCGCAGTGCAACCGCTTGCGCCGGTCCACCATCGAGAAGAACGCGCGCACCTGCGGCTGTCGGCCGTCGAAATCGCTGACGAAGCTTGTCAATTGATCGAAGGTGCGAACCGACAATGTCGCCGGGATCATCGGCACCAGCAGGGTATCGACGGCGTGCAGGACGTTTTCCGACAATAACGAAATGCTGGGTGGACAGTCGAGGAAGACGACGTCGTACTGACCTTCCATCGGTCGCAACAGCTGGCCGATCCGTCGCGTCGGCCGTTTCATGTCATCGAGCTGCACATCCATATTGCGGTAGCTGAAATCGGCTGGCAGCAGATCGAGTCCGTCGAAATCGGTCGCCTTGATCGCATCGTCGAGGGTTCGCGAGCCGTCGACGAGAGCCCGGCCACCGCCCTTGACTTTGGGCCTAACCCGGAACATGTAGGTCGCCGCGCCCTGCGGGTCGAGGTCCCACAGCAATACGTTGTAACCGCCTTGCGCCGCAAGGTGCGCCAGGTTCACCGCGGTCGATGTCTTGCCCACGCCGCCTTTGATGTTGTACGTCGCGTAGATCCTCATCAGCGCACGAGTGCTTTCACCAGGGCCCGGTTTTCGTCGACCAGAAACGGTTGCAGCCGGCCGGCCAGCGCGGCCCGCGCGTTCAGCTGATGGGTGTCGAGTTGGGCGGCCATCTCCCCCATCGCCAACACCGTCTCCGGCGGTGCCGCCCCCTGCTCCATCATCGCCGCCGCGAATTCGCGGACAGCTTCGCGCTGCACCTCGCCGTCCTGAAAATCGCCGAGGATGTCCTGCAGCGACTTGAGCTCTTTGAGCAACCGACGGTGTGCCGTCTTGGCGCACACCGGCCGGAACACCTCCAGCAGGTAGCGCAGCTCCTTGCACCGCTTGCGCAGTGCATGTACGTCGTCGCTCGGCGATTCCTCGGTGATTCGTTTGCCACGCCGCACCGCGTTCTTATAGGCCCCCGTGATTCGCTGACGCGCCAACATCGCGACCGTCCGCCCGCCCTCGGCGTCGGCGCTCACCTGGGCCAGCGCGCCGCGCCAATCGGCCATCAACTGCTCGAAGCGCCGTGATCGCAGACCGCGCACCAGGCGTCGCCGTTCGGCAGCGCGGTGCCGCGCCAGAAACGACCGGAACGGGTCGAGGTCGTGTGGAGCTGCCGACGTGAGTCGAGCAGCCATGGTGTCGAACTCGAGCAAGTACACATCCAGATCGCGGACCGGCGTCGTCAGATCGCCCAGCCATTTGAATTCCGGCTGGAACCGCTCGGCCAGGTTCTCGGGCAGTACATCGCCGGCGAGCTTGAGAATCGAACGGGTCCGACGCACCGCAACCCGTAGATCATGCAGGAATTCGGTGTCAATCGACGCGATGGTGCCCGGCACATTCTCCTCGATGGCCGCCGCGAACCCCGCCAGCATCTCGGCAACCGCCACCGCCGCAGGCGTTTCGGCCCGCAACTGCGGCGCCCCGCCGTCTCCGTTGACGGGGCTGCGGCTGGCGTGGATCAAAGCGAGGTCGTATGGCGTCGTCGTCACCGCGGTGAGCCCGTCGACGCGGGCCAGCAGAGTCACGATCCGCTCACCGGCGGCGTCGTAGCCGCGCAGCGGCTGGATCCGCAGCTGGCTGGTGCCGTCGTCCACGCTTTCGATTAACAACCGGGCAACGGTTTTGTCGTCGGCATTGAGCACGCGGCTTTCCTGGGCGGCGCTGCGCACGGTGACAACCGGGACCAGCGCACGCGGGGCAATGATCGAGGCAAGCGAGTCGCGGAGCGGCCCGACTGGCAGATCGTGCACATGGGCGGGCCATTTCAGCCCGGCCAGCGGGGCCTGCAACCGGGATCCATCGGGCAACTGCAGGATCAGCGGCCCGCCGTCGACGTACTCCAGGGAGACCCCCGCGGAGTGCAGCCGCCAATCAAAGGTATCCAGCCAGGTTCGCGAGACCGTCTGCTCCGGTCCGGCGGCAACGGCGAACCTGGGCTGCAAGGCCGCAGCGACGACCTCCATCTCAACCGCGCCCTCCTTGCTGAAAGCGCGGGTAGTGCTTTCCATGTCACACCTTCCATTGGCCACATGCCCACGGCCGCGACAGACTATAGACACCTTTGGTAACGGAAAGTTCAACTTGGCGTCGCGCCGTCAAAGTGTTGGCTGACCTGGCGGAGCTTACTCCGGCACCCGATCCTGATCGGTTACCGTCGGGTATGACCACTACTGCGGAACACTTGCGCAACTCACTCGACGGACGTTGGCGCGACGTGAAGAACCAGATGCGTGAGCGACTTGCCGAAGAAGTCTTCCGTCCGCACTACACACCGAACACGGTGATCGCCCGCACCAAGGTGGCCGAGCAGATGCGCATCATGGCCGCCGCGGGCGCAGCCGCCGACAGTTTCCGCAAGGAACACGGTGGCAACGGCAACGTCGGGGCCGCGATCACGACGATCGAGATGCTGGCGATGTCGGATCTGTCGCTGATGGTCAAGGCGGGTGTGCAGTGGGGCCTCTTCGGCGGGGCCGTCGAGAATCTGGGCACCGAGCGCCACCACGAGGCATACGTGAAGAAGATCATCAATCTCGAGTTGCGCGGCTGTTTCGCGATGACCGAGACCGGTCACGGTAGCGACGTCCAGGCGCTGGAGACCATCGCCACCTACGACTCGGACACCGAGGAGTTCGTGATCCACTCCTCGACACCCAATGCACGCAAGGACTACATCGGCGGTGCCGCTGAAAGTGCCACTGTCGCTGCGGTTTTCGCACAGCTCATCGCAGGCGAGAACGACGAGCAGGTCAACCACGGCGTGCATTGCTTTCTGGTGCCGATTCGCGACGACGAGGGCAACGACCTGCCGGGCGTGACGACTTCGGACTGTCAGTACAAAGGTGGTCTGCCGGGCGTCGACAACGGTCGCATCGTGTTCGACCACGTCCGGGTTCCGCGGGTGAACCTGCTGAACAAATATGGCGACGTGGAGGCCGACGGCACCTACACCTCACCAATCGAGAACCCCAACCGCCGGTTCTTCACGATGATCGGCACCCTGATCCGCGGGCGAATCACCGTCGGCGGCAGCGCGGGCAATGCGGCGCGGGTGGCACTGGACATCGCGACCCGATATGCCTTGCAGCGCAAGCAGTTCACCGCGCCCGACGATGACGGCGAAGTGCTGATCATGGACTACCTGGTGCATCAGCGCCGGTTGTTCCCGCTGATCGCGAAGTCGTATGCGTTGCAGTTTGCCCAGAACGAGTTGGTGGCCAAGTGCCACGACCTGCAGACGGCCGACTCCCCCGATGCCGAGGAGCAGCGGGAGCTGGAATCGCGGGCCGCCGGCCTGAAAGCCGCGAACACCTGGCACGCGTCCACCGCCATCCAGGAGGCCCGCGAAGCCTGTGGCGGGGCGGGCTACATGGCCGACAACCGGTTGATCGCGCTACGTGCCGACACCGACGTGTTCACCACCTTCGAGGGTGACAACCACGTGCTGACTCAGCTGGTCGCCAAGGAGCTGCTGACCGCCTACGCCGACGACATCAAGGGCATGAGCCCGGTGGAATGGGTGCGGTTCGCCGCCAACTTCGCCGGAGAACGGGTGCTTAAACGCACTGCGGCCGAGACGATTATTCAGAGAATCATCGACGCCCGACAGGACAACGAAGAAGAAGGCAGCCTGTTCAACCGCGGCACTCAGGTCCAGATGTTCGAGGACCGTGAGCAATACCTGATTGCTTCAGTGGCGCGCCGGTTGCAGGCCAAATCGAAAGAGATGTCGGCGTTCGATGCGTTCAACTCGGTGCAGGATCACGTGCTGCACGCCGCGAAAGCGCACATCGACCGAGTGGTGCTGGAGGCGTTCGTCGCCGGGATCGACTCCTGCGAAGACGACGAGGCGCGTGAGGTTCTCGGGCTCGTCTGCGACCTCTACGCGCTGACGGTGATCGAGGGCGACAAGGCCTGGTATGTCGAGCACCGACACCTGTCCACCGAGCGCGCCAAGGCGGTCACTCGCGGCATCAACGACCGGTGCCGGCTGCTCCGCCCCTACGCGCAAACCCTGGTCGACGGATTCGGCATCCCCGAGCCGCTCCGATACGCCGAGATGCTGCACCCGGAGAACCTGCCCCAGCCGACTACTGATTCTGATTCGGCACTGCACCACGGGTGACGAGTTTGCCGCCCGCGCCGATCTGGTACTGCACGGTGCCCTTACCGGTGGGACAGCAGGCCGAATCGCCGGCGACCTGCCACTGATACTGAACCGTCACGATGTCGTCGGTGGCCGACAGGATGGTCGTACGGGGTTTGGGATTCGGCGTGGGCGTGCCGAGCGGGATGTTGTGGTCGAAGAACAGCAACTGCACCGGGCTGGCCAAGGTGGAACGGGCGGGTTGGACCTGCACCCAGTACAGCCGGCAGTTGCGGGTGTGCCCACGCGCGGCCTCGGTCCAGCCGGACCCGGGCGTCGCAACGGGCAGGGTGGCGATGGCCAAACGCACCGCATCGGCCGTCGGTCCGTCGGCGTCGCCGCAGGTGTCCGGCTTGTGGGACGTCACGCCGGGCGGTGTCCAGCCGCAGGATGCTGCCGTCAGACTCACGAACACCAGCACGGCGATGGATTGGCGCACGCGGCAAGCCTAGTGAGAGCGCGAGGTCGCCCGCGGCAAGACTCACGTCGATCGAAACTCTCTCGTCAACGGATCCACCGGGTAACCCTCGGTAAGTCTGACGTCTACCGCAGGAGTGATCGTGACCGCTGGCATTACCTCGACCGAACTGCGCGACCGCATTGCGTCGGACGCGCAGCTGTGGATCCTTGACGTGCGAACCCCCGCCGAATTCGAGACCGCACACATCGACGGGTCCTACAACGTGCCGCTCGACGTCTTGAAAGACCACGGTTCGGAGATCGCCGAGCGGCTCGATCAGGAACACGACGTCGTGCTGGTATGCCGCTCCGGTCAGCGCGCGACGCAAGCCGCGGAGCTGCTGCGGAGCACGGGCGTACCGGGCGGAAGTGTTCTGGAAAACGGAATTACTGACTGGGAAGGCCAGGGGTTTGAGGTCAATCGCGGCGTTCCGCGGTGGGAGCTCGAGCGCCAGGTGCGCCTGGTCGCCGGATCGATCGTGCTTTCGTCCGTGCTCGGCAGCGTCGCCATCCCGCGCCTCAAGTGGCTGGCCGGGGCGATCGGGGCCGGGTTGAGCTACGCGGCCATCTCCAATACCTGCGCGATGGGGACCGCTCTGTCGAAGCTGCCGTACAACCGCGGCGCCGCAACCGATGCGGAGACGGTCCTCTCCCGGCTCGCGAAGCGAGCAAGCGCCGCTCGTTAAAATCAGCGCAAGTCGAGTGCGGACCTCCACCTACTGGGGGTTCAGCGGGTGGACGGCACACCAGCACGATAGGCTGACCATCTAGACGAGGATTAGTGACGGAGGGTTAGTCAGATGAATCCCAACCCGGACTACGACGCCAGCGACGAGCTGGAATACGGCATCGCCGCGTACGCATGGCTCCTCCGGGGTGTCTACCCGCCACCGTCCTACGCGCCCGACTTGGGTAACGCCAGCACCGGCGGATAGTTCACCTTCGCTGTTGAGTCACTGCGGTGGCGGCACGTAGCCGCCAGCCGAGTTGCGCAACTGCCACAGCTGGGCCGGGCAGTAGATGTTCACCGCGTTCGAGATCAGATAATTGGCCGAGTACTCGTCGTTGGGCAGCACATCGTTTTTCACATCGCCGATGACTCGTGCGTAGCTGGCGCCGCCGGTGATCTTGTCGCAAATGCCATGGGCATAGCTGATGGCATCTGCGGTGTTCGCGAAACTGTATTGCTTGCGCACGGTGGTGTCGTAGATGAACTCGATATCGGGAGCCGGAACGGCGTGCGCCAGCGGCGCTGCGCCGCCGCTCAATGTCGCGGCGACAATGACGGCTGCCAGCCACCTACCGCGCTTCATCGATGTCCCCTACCTGTGGATCTGTACCAAGCGTATCGAGGTAAACATGGAGCACCAGGTTTTTCGGCAGCGATGACCGTGAGGGGCCGGGTCATCCGGGTTGCCCGTACACGGCGACAAGGACGCTGCGGTCGAAACTGTTCTCTGACCACACGCCGATCTGAGTGTTGGCGCAAGTCGACATAATCGCCATGTAGTCGGGGCGGTAGTACCAATTACCCATGACATCAAGGTCGTTGATGGTCAACGACTGGTTGATCGCCACGGTCTCGGCGACAGTGCCGTTGTAGCCGGCGCCGCGGGCACGGTCGGCCACCGACGACCCGTCGGACCCGATGTCAGCGTCCAGCCCGCGATTGTTGAGCACATCGACCGTGTGGCGCTGCGCGGCGGCCTGCAACTGCGGGTTGATCTTCAGGTTGGTTTTGCAGCCGGCCTGCCTCTTGATGGTGTCGACATTGACCACGATGCCGTTGTTGAGCCGATCGTTGTTGCCGGGAACTCCGGGAGCGGCCGATGCAACGGCGATCACGCTCGGGGCAACGAGCCCGGCGCCCACCGCCGACAGTATCGAGATGATCTGTGCACGTTGGCGAATGCGCTTGTCGGTCATGTCATCTCATCTCTTTCGCATCGCTATCGGATGTTCGCGGCGAGGTCGCCGGACATCGCACCGAGCTGTCGTCCCCACGTCGGCCAGTCATTGCCGCCGCCACGGCCCAGGTCGAAGTGGCCGTTCTTACCGCCGACATCTCGATAGTGGGAGTAGAACTGCGCGTTGGTGCCTTGCGAGATATCGCCGTAGCCGGCCATCGCACCCTGGTCGGTCGGCGCACCACTGCCCGGGCTGTAAATCCAAAGCCGCGCATCATTGTCCACCAGCTGCTGGATGTTCTGGTTGGGCGAATGCCACTTCCAGCGACCCAGCTGGGGCAGCCCCCACATGTGATCGGTGTCGGCTCCGCCCTGCCTGAGCGCCGCGGTGATCGTCCCGTCCACACCAGCGCGCTCAGGGGTGAGGAATCCCGATAGCGACCCGGCATAGCGGAACCGATCAGGATGGAACGTGACCAGCGCTGCCGCCGCGTAACCGCCTTGGGAAACGCCGACAACGCCATGTCCGCCCGGCGCCAAGCCCTTGTTGGCGGCCAGCCAATCCGGCAACTCGGTGGACAGGAATGTATCCCACTGTTTGCTGCCGTCCTGCTCCCAGTTGGTGTACATGCTGTAGGCGCCACCTGCTGGCGCCACTACCGAAATGCCTTTGCCGGCAAGGGCGTTGAACCCATTGCCCGCGGTCACCCAGTTGCTTACATCGGGTCCCGCGTTGAAACCGTCCAATAGGTATGCCGCGTGCGGGCCACCGGCCAGGAAGGCCACCGGGATGTCACGGCCCATCGACGGTGACGGCACCGACAGGCTCTCGAAGCCGGCCGCCTTTGTGGTGCCCGTCGAGCTTGAAATCACGGCTGCTGCAAGGCATCCAACTACCAGCGCGATAGCCGACAGCCGCCGGAAACTCATCGACACACTTTTCATCCTTGCCTCACTTGTCCATCGCTCACACTGGGTCGAACTGCGAGATGAGCCATCGACCGTCGACCCTCTCGAGACTGACGCGCACACTCGACGTGCTCTGCGTCGGCGCATCGGTGCCGATGGTGGTGATCTGGTCGACGAAAACCAGTACCACCGCGTGCTTTCCGGTCGCTAATACCGACGCCGCCGCAGGCACGGTGGCCACCGCCGTAATGTGCTGCTGTTTGGCCCCGGGCGCGACGACGTCATTCACGAGCTGCGTGTATTGCTGACGGAAGGGCTCGGCGAGACGGTCGGCGGCAGCCTTCAAGTCGCGGTCCACGGTTTCGGGCTTGTACGACAGGATCGCAATGGTGCTCTCGGAGGCCGCCCGCACCGATGCCTCTGCCGCCGCGCGCGATTCCCGCGACGTGCCGTCGAGCCATTTCAGGTAACCGACCCCGAGGGCGAGAATCAACGCCAGTACCGGCAGTCCCGCAACCAGCAGATGTGTCCAGGAGGAGCGGCCGCTTCGCTCGACCGGCGCTTCCGCCGTGTCGTCTTCGCCTTCTCCTTCTTCGGGGTCGAGCAGGTCCGCCTCGTCAGCTTCCTCCGCCTCATCGGCCAGGTCATCGCGCTCGGCCGGGTCGTCGAGTGACGACTCGTCGGCGGCTGGGTCGGTGTCATCGGACATCGCGGAGTCCTCCTCCTGCGCTGCTAATGCGGTTCGGCTACTCACGGTACGAACTCCACATTCGACACCTTGGCACTATCCCCTGTCTTGTCAACGGTGAGGCGCATCCGCCACCGGCGCGGCTCCTGGTCTGGCGGGGCCGCGGCCATCGACGTCTTCACCGCCACCGCGACAAGCACTTGCGCCTGGTCCTTCGTATACGAGAGCAGACCTGCTTCGGAGATGGTGCCCTCCGATTTGGACTGCACTTTCTTGACGACTTCGACGAATGGTTGGGAGCGGTTCTGGAATTCGTCGTGGAAGGCGCCGGTCGCCGAATCCAGGACCCGCTTGATGTCGGCATCGACCTGGGTGTAGTCGATAGTGGTGAGGTTGATTGCGGTCTGCCGCGCGACTTGCACATACAGGTTGCGTTGCGCCTGCACCTGGTCGTCTTGGTGCACGCGAAATCCCAGCCAGCCTCCCAAGCCGAGCAAAGCCACGATGATGGCGACTCCGACGGCGGTCGGACTGGGAATACTCGAAACCCATTTCGGCACGCGCTTTTTGGTGTCGCGGCCGGCGTCATCTTTGGCGTCGATATCCTCAGCGTCGATGTCCGCAGCGTCGATGTCCGCAGCGTCGATGTCCGCAGCGTCGAAGTCCTCAGCGTCGATGTCCTCGGCGCTGGCCTCGTCGACGAGTTCAGGGGCGGCTACGGATTCGGTTTCTTCGGCGGCACCATCATGCTCTGCCATGTCTTACCTTTCGAAGTAAAGGCCAGGTCGGACTCGCTGTAGGCGCGGCCGTCCGGGCCCACGTAATTTCCAGTCGCCGGGTCGTAGGGAATGGCGATTGGCGGCTTCACCGTCGGTTCAGCGGGCGGGTGCCAGTGCTCGCCGGGCGAATACGGTGGCCCGCCCTTCGGATACTGCGGCACACTCTGGCCGCTCAACGTCGCGTCCGGATCGCCCTTCCAGAACAGGCCGTCGTTCAGCGGGACGTACTGCTCGTCGCTCTCGCACATCTCGACGGTCGGTGCGCGCTTGCCCGGCGTGGTCTCGCAGGGAACGTTACGAACGCCGCGGACGTTCATGTCGGAGTTCTGCGGGATACGGCAGTACAACTCGCCGTTGGTGCGGTCGGGATAGTCCTCGCGCACCGGGATTCGCTGCTGCTGCACCGGCAGGAACCCGGCGTTGCATGGTGGCGGCGAGTTCAGGTTCAAATTGAAGTCGAGATAGATACCTTTGTAGTCCATCTTGGCAACTCTGTCCGGCACGATGATCGACGACATCACCGCGGTCCCCTGCGGAAACATCACCAACAGCTGCTCGAGGTCGCTTCGGTAGGACAGCGCAATGTTGCCCAGACTGACCAAATTCGCCAGTAGCACCGGCAGCGTGGGCGCCAACCGGTCGAACAGCGCGGTGCCTTCGTCGAGCGCCGGACCGGCGGTGTTGAGCAGGTCCGCAAACCTGTCGTCTTGTGCCTTTAGCTGACTGGTAATCGCGTTGACCCGCCGCGCCCAGGTCGCGATCGAATCCGACGTTCGCACCTGCGAGCTGGCTACCGGGGGAAACTCGTCGATCAGCCGGGAGAACGAGTCGGTGGTCTTGCCGGCGTCGATCGCCAACGCGGTGCCGCCGTCGACGAGCCGGGACAGTTCCGGCCCCAGACCCGCGACAGCCTTCGAGGCTTCATCGACGACGGTGTGCAAGTTGTCCTGCGGGATCGCCGCGAGCGCCTTATTGGTTGTGTCCAGCAGGGATCCGATGTCGACCGGGATCTGTGTTTTACCGACCGCGATCACGTCGCCGTCCCGCAATTTCGGGCCGGTGTCCTGCACGGTGCCGGAATGCGGTGTCAACTCGAGGAATTGCTCGCCAATAGCTGAGCGGCTGTGCACCGCAGCTGTCACGTTGGAGGGAATCGCGATGTCGGATTTCAGCGAAAGAACGGCCTGAACTCCGTTTTGGGTGACGTCGACCGACTTGACGCTGCCGATCTCGCTGCCGCGATAGGTCACCACCGACGTCGTGTACAACCCACCGGATGCGGGCAGGTCGACCTTCACCGTGTATCTGCCAATCCCCAGCAGCGCAGGCACTTTGACGAAGCCGAATGCCATCACGCCGATGGAGAGGATGGTGACCGACGCAAGAATCACCAGCTGTGTCCATATCCGGCGAGAGAGGCGCAGCGAACTCGAACGCGACATGCTAGTAACCCCCCCAGTGGTAGGCCGCGATCAAAGGATTGACCGCGGTGTATGGGCTGGGCATCTGGCCGATGGTGCGGCCCCACTGCATCTCGAGTTCGGTGAGGTTCCCTTCCCATTTCGACCCGGTGAAAAAACCGCTGTCCAGACGGCTCAGGGTCAGGTCGACGATGAGC
>Ga0302325_10009775_pt1 | contig 20898 bp, 24 predicted proteins | sample Palsa_T0_2_FD_201948 | JGI IMG/M metagenome (GOLD analysis project Ga0302325, IMG submission 201948) | Peat permafrost microbial communities from Stordalen Mire near Abisko, Sweden - Palsa_T0_2 | ecosystem: Environmental > Terrestrial > Soil > Palsa > Peat permafrost | place: Sweden: Abisko...
ATCGTTTGCACCCGCACCTCACTCGCCTGCAATACAGTCTCGACGGGATTCAACTCGCGAACCCGCACCGGGAAGCGGAGTGGGAAGCGATCATCCATGATCTGATCGCGTTGCAGCCCTTCGACGACCAGGGCGTCTACCTGCAGGTCACACGGGGTGCGGCGAAGCGCGACCACGCATTTCCGCCGGCCGCGATCCCGACGGTGTTTATGATGAGCAATCCCCTGCCGGTGCTGTCGCGCGAGCAGATCGAAGGCGGCGTCGCCGTCGTGACGGCTGCCGACGAACGCTGGCTGCGTTGCGACCTGAAGACCATCTCGCTTCTGGGCAACGTGCTCGCGCGCCAGTTTGCTGTCGACCAGGGCGCAGTCGAGACGGTCATGTTCCGTGACGGCCATCTGAGCGAAGCATCCGCATCGAACGTTCTGATCGTCGAGGGTGGCACGATTGTCGCGCCGCCCAAGGACCACCTGATACTTCCGGGCATTACCTATGATGCCGCCTTGGAGCTCGCACGCGAAGGCGGACTGCCGTTCGCGGTGCGGCCGGTTACAAAGGAAGAAGCGCTTACTGCCGATGAAATGTGGCTCTCCTCGTCGACCAAGGAGGTGCTCGCCGTCACAACACTTGATGGGCGAGCCTTCGGCAACGGTAAGCCAGGGCCCGTTTATCGCCGCATGTACGCCTTGTTTCAGGAGAGCAAGCCGAAGCCGCGCCGCGCGGCGTGAAGCACGGGACCGGATTCATTCACCACCCGCTTCGGGATGGGGCTGGCTTATGCGATAGCGGCCGCTGTGCCAGACCAATGGCAGCAGGCGTCGGTGTGCGGTGGAAAGAACCTCGCCGATGAATAGCATGTGATCGCCGGCAGGATGCAGGGCGTGATGCCGGCATTCGAGCCATGCCGCGCAGCCTTCGATCAATGGCGCGTCGGAGGCGCCGAGGCGAAACGGCACGCCCGCGAAGCGATCGGTGTGCGGACGGGAGAAACGCCGCGCCAGTTCGATCTGATTGTGAGCGAGGACGTTCACGGCGTATTGCTCGGCCCCGGCGAAGACCGCCAGACTTCGCGATCGTCGGGCAAGGCTCCAGATGACAAGTGGCGGCTGGAGCGAAACAGAATTGAACGAGTTGGCAGTGAATCCGACGAATCCGTGCGCTGCCCGGGCAGTGATGACGGTTACCCCAGTCGCGAATTGCGCCAAGGCGTCGCGGAAATGGCGCTCAGCGATCGCGGGCCGGTGCTTGCGGTTGATTGTCGGCATTGTCTTGTACCGCGCAGCCTGCGACGCGTCCGCCGGGCGTCCCATCTTAGGCAGCTACGTCCCGAAGTGTCAAAGCAGGTGCGGGCCTTGGGCAACCGGCCGCCGGGGCGGCGGCGTCCGCGGTCCCTGCGCGGCCGCCCCAAGGACTGCTAAACTGTACGCATCCACACCGGTCCCTCTTCGGTCGCTCCGCATGAACGCGCCGCTGCAAACAATAATCGCCAGCCGTTACCGTGGCCGCAATATCCCAATTGCGCTCGTGCTGCCCGATGGCGGGCGCGTCTCGCTGTCGGACGCACCCGAGGTCGATGTCTACGCCCGCACCTGGCAGGGGCTGAGGACGCTTGCATCGCCGGAGCTTGGCGCATTGGCGCGAGCCTACGTCGCGAACGATCTCGATTTCAGCGGGGGTGCGCGTCGTGTCCTCGGCATTGCGGAGGCGCTCGTTGGCAGTGTTAGCCACGGTCGCGACCGCCTCGCGGCGCGCGCGCGTGCCTGGTTACACCGCAGCCGCGGTAACCGTGCGAACGTCCAGCATCATTACGACGTCTCGAATGCGTTCTATCGTCTCTGGCTCGACGAGAATCTGGTTTATTCGTGCGCCTATTTTCGCAACGAATCGGATTCGCTCGAACAGGCGCAAACACAGAAGCTCGATCACGTCTGCCGCAAGCTGCTGCTCAAGCCGGGCGAAGGGTTTCTCGACATCGGTTGCGGCTGGGGTGCGCTGATTTTACGCGCCGCACAGTGTTATGGCGTCAAGGCGACCGGCATCACGTTGTCGCAAAATCAGTACGAACATGTGAAAGCGAAGATCGCCGCACTCGGACTCGGTGATCGCGTTAGCGTGCGACTCTGCGATTATATCGATCTGCCCGAGGGTGAGCAGTTCGACAAGATCGCCAGCATCGGCATGTTCGAGCATGTCGGTGTGAGCAACTACCCGCGTTACTTCGGCAAGATAGAGCGCATCCTCAAGCCCGGCGGGCTGGTACTCAATCACGGCATTACCCATAACGGGATCGGCGTCGATAGCTTGGGCAGTGGCATCGGCGATTTCATCGAGGATTACGTCTTTCCGGGCGGACAGCTTGCGCACGTGTCGCGGGTGATCCAGGGTTTCGCCACCGCCGGACTGGAGTTGATCGACGCGGAGGCTCTGCGCGAGCACTACGCGCGCACCCTGTGGCATTGGGTCGATCGTCTGGAGGGCAGCGCCGACGCTGCCCGGAGCGAGGTAGGCGAGGAAAAGTTCCGTGTTTGGCGCATCTACCTTGCCGGATCCGCGCACGCGTTCGAGCGCGGCTGGCTGTCGATATTTCAGCTGCTGGCCGGCCGGCCGCTGCCCGACGGCCAGCTTCCCCACCCGGCGACGCGCGAGTACATGTATCGGGGTGTCGGCCTCGAGTCTTGAGCAGCCGGCACCCCGGCCCCATATTGGGCCGATGGATATGACCGAGACGCTTCTCGAATTCCCCTGCGCGTTCCCGATGAAGATTGTCGGGCGCACGGAAGACGGGTTCGCTCAGGCCATTCTCGCTGTCGTGCTGCGCCACGCCCCCGATTTTGACAGCGCGTCGATGGAGATGCGCGCTTCGAGGGAAGGGAAATACCTTTCGCTTACCTGCACCGTCAACGCCACGTCGCGCGAGCAGCTCGATGCACTGTATCGAGAGCTCTCCTCGCATCCGATGGTCACGATGGTATTGTAGGCGGCGTCCATGGCTGTCCGCGCACAACCGGCCGGTACCGGTGGCCGTGGCGAACGCGCGGCCGAACCGGTGGCGCGCTGCCCGATGCAGACGCGCCGACTCGGCCGCACCGACTATGTTGCCACCTGGCGCGCAATGCAGGCTTTCACCACGTCGCGCACGCCCGACACGCCAGACGAAATCTGGCTCACCGAGCACGAACCGATTTACACACTGGGACTGGCCGGAAGGCGCGAACACCTGTTGCGCGATAATGGCATCCCGGTGCTCAAGGTTGATCGCGGCGGACAGGTCACCTATCACGGACCGGGTCAGCTCGTCGTCTACCTGCTGTTCGATCTCAAGCGCGCGCACCTCGGCGTGCGCGAAATGATCCGGGGCGTCGAAGCGAGCGTGATAGAATGGCTTGAGCTTCTCGGCATACCTGCATTCGGCAAACCGTCAGCGCCTGGTGTGTACACGTTAAACGCACGAGTCGAAGCGAAAATTGCCGCGCTGGGATTGAGAGTACGCAATGGCAGCACGTACCATGGTCTGAGTGTCAACGTCGCGATGAATCTCTCACCGTTTGCGGACATTGACCCCTGTGGCTACCCCGGCCTTGCCGTGACACAACTCGCAGACCTTGACGTTGTCAGGACCGTCGATCAGGCCGGCGTGGAATTGGCACCGGTACTTGCTTCGAGGCTGACGCGACACCCATCGAGATGAGCGACACCACCGCTTCTGCGCCAAATAACGCCGCCGGCGTCAAACACACCGGCGCCGCGAAGACCGGGCGCCTGTTTGGCAACTACGCCATCAAGGTTGTTACGACCGAAAGGCTGCCCAAGCCGGCCTGGATTCGCGTGCGCGCCCCGTCGGGTTCTCGCTTCTACGAAATCAAGAAAATACTGCGCGAACACAAGCTGCACACCGTGTGCGAGGAAGCGTCGTGCCCTAACATTGGCGAATGCTTCGGTAAAGGCACGGCGACATTCATGATCATGGGCGACATGTGCACACGGCGTTGCCCGTTTTGCGACGTCGGTCACGGCCGACCACTGGCACTCGATCCCGAGGAACCGTTGAATCTGGCGAGGACGATTGCCGCACTGCGGCTATTGTATGTCGTCATCACGAGCGTGGACCGCGACGACCTCCGTGATGGTGGTGCCGGCCACTTCAGGGATTGCATTCGCAAGGTGCGCGAGATTTCGCCAGGGACGCAGATCGAAGTGTTGGTACCGGATTTCCGCGGCAGGCTCGAACGTGCGCTGGCGGTCCTCTCGGAGAGTCCGCCCGATGTGATGAACCACAATCTCGAGACCGTGCCCCGACTCTACCGGCAGGTGCGGCCGGGCTCCGACTATGTGCATTCGCTCAAGTTGCTGCAGGAATTCAAGCGCCAGTTTGCCGATATTCCCACCAAGTCCGGTTTGATGGTCGGGCTGGGCGAGACTGACGAGGAGATCCTCGCGGTCATGCGCGACATGCGCGCGCACCAGATCGACATGCTGACTTTGGGCCAATACCTGCAGCCTACCGCGGGCCATCTGCCGGTGATGCGGTACGTGCACCCAGATACTTTCGCGATGTTCGAGCGCGAAGCGAACGCGCTCGGATTTCGCCACGCCGCAGTGGGCCCCCTGGTGCGCTCGTCGTATCACGCCGATCGACAGGCGCACGGGGTCCTCGAAGCGTCGGATTGACCTGATCGCCGGCTGGAAACGCCCTTGAAGCGCCGCACCACGCGCGCGATTGCAACGATCGTGCTGCTGACCTTTGCGGCAGGCATCCATGCCGAGGTCTCCGAGGTTCGCATCTCGCACGGGTACGGAGTGCTCTACCTTCCCCTCATGATCATGGCGAGCGAGAAGCTCCTCGAGAAGCATGCGAAGGCAGCTGGCCTCGGAGAGGTCAAGGCAACGTATCTGCTTCTCGACGGCGGCAACGTGATCAACGACGCGATGCTATCGGGTGGGCTCGACATCGCGTCGATCGGCGTCGCCGGTTTTCTGACGCTATGGGCAAAGGCAAAAGACAATCCGGCGCTTGAAATCCGCGGGTTGAGCGGACTGAGTTCCTCGTCGATTTACCTGATGACGCGCAGGCCGTCTGTCGTATCGCTGAAGGATTTTACCGACCAGGATCGCATCGCCGTACCGGGAATCAAGACTTCGCTGCCCGCGGTCCTGTTGCACATGGTGGCGGCGAAGGAATTCGGCGACGCGAATTACGCCAAGCTCGATCCGATCACGGTGGCGCTGCCGCACCCGGACGCGCTGGCCGTCATGCTCTCCGGGAAGAGCGAAATCAACAGTCACATGGCGTCGCCGCCCTTCTCATACATTGAGGACGCGACGCCCGGCGTGCACCGCGTCTTGAGCACGGTCGACATCCTCGGCAATATCACGCTCGACATGACCTACACCAGCCGACGCTTCTACGAGGCAAACCCGAAGCTCTGCGCGGCATTTATCGCCGCGCTGAACGAGGCGGACGCGCTGATTGCGAGGGACGGGAACAAGGCAGCCGCAATCTACCTGGCAGTATCGAAGCAAAAAACGTCGCCTGAGGAAATCGTTAAAATCCTCAACGATCCGAACTCAAGGTTCTCAACCATACCCGACGGTACGATGAAATATGCCGAGTTCATGGCGCGAGTCGGCTCGATCAAGACGAAGCCGGCGTCGTGGAAGGAACTGTTCTTTCCGCCGCTTCACGCGCTCGCCGGGAGCTGATGGGCTAGCGGGGCGGTGGCGCGCCCTTCGGCCACAGCAGCCATATCTGCCCCGCCTGCTTCATGCGTCCGGCTTCATGCGCTGCATCCTCGCCGAAACCCCAGAAGAAATCGACGCGCAACGGCCCACGGATCGCACCGCCGGTATCCTGGGCGAGAACCAGACGCTGGAGCGGCCGACTCGACAACGGCCAAGTCGTGGCGAGAAACACCGGCGCGCCAAGCGGAATCGAGCGTGGATCGACTGCGATCGCCCGACCTGCCGCGAGCGGCACGCCGAGGGCGCCGATCGGCCCGTCGACCGCCGTCGAGGGGTCCGGATTCAACTCGCGAAAGAACACGTAGCTCGGGTTTTCGTCAAGCAGCGCGGGCAGCGCATCTGGATGCTGGCGTGCCCACTGCTTGATTGCCTGCATCGAGGCGCCGTCGGGGGAGAGCTCACCGCGTTCGATCAAGACGCCCGCGATCGAGCGAAATGGCCGGCCGTTCTGATCGGCATAGCCAACGCGCATCACACCGCCTTCGGCGAGTTGTACCCGCCCGGAGCCCTGGATCTGCAAGAAGAACGCCTCGACCGGATCGTCGACGAAGACGAGAACCTTGTCCTCAAGGGGTGCTCTGCCGGCCTCGATGTCCGCGCGGGGCCAGTACGGGACAACGCGCTTGCCGTCAACGCGACCGCGCAGTCGCTTGTCCTTCAGTTCGGGGTACAGTTCGGAGAGATCGATGGTCAGAAGATCGTCCGGCGGGGCGTAGAGCGGGTAACGATTGCGCTCGCTGCGCACGCGGCTGCCGCTGAGCAGGGGCTCATAGTAGCCCGTGACCAGGCCGGCCTCCTGGCCGTCAGGGGCGATTGCCCGGTATGCGGTAAAATGCCGCTCGAAGAATTCGCGTACCGCCGTCGGCTCGTGCGCATCGATGCTGGTCGCGGCGGTGCAAGGTTCGCGCCAGATCGTTGCCGTCGCCGCCCGCGCGATAAGTGCCGTGCAGCCGGCCGAGAACGCGGGCCAGGCGTCGGCGAGCGTGTCATCGCCCCAGCCAGGAAGCTCCTGGAAGGCGACCGGTCGCAGCAGCGCGCGCTCGGGCTCGGTGGTGACGGCCGCAGGGGGCGGCGCCTTGGGAACGGCTGGCGGCAGCGTGCTGCACGCGGCGCACAGTGCGCCCACCGCGGCCCAGGCTACTTTGGGGAGAAGCTTGGCCGTGGTTTGGTTCTTCATCGAAGTGCTCGTCGCGCTGCTGCTTGCGGTGTTCATCGTCTGGTTTACGATGGGGGGAAAGCGCAAGCCGTCTCCACCATCGGCAGAGGGCGACCAAGAGGAGCAAGACTAGTGCAGGACGCGGGGGACCGACAACGTGAACGATGGGATCGGTGCGTCGAAGTGCTGTCCGTCCTCGGCGAGCATTTGATACGTTCCGTGCATCGTGCCAACCGCGGTCTCGAGATGCGTACCGCTCGTGTATTCGAAGCTCTCGCCGGGCTTGAGCAGCGGCTGCTGGCCGAGGACACCCAGGCCCTTGACCTCAAGCACCTTGCCGTTGGCATCGGTGATGATCCAGTGCCGGCTGACGAGCTGTGCCGGCACGTTGCCCGTATTGCTTATCGTAATCGTGTAGGCGAACACGTACTGGTTTTTCGACGGATCCGACTGATCCTCGATGTAAGTCGCCTTCGGCGAGACGGCCATCTCGTATTTCTTGCGCTCGGTCATCCGTACGCATCCCACTGATCGATAGGCAAGATTATAGCGCCATGACCCCCTGCTTCATTGCCCCGTCGATCCTGTCCGCTGATTTTGCGCGACTTGGCGAGGAAGTGCGCGCGGTTGTCGCCGCGGGCGCCGACCTGATTCATTTCGACGTCATGGACAACCACTATGTGCCCAATCTCACCATAGGCCCCCAGGTGTGCCAGGCGCTCAAGCCCTATACGACGGTTCCCATCGACGTGCATCTGATGGTCAAGCCCGTCGACCGCATCATTCCCGATTTTGCTAAGGCGGGCGCCGCAATCATCAGTTTCCATCCCGAAGCTTCCGAGCATGTCGACCGGACAATCGGCCTCATTCACGACTGCGGCTGTAAGGCGGGGTTGGCCCTGAACCCGGCAACGCCGCTCGTCTGGCTAGATCATGTGCTCGACAAACTCGACCTTGTTCTGGTCATGTCGGTCAATCCCGGCTTTGGCGGCCAATCGTTCATTACCGAGGCCCTGCCCAAACTCAAGCTCGCTCGTGCCCGGATCGACGCGGTACGCACGCGTACCGGGCGCGATATCCGCCTCGAGGTCGACGGAGGGGTTAAGGTCGACAACATTGCGGCCATCGCCAAAGCAGGCGCCGATACCTTCGTTGCCGGTTCGGCGATCTTCAGCTCGCCCGACTATGCCGCCACGATCGCGGCGATGCGGGCAGCCATAGCGGCATGAACCTGGATGATGCTATAGTGCCTTTCGTCGAAACCCAACGACACCAACCTACTGCTCCAGCAGCGATGATGTTCAACGCTTTCAAACGCAACGGCCTGCCCCGGGCAATTCGGGCGCGTGGCGGCGACTGGCACTGGCGCCGGCCTGCTTAGGCCGCGCTCGCGTCGCGCGCCACAAGCGACGCCCAGCATTCGTTGCAATCCTTGAAAGTAGCGTTGAAGCATCATGACCGAAGCCGAATTCCGCGCGCTCGCCGCGCAAGGGTACAACCGCGTACCGCTGGTTCTCGAGTCGTTCGCGGACCTCGATACGCCGCTGTCGCTCTACCTTAAGCTCGCAAACCGCCCATACAGCTTCCTGCTCGAATCGGTGGTGGGTGGGGAGCGCTTTGGCCGCTACTCGTTCATCGGACTTCCGGCAAAGGTCCGTATCTGCGCCCGCGGCCACGCCATCGAAGTCGCGACCGGCGGTATCGTCTCCGAGCGCCACGAGGGGGATCCGCTCGACTTCATCGCCGCGTTCTTGCGTCGGTACCGCGCCGCTCCGGTCGCCGGCTTGCCGCGATTTTGCGGCGGCCTCGCCGGCTATTTTGCCTATGACACGGTGCGCTACATCGAGCACCGTCTTGCGGCATCGTCTCCGCCAACGGGCGAAACGCTCGCGACCATTCCGGACATACAGCTGCTGCTGACTGAAGAGCTTGCGGTCGTCGACAATCTACAGGGCAAGATCTACCTAATCGTCTACGCCGATCCGTCGCAACCGAATGCCTATCGCGACGCGTCCGAGCGCCTGCGGGCGTTGCTGCGGGCGCTGCGGCCCGCGGTGGAGATACCGGTCGCCACCGCCACGGCTGCGACGACGGCGCAGAGCGAGTTCGGTGCAGAGGGATTTCAGCGCGCGGTCGCGCGCGCCCGCGAGTACATTGCGGCGGGGGACATTATGCAGGTGGTGCTCTCACAGCGCATGGCGATGCCGTTTAGCGCGTCGCCACTTTCGCTGTATCGGGCCCTACGCTCCCTGAATCCCTCGCCATACATGTTCTACTACGATTTTGGTGACTTCCACGTCGTCGGCGCATCGCCTGAGATCCTGGTGCGCAAGGAAGGCGACACCGTCACGCTGCGCCCCATCGCCGGCACACGTCCCCGCGGCACCGGGCGCGAGGCAGACGAAGCGATGGTCGCGGAAATGCTCACCGATCCGAAAGAGGTTGCAGAACACGTGATGCTGCTCGATCTTGGCCGCAACGACGTCGGACGCGTCGCTGCAATCGGTAGCGTGAAGGTTACCGAACAAATGGCCGTCGAGCGGTATTCGCACGTGATGCATATGGTCTCGAATGTTGAGGGAAGGCTGCGACCGGGATTGAGCGCAATCGACGTGCTGCGCGCATCGTTTCCCGCCGGGACAGTGAGTGGGGCGCCGAAGGTGCGGGCGATGGAGATTATTGACGAGCTGGAGCCGTCGCGCCGCGGCATTTATGCAGGTGCCGTTGGCTACGTGTCGTTCCAGGGCGATATGGATCTGGCCATTGCGATCCGCACCGGGATTTTGAAGGATGGCATGCTCTATGCGCAGGTAGGGGCCGGCATCGTGCACGACTCGATCCCCGAGAATGAATGGCGGGAGACGCTTTCCAAGGCGCGCGCCGTGTTGCGCGCGGCCGAGATGGCCCAAGCGGGGCTGGACACGGAAACTTAGGGACGAAGCGAAGCATGATCCTGATGATCGACAACTACGACAGCTTTACCTACAACCTCGTGCAGTATCTGGGCGAATTGGGCGCTGACGTACGGGTATACCGCAACGACGCACTGACGCTGGAGCAAATCGAGGCCTGGAAGCCGTCAAAAATCGTCATTTCGCCCGGGCCCTGTACGCCGACTGAGGCAGGCATTTGCGTTCCGCTTATCGAACGCTTCGCCGGCACGATCCCTATCCTCGGTGTATGTCTTGGCCACCAGGCGATTGGCCAGGCGTTCGGCGGTCGCATCGTGCGCGCGGGGCGAGTCATGCACGGCAAGCTGTCCGAGGTAACGCATCGCGGCCTCGGTGTGTTCGAGGGCCTGCAGAGCCCGCTGACGGTCACGCGCTATCATTCCTTGGCCATCGAGCGCGCGAGCCTGCCGGATTGCCTTGAGATCACGGGCGAAAGTGAAGATGGAGAGATCATGGGTGTGCGGCACAGGAAGCTGGCGGTCGAGGGCGTGCAATTCCACCCGGAAGCGATCCTCACGCGGCAGGGCCATGAGCTACTCGCCAATTTTCTGAACATTCATTGAAGAGGGCCGCCATGCCAATTACGATGCAGCAGGCATTGCAGCGCACGATCGAGCACCGTGAGATCTTTCACGACGAGATGCTTGATCTGATGCGCAAGATCATGAGCGGTGAGGCGACGCCGGTGATGATCGCGGCGCTGACGGTGGGACTGCGCGTGAAGAAGGAAACCGTGGGGGAGATCACTGCGGCGGCGCAGGTGATGCGTGAATTCGCGACCAAGGTCGACGTCCCGGATCGCGACAACCTGCTCGATGTCGTCGGCACCGGCGGCGATGCGGCGCACACGTTCAACATATCGACTGCGGCGATGTTCGTTGCAGCCGGCGCCGGAGCTCGCGTTGCCAAGCACGGCAACCGCTCGGTTTCGTCGAAGTCGGGCAGCGCCGACGTGCTCGAAGCGCTCGGTGCCAACATCATGCTTGCGCCATTGCAGGTTGCCGAATGCATTGCCGAGACCGGGGTCGGGTTCATGTACGCGCCCAACCATCACGGTGCTATGAAACATGCGGGCCCGGTGCGCAAAGAGCTCGGAGTGCGGACCATTTTCAATATCCTGGGTCCGCTCACCAACCCCGCCGGCGCGGCGAACCAGTTGGTGGGTGTCTTCCATCCGGATCTGGTCGGTATTCACGTGCGCGTGCTGCAGCGGCTCGGTAGCAAGCACGTGCTCGTAGTCTACGGCAGGGACGGGATGGACGAGGTGTCGCTCGGGGCGGCGACAATGGTGGCCGAACTCAAGGACGGGGAGGTCCGCGAGTACGAAATACACCCGGAAGACTTCGGGTTGCACATGAAGTCCAACCGCGGTCTACGGGTCGATGGCGCGGCCGAGTCGAAGACCATGTTGCTCGAGGCGCTCGACGATGTGGACGGTACTCCGCGCGAGATCGTGGTGTTCAACGCGGGCACGGCGCTTTACGCTGCTGGTGTCGCCGACTCGATCGCCCAGGGCATTGCCATAGCGCGCGAATCGATTGCCTCCGGTGCGGCAAAGAAGAGACTGGCCGCATTTGTCGCGATGACGCAAAAACTCGGCGCACGCTCGGCCGGGCAGTCATGACCCGGCAAGGGGCGGCGGCCGCCGACATTCTCGGGCGCATTGTCGCGACCAAAGCGCGGGAAGTCGCCGCGGCGCGGGCGACGCGGTCACTCGCCACATTGCGTGAGCAGGTGCGAGACGCGCCGCCGGTCCGCGACTTCGTGGTCGCGCTGCGGGGGCGAATCGCCTCGGGCGGCACGGGCGTCATCGCCGAAATCAAGAAAGCGAGCCCAAGCCGTGGCGTCTTGCGGCCCATATTCGATCCGGCCGCGATCGCAAGTCGCTACGAGGCGGGGGGCGCGACGTGCGTTTCGGTGCTGACCGACCGCGAGTATTTCCAGGGCGGCCCGGATGATCTCCTGGTGGCGCGCGCGGCGTGCGCGCTGCCCGTGCTGCGCAAGGATTTCATGCTCGACGAATACCAGGTCGTCGAATCGCGGGTGCTCGGTGCCGATTGCATTCTGCTGATCGTTGCGATGCTCGACGATGCGCAACTCGCCGCGCTCGAAGCCGTCGCGCACGAGCTCGGAATGGCGGTGCTGGCCGAAGTCCACGACGCGCTCGAGCTCGACCGCGCGCTGCAACTGGACACGCCCCTTATCGGCATCAACAACCGCAACCTGCGCACGTTCGACGTCGAGCTTGAGACCACACTCGACTTGCTCCCGCGTGTCCCGCGCGAACGAATCGTGATTACCGAAAGCGGCATTATCGCGCCCACGGATGTCGCACGCATGCGCGCCGCCGGCGTGCAAGCCTTCCTCGTCGGCGAGGCTTTCATGCGCGCGGCCGATCCTGGGGCGGCGTTACGCAAACTGTTCGCGTGATAGCAGGCCACCGACACAATGGTTTGGTATGATTGCCGCCCGGCGCCGCTTGGACATACGCGCCGGTTTAGCTGCCCGCGCGGAGTTCGAAGGGAGCCTTCGGGCGGGCGTGTTCTTATTGCCGGTTCGTTCGTGGTTGCACTTGCTCAGCGCGAACCTGCGTCAGCGAGGGTTGCCTAGAGGTTCTCCGTGGCGGCGATCGTCGTCGAAAACGTCAGCAAGCACTGGACGACTGCAGGCGGTCGGGTCCGCGCCGTAGACGGATTGTCCTTTACGCTCGACCAGGGGACGCTAAACGTCCTGCTCGGCCCTTCGGGCTGTGGCAAATCGACGACGCTGCGCCTCATCGCGGGGCTCGAACCGGCGGACCAGGGACGTGTTTTTATTGGCGGGCGTGAGGTCACGCACCTGCCGCCGGCACAGCGCAATATTGCGATGGTGTTCCAGTCGTATGCGCTGTTTCCCCATCTGTCCGTCGCCGAGAACATCCTGTTCGGATTGCGTGTGCGCAAGGTCGATGCGACGGAGCGCGGGCGACGCCTGCAGCGCGTCGCCGGCCTGCTCGGGCTATCTGCTCTGCTCGAACGCAAACCCTCCCAGCTCTCCGGCGGCCAGCAGCAGCGCGTGGCACTGGGCCGCGCGATCATTGCCGAAGCGCCCGTGTGCCTCATGGACGAGCCGTTGTCGAATCTCGATGCGCAGCTGCGCCAGGAGACGCGGCAGGAAATCCGCAACATCCAGCGTGCGCTCGGGATCACGATGGTCTACGTTACGCATGACCAAGTGGAAGCAATGTCGATGGCCGATCGCGTCATCTTGCTCAACGCCGGGCACATCGAGCAGAACGGCGCAGCCGCAGATCTCTACGAAACACCGGCCAACCTCTTTGTGGCCCGATTCATCGGTACACCGGCAATGAATCTGCTTGCGCTCGAGTCGGCGAACGGCGGTGCGGTGATCGCGGGAACGGCCGGCCCCGTGGTCGCGTCCGCGGAGCACGCGACCGAAACGCTGGGCCTGCGACCCGAGCACGTCACGCTCGGGCACGAAAGGGGTGTCGACGCAGCCGTCGAAGGCGTCGAGTATCTCGGCGCGGACTCGTTGCTGACGTGTCGCATCGGCACGCAGGTGCTCGCGCTACGCGTTGCCGGCCGAAGCGGTCTTACCCGGGGAGACGTCACGCGCTTGTCCTGGGCGCGCGGCGCGCAGCATTTCTTCGACACAGCGACTGGCAGGCGCACCGAAGACGAGAGCCATCGCGCCGGTGCAACGATGTTTGCATAGATTCGAAGAGCATAGAGGAGGAGCACGATGACACGCACAAGATGGTTACCGTGGCTGGTGGGCGGCGCCGCCGCATTGCTCTCTGCGATAGCACTCGCGCAGATGCCGGTCGAGATCTCGTTCTACTACCCGGTCGCGGTTGGCGGCCCGATCACCAAGATCGTTGATGGCCTGGCGGCGGATTTCGAAAAGGAGAATCCAGGCATCAAGGTCAGGCCGATCTATTCCGGCTCTTACCAGGAGTCGATCACCAAGGCCTTGACCGCCGTCAAGGGTGGCGACGCACCGACGATCGCAGTGCTCTTGTCTACCGACATGTACACGCTGATCGACGAAGACGCGGTTGTGCCCTTCGACGACTCGATCAGGACGTCCGAAGAGAAAGCATGGGTCAAGGCTTTCTACCCGGCGTTTATGGAAAACAGCCAGACCGGCGGCAAGACCTGGGGCATCCCCTTCCAACGCTCGACAATCGTGCTCTACTGGAACAAGGAAATGTTCAAGGAGGCAGGGCTCGATCCGGGTAAGCCGCCGGCAACCTGGACGGAGATGATCGCGTATGCCCAGAAGCTTACGAAGCGCGACGCATCGGGCAAGGTCACGCAATGGGGTGTGCAGATTCCGTCGTCGGGTTTTCCCTACTGGCTCTTCCAGGGATTGACGACCGAAAACGACGTCGTCCTGATGAATTCCGCCGGTACGGAAACCTATTTCGACAAGCCCGGCGTAATCGCAGCCCTGCAATACTGGGTCGATCTGGTCGACAAGTACAAAGTCCATCCGCAGGGCATCGTCGAATGGGGAACAACCCCCAAGGATTTCTTCGAGCGCAAGGTGGCGATGATATGGACGACGACGGGCAACCTGACCAATGTGCGGAGCAATGCCAAGTTCGATTTCGGCGTCGCAATGCTGCCAGCGAACAAGCGACGCGGCAGCCCGACCGGGGGCGGGAACTTCTATCTGTTCAAGCAGGCAAAACCGGAGCAGCAGGCGGCCGCGGTCAAGTTCATTCGCTGGATGACTTCGCCGGCTCGAGCCGCGCAGTGGGGTATCGACACCGGTTATGTCGCCGTGCGTCCGGATGCGTGGGAGTCGCCGGCAATGAAGCAGTACGTTGCCGACTTTCCCGCGGCTGCCGTCGCCCGCGACCAGCTGCAGTACGCGGTCGCCGAGTTGTCGACGCACGACAACCAGCGCGTGACAAAAGCCCTCAATGACGGGCTGCAGGCTGCGCTGACGGGGACCAAGCCGCCCGACCAGGCGATGAAGGACGCGCAGCGCGAGGCGGATCGCTTGTTGCGGCCGTATCGGAAGTAGTCACCGGCACCGGTCCCTTTCCGTCGCCCCGCATGCCAGCCGCAGCGCTTCCACTTCCCGCGGGCGGCGGGTACCTGCCGTGAGACGCGGCACGCAATGGGTCCACGGCTGGCTGCTTCTGCTTCCTGCGGCCGCGCTGCTCGCGCTGTTTACGCATTACCCTATCGTCGCCACCTTGTGGCAGAGCTTCCACTCCACGGCGCGAGCGGGGCGCGGCAGCACCTATGTCGGCATCGACAACTATCGGGCACTTCTCGACGACCCGATTTTTTGGCAGTCATTGTCGAATAACCTCTGGTACGCCGCCGTGACGATTCCCCTCTCGATTGCGTTGGCGCTGCTAATGGCTTGCTGGGTGAACGGGAAAATCCCCGGGCGCGCGCTGTTACGCCTCGCATACTTCACCCCCACGATCCTGCCGATGATCGCGGTAGCCAACATCTGGCTCTTTTTCTACACGCCCGAGTACGGGCTGCTCGAGCGCTTCACTACCATGCTGGGATTGCCGACGCATAACTGGCTTGGAAGCAAGAATACGGCGCTTTCCTGCCTGATGGCCGTTGCGGTCTGGAAGGAGGCAGGCTTTTTCATGATTTTCTACCTGGCGGCGCTGCAGCAGATGTCTCCGCAGTTGGCGGAAGCGGCGGCGATCGAGGGCGCTTCTCGCTGGTATTTCTTCCGCCGGGTCACCTTCCCGTTGCTCATGCCGACGACGCTTTTTGTCCTCGTCAATGCCGTCATCAACGCATTTCGGCTCGTCGATCACGTCGTGGTCATGACGCGGGGCGGCCCGGACAATGCGACCGAGTTGCTGCTCTACTACATTTACGAGATCGGTTTCCGATTCTGGGACCCGGCCTACGCCGCCACGCTGACAATCGTACTATTGACTATCCTTGGGGTGGCCGCGCTCGCCCAGTTCGGGTTCATCGAGCGCAGGGTGCATTATCGATGAGCGCCGCAGTCTACCGCGCGGGCGCGTTGGGCCGCAGTCTCGAGACGGCCGGCGCATGGCTGCTCGGCGCGCTGTGGATTCTGCCGCTCGCCTACGCTTTCTGGACTGCTTTCCATCCGCCCGAGTTCTCCACCCGGTTCGTTCTCGACGCCCCCGTTACCCTGGAAAACTTTGACAGGGCATGGCACGCCGCCCCGTTTGCACGATACTTTCTCAACACCGTTCTGTTGTGCGCCATGATTCTTGCCGGGCAGCTCGTGCTGTGCACGCTGGCGGCCTACGCCTTCGCCCGCTTCGAATTTCCGGGGCGCGCGTTGCTCCTCGCACTGGTATTGCTTCAGCTCATGGTTATGCCCGACGTGCTCATCGTCGAGAACTACCGCACGATGTCCGCGCTCGGTCTGCGCGACACCATCGTCGCGATAGGTCTGCCGTACATGGCGAGCGCGTTCGGAATTTTCCTGCTCCGGCAGACGTTCAAGACCGTTCCCCCCGAACTCGACGAGGCGGCACGGGTCGAAGGCTGCTCGCCGCTCCAGGTGCTGTGGAAAGTCTATGTGCCGCTGGCGCGGCCGGCTTATATCGCCTATGCGCTGGTCAGCGTGAGCTATCACTGGAACAATTTTCTGTGGCCGCTGATCATAACGAACTCGGTTGAGTCGCGGCCGCTGACGGTGGGCCTGCAGATCTTCTCCGCAACCGACCAGGGCATCGACTGGTCGATAATCACAGCGGCCACCTTGCTTACCACCGCGCCGCTGCTGGTCGCGTTCTTGCTGTATCAGAAACAATTCGTGCAGTCGTTCATGAGGGCAGGGATCAAGTGAAGCTCATCACCTGGAACACACAATGGTGTCGCGGCATCGACAAGCGGGTCGATCCGGCACGGATCGTAAGGCATGCCCGGGCGATCGCCGATTTCGATGTGCTTTGCCTGCAGGAGATTGCGAATAACTTTCCCGATCCCCGGCTACCCGACAGCCGGGGCGAGAATCAGTTCGCCGAGCTATCCCGTTTGCTGCCGGACTATCAGCCGGTGCCCGGGGTCGCGGTCGACGTCGCGGCGGCCGACGGCGGCAGGCGCCATTTCGGCAACATGATCTTCTCGCGCTACCCCGTCCGCCAGGTGTTCCGGCATCTGTTGCCCTATCCGGTCGACCCGGGCGTCAACGGCATGCCGCGCGTCGCCCTAGAGGCGGTCATCGAGGCGCCATCAGGGGCGCTGCGCGTGATCACCACCCATCTCGAGTATTACGGCAAGCTGAAACGGACCGCGCAGGTCGAGGCGCTGCGGACGATCTATGCCGAGGGCAGCGGGCATGCCCGTCTCGGCACGATTGTCGATCGTGAGGGCGGCCCGTTCGAGACCTGGTTGCGCCCCGCCGCTACGGTCGTGACCGGCGACTTCAACTTCGAGCCGGATGACCCACTGCACCTGCGCATGGGTGAGCCCTTTGCAGACGGAACGCCGCCATTGGCCGATGCGTGGGAGGTTGCGCACCCCGGCAAGCCGCATCCGGCGACGTTCAAGATCTACGAAAAGGACGAACCGGACGAACCCGAGCAGCACTGCGACTTCATCTTTGTATCCGCCGACTTGGTGCGACGCGTGAAGGCTATGCGCATCGACCAGAGCACCCGGGCGTCGGATCATCAGCCGGTATACCTGGAACTCGCGTAACCGCCGGTTGTATGCCGCGCCGGGCGAGACTATCGTCTTCGAAAAATGACATCCCATACGCCATGCCCAAGCCCGAGGCCGCGACGCTCGAACTTGGTTAGCGGGCGGTGGGGGGGCCGCAAGGCGAAGCCGCCGGCGGGGTTTTCAAGCAATGGTTCGGCCTGGCACGCCGCCAGGATCACCCCAGCGTATTCTTCCCAGTCGGTCGCCGCATGCAGGTAGCCGCCTGGCGCCAAGCGCAGCGCGAGCGCATGCACGAATGGCAGCTGTAATAGCCGCCGCTTGTGGTGCCGCTTCTTCGGCCACGGATCGGGAAAGAAGATGTGGATGCCCGTAAGCGACGCGCTGGGAATCATCTGCGCCACGATTTCGGCGGCATCGTGCTGAACCACGCGCACGTTGGACAGGCCGCGTTCGTCGATCAGCTTCAACAGGCTGCCGACTCCCGGTGCGTGGACCTCGACAGCTAGAAAGTCGCATTCGGGCATCGCCTCGGCGATCGCCGCCGTTGTCTCACCCATCCCGAACCCGATTTCCAGAATTCGCGGCCCGCGGCGCGGGAAGACGGTGTCGAAATCGAGCAGTGAGGTCTGGAAGGGCACGCCGAAACGCGGCAGCAAAGACTCACGGGCGCGCTGCTGCGCCGGTGAGAATCGACCCTGACGCAACACGAAGCTGCGGATCGGGCGCCGAATGACGCCTGCGCGCGGCTGGGTCATTGCATGCGCTTCCAGGTTGGGTCGCTCAGCGGTCGATCGATCTTCCCGGGCCCATTCGGGGTCGTGTACTCGATCGACAGCGTCTCCGCGTCCTTCCACTTCGCGCCCGCGTCGGTCCATCCTGCCGTCGGTGACCACGTCAGTTCCTTGCGTATGCCCTCTGGAGTGACGCGCCAGATGGCGATTTCGTTGCTGCAACGCTTCTCGCAAACGTCGGCGGTTGCCAGGCGCTGACGGTCCGGCGCGAGCTGTGGTTCGGTAGGAAGCTCGATGCGCCGGTTCGTTGTTCGTTGCAGCAGCGTAAAGGTCGTGGTCTCGGCCGCCGTGGTGTAGAGAAGCACGGCGTTGAGGCCATCGACGTAGTCCCAGAGACTGTAGAATTTTCCGTTGGCCGAGTCGTCGCTGTCGGTGAAGGTTGCGGTGCCCGAAGGGTAGAGCGAAACCGAGAGCACGCGACCGTCGCGTCGGGCGAGGTTGGGCAGGCGCTTGAGCTGCACTGCTTCAACCAGCCGCCCGCACTGCACCGTATCCTCGGCGGGCGCGCAAATCTCCTCGAGTTCGGCCGTGGTCGGTGGTGCAGCGCGGGCAATCGTTGCGGCAAGACCGATCACCGCGGCGAGTGCGCGCAGGGATTGCATCATCGACCGGTTGTCAGGCGATCAATCCGGAGGTTGGCGAACTGGGGGCCGCCGCGTAGAGTTTACGCGGCATGCGACCGGCACGGTAGGCCTCCCTCCCTGCCTCGACCGCCTTCTTCATTGCGCCGGCCATCAGCACCGGATGCTCAGCGAGCGCGATGGCGGTATTCATCAGGACCCCGGCACAGCCGAGCTCCATCGCAACCGCGGCATCCGACGCCGTACCGACGCCCGCGTCGACGAGCACAGGCACCTTGGCCTGCTCGATGATGAGTCGCAGGTTCCATGGATTGAGAATGCCCATTCCGGAGCCGATAAGCGAAGCGAGCGGCATAATCGCAACGCAACCGACGGCTTCCAACTCACGCGCAATAATCGGGTCGTCGGAGGTGTAGACCATGACCTCAAAGCCGTCCTTGACCAGAGTCTCGGCAGCGTGGATCGTCTCGCGCACGTTCGGAAACAGCGTCTGCGGATCGCCCAGTACCTCGAGTTTGACCAGTGTCTGCCCATCGAGGAGCTCGCGCGCGAGCCTCAGCGTACGCACCGCGTCATCGGCGCTGTAGCAGCCGGCGGTGTTTGGCAACAGCGTGAAATGCGACGCCGGCAGGTGATCGAGCAGCGACGGCTCATTCGGATTCTGCCCGATGTTGGTGCGCCGAATTGCGACGGTCACGATTTCCGCGCCTGAGGCATCGATGGCCGCGCGCGTTGCGGCGAAATCCTTGTACTTGCCCGTTCCAACGAGCAGCCGCGAGCGATACGCGCGGCCGGAGATGACCAGCAAGTCATCGTGCGTGACGAGATTCTCGTTGGGTGCATTCATGATGGAAGCCTATCAGCCGCCACCGACCGCGCGGACGACTTCGATGCGGTCACCGTCGGCCAGCCGCGTTTCGCCGTGGCGGCTTCTGGGCACAATCTCGCCATTGCGTTCGACTGCGACGCGCTCGCCCTCGAGGGCAAGCTCACGGATCAGATCGGCAACCGTTGCCTGGTCGGCACACCGACAACACGAGCCGTTAAGCACGATCGAGAGCACGGCGGATACCGTCTTTGGCTACGTTTGAATTTTACCACGCCACGGCGCGCCCGGCGGGGCAACTGACTTCCCCCGGGGGCGCGCACCAAGGCTGGATCCGGATACGGCGGCTACTGCCGGTAATGTTGCATCGCGCGGTGCAAGAAGCGCAGCTGCTGCGCGAAGTGCGTGCACGCGTCGCACAAGAGCAGATGCAGGCGGATGCGCAAATACAGCGGGTAGGAGAGCTCCCCGTCCTGCATCTGCGACAGCGCCCGGCTTGCTTCCTTGCATGTGATCATCAAGCCCAATTTGCGCAGTACCTTCCTTGGTCAGCCGCCGTGGCCCGTCTGCGCGAACCAGTTTTGCTGCAGGCACTCTCGGAGCGCCAACCTGGCCCGGTAGAGGATTACCCAAAGGTTGGTCGACGTGATGGTGAGTTCCTTACAGATTTCGTCGCTCGTGAGCTCCATCACCTCGCGCATCATGAAGACCCGGGCGGTATTGGGGGGCAGTTTCTCCAGGCAGAATTGCACGATATCGAAAAACTGCTCGCGCGCGAGTTGGGCCTCGGGATCGCCCCATTCGGCCGGCGGATTTTCCCAATGGCCCGAGTCGTCGAATAGCGCATCAAAGTCGTCGAGCTGGCATTCCTCTTCGAGTGTCGCGAACGCTGGCTCGCGGGCCTTACGCCGGATCGCATCGACAATCTTGTGTTTCAATATGCCGGTCAGCCAGGTTTTCAGGCTGGAGCGACCGGAGAAGCCCGTCGCGCCCTGCAGCGCCGCAAGCAACGTATCTTGAACAACATCCTCGGCAAGATCGCCATCGCGCAGTTGGAGCATCGCCACGCGCAAGAGATAGCTGCGATGGGAGTTGCAACGCGATGCGAAATCAGGCTCAGCCATCTACGCAGGCCGACAACAGGTCAAGCAGAGAATATTGCGGGCGAATCCCATGACAGAACCAATTCCGTGTCGCAGCGCAGGCGGGACAGCATGAGT
>Ga0302325_10009779_pt1 | contig 20895 bp, 16 predicted proteins | sample Palsa_T0_2_FD_201948 | JGI IMG/M metagenome (GOLD analysis project Ga0302325, IMG submission 201948) | Peat permafrost microbial communities from Stordalen Mire near Abisko, Sweden - Palsa_T0_2 | ecosystem: Environmental > Terrestrial > Soil > Palsa > Peat permafrost | place: Sweden: Abisko...
GAGCTGCCCAGGTGCGGCGCCAGGATGGCCACGAGCCGGTACGGACCCTGGATTTTATAGCGCACCAGCAATGCGTCGCGGCGCGAATCGGGCAGGACCTCGAGCTCCAGCTCGTAATCATCGCCAAAGTGGGTAATGGTCAGCACCGGCAGATAGGGCCCCGGCGTGGACAGCCGATAGCGCCGGACGCGCTTCAGATCGATGAAACCGGCCGCGCCAACCAGATAGAAGCTGAAATCACGGATCTGCGGCTCCCCGGTCGAGGGCCAATACACCTCGTCGATGATGCCGTGGCCTATGGTCACCCACACGCGCGAGCAACCGAGCCCGGTGGTCACGAAGTCCTTGTCGCTGGAACACCAGGTCGGTGCCAGACCCGGGGAGCCAAAGGCTTGACCGCTCACACTCGCGCCGCCGTGCTGTGGGATCTCATACGTAGGGCCTGCCTTGCATGCAACGGCTTCAAGCATATCGGCACTGGGGCGCTCGCCGCTAGCGCGCAGGCTGGTAGGCTCGCCTGCGATGAGCGCGCGCACCATGTCCCCGGCCGGCTTCCTGCGCTACCTGCTGCTGCCGGCTAAGCCGGCCGGGCTGATGTTGATTGCAGTCATGACGCTGGGGGTAGCGTTGTGTTCGTTCGCCGGACTGTTCGGCCTGCCGATTCTGGTGATCCTGCTTTCCTGGCTGTTCAAATACGCCTTCGTGCTGCTCGAGCAGGTCGCGCACGGCGCGCGCGAGCCTCCGGTGCTGTCGGTCGAAATGGTCAATCCCGCCTCCGAGCTGCGTCCGTGGATTCTGCTTGCGATCGTGCTGGCGGTTTATCTGAGCGTGCGCGCCCTATCCGGTTATCTGGGCACCACACTGACCCTGATTCTCGAGGGCTTGGCGTTCGCGGCACTGCCGGCGTCCATCGCCGTGCTCGGGGTGGCGAGCGTGTTCTGGCAGGCCATCAATCCGCTGGCGCTCTGGCATGTGGTGCGCGCGCTCGGCCTCACCTACCTCGGCATCGTCGTCGTGGTATTGATCTACGGCTACGGCATCGCCGCGCTGGCAGCCACAGCCATCTTGCCGAGCTGGCTGATCAATGCCGTATATGTGTTTGCGTGGCTATCGCTGTTTTCGCTGCTCGGCGGCAGCCTGTTCGAGGCACGCGAGGCATTGGGCCATGAGGCCATGCACGCCCCGGAGCGCGCCGCCGACAAGGCACAGCGGCAGGTGGAACGCGAGCGTTCAGCGTTCATCGACGCAGCCTACGCTCAGATGCGCAGCGGCAATCTCGCCGGCGCATGGCTGGCCATCGAGTCAAGACTTGGCGCGCATCATCGTGACCGCGAGACCTACGATTGGCTGCTTGAACGCCTCGAGCGTCTGGATGATGCGCGGCTGGCCAACCGCCTGGCCCAAGACCAGATCCGCCACGCCCTCGGGCGCGACAACGGCCGTGTGGTCGAGATCCTGCGGCGGCGGCTGGCGCTCGATCCGCTGTTCCGCCCGCGATCGGCCGCCGAGACCGTGCGCGTGGCGCAGCTCGCGCGCCTGTCCGGCGATCGCAGCAGCGCGCAGCGGCTGCTGGGCGACTTTGCGACTCATTTTGGCGATGCCCCGCCGGCGTTGCAGTCCGCCGCGCAAGCCGAGATTCAGAGGTTGGAGAGCCGCTCAGCGTGAGCGATTCCCGCCTGGCGCGCCGTCACAATCTCGGATAAGCCAGACCTTGGCGCCTGCGCCAACTACTTGTGCAGATCATCGATCCAACGGACCGGCTCGGGAGTTTCCACCGCGTCGATGTCGAGGTTGTAGACCAGGCCGCTCTGGCCGCTGCGCGCGAGCACACAGTGCAGTTGCAGCTCATCGCTACCGTTGATTTCCTGATGCGGCACATAAGGGGGCACGTAAATGAAATCACCGGCCTCGGCCTCGGCGACGAACTCAAGCCTATCGCCCCAGCGCAGGCGCGCGACACCCTTGACCACGTAGATGACGCTCTCGAGATCCCCGTGATGATGCGCGCCGGTCTTGGCCTTGGCCTGGATAGTTACCGTACCGGCCCAGAGCTTGTTAGCCCCGGTACGCTGCGTGGTCACGGCGGCTCGTCGCTGCATGCCCAGAGTCTGCGCGGTGTCGGCATCGAGCTCATTGGCGCGAATGACACGCACGCCCTCTGATCGCCATCGACTGGGTGAACTGGTCATGCTCGCCGCTCCCGTTGCCCCCTGCCAGTGTAAACCCGGCAGGTCGCGCATTGCAGCGCGGTGTAGGACGAAGTGATGGCGCAGTTGCGAGACCTAAGCACCTCGTATGTAGCAGATCTGAACCGGCCTGCCGTTCTATGCTTCGAACGCGCGGGAAGAGCCCGGCAGGATCGCCGGGCAAAGGGTTGCATTGAACAATAAGCGCCGGTGACCTATGCACATAGAACAGCTGCACGTAGAACGGCAGACAAGAACCAGGACTGCAGTGTCTTTGCGTGTGCTGGCGGCTCTGGCCATCGGCGCGGTACTGTACTTCGGGCACGCCACCTTCATTCCGATTGCCCTGGCGGTGCTGTTCTCATTGATTCTGACCGCACCAGTCGAGGCCTTGCATCGTCTTGGCCTGCCGCGCGCTGTATCGGCGATCCTGGCCCTGGTGCTGCTGGGCAGTCTGCTGGGCGCAGCCGTGAACCTGCTGTGGACGCCGGCGCAGAGTTGGTGGGTCTCGGCGCCGCAAACAATGAAGACCATTGAACGCAGGGTCCGCCCGCTGTCTCAATTCATGGGCCGGCTGGAAGAGCTGAGCCATCGCGCAGACCAGATCGGCGATGCGCCGGCAGCGCCGGCCGCACACGCGCCGGCACAAGTCGTCGTGGCCGTGCCCAGCGCCGATTCGGCCGCGCCACCGGCGCGCGCACCGGTGGCGGTGTTGATACTGGATCAGACACGAACCGTAGTGATCAGCATCGTGACGGTGATGATGCTGATGTTGTTCCTGCTCGCCGGAGGTCCACCGATGCTCGCTCGCATGAGCGCGGCCCTGGCGAGCGATCTACACTCCACGCACACGCTGGCTGTCATCAACGCCGTGCGCGCCGAACTGAGCGGCTATTACGGCTGCCTGGCGCTGATCAATCTGGGGCTGGGGCTCGCCACCGCCGCTGCCATGGCGCTGCTCGGCATGCCCAATCCGCTGCTCTGGGGCGCGGTCGCGGCGGTGCTGAACTTCATTCCCTATGTGGGCTCGGCGTCGACCTTGATGTTGCTGACCGTGGTCGCCTTCGTCACGTTCAATAATGGCGCTCACGTTGCCGCAGTGGCCGCGAGCTATCTCGCGCTGGCCACGCTCGAAGGCCAGTTCGTGCAGCCGCTGGTGGTCGGCCGAAGACTGGAACTCAATCCAATCATCGTCTTTCTGGCGCTGTGGTTCGGCGGCTGGTTCTGGGGCATCGCCGGTATCGTGATCGCCGTACCCACCCTGGTGTCGCTCAAAGTGGTGGCGGCGAAATCCAAGCACGGCCAGACACTGGCGGCGTTTCTCAGTCCGGACGAGAGGGCCATCAGGCAGTTGGCGCCGGCGACGGGCGAGCAGCGAGCGCCGGCCAAGATCCGCAGCGAGCGTATTGCGCGCCCCAGTCGCTGATCAGTGGTTCGCCTCATCGGCGTAGCTGCGCGGAAAGCTCACGCGAAAGGTCGTGCCTTCGCCGGCTGAAGTCTCCAGTTCCAGCGTGGCATCGAGCAATTCACACAGTCGCTTGACGATGGACAAGCCGATACCCTCACCGGCTAGCGAACGCAGCGACGGGTGAGCCGACTGCGAGGGCAATGTGGCGGCCGGAGCGGGAGCCGCTGGCGCATCGCCGGCCGCTGCGGCGCGCGCCTCCATTGCATGCGACTCCTGGGTTGCGCGCTTGAGCGCCTGCTCGAGCGGAGCGCCCGAACCGCGCGTGAATCCCGGGCCGGTGTCCTGGATGCACATCGTCCATTGCCGCTCACGCCCTTCCCACAGCACGCGCACACCGCCCTGTTGCGTCGCCTTGAAGGCGTTGAGCAGCAGGTTCTGTGCGATGCGAATGACCTTGGCCTGATCCCCCGCCACCGGCAGCGAATCCGCACCCTGGGCCAGCAGAAACAGACTGCGCTCGCCGGCCGTCTCACGCATGGTCTCGCACAGTGCGCGCAAGGTGTGCGCGGCATCGAACTCGGAGATGCGCCGCCGTTCATGCCCGGCCTCCAGGCGCGCCACGTCGATCAGATCGCTGAGCAAGGTGTGCAGCGAGCTCACGCCGCGTTGCAGAATCTGTGAAAACTGTTTGCGCTGCGGCTCGCTGACCTCGCGGCCGAGCACCGCACTGGCATTGCTGATGATGCCGACCGAACCGCGCAGATCGTGCGCGGCCTGGCGCCAGCCTTCGGCACGGTCGCGCTCGAGCAGCTGCAGTTCATTGAAGGCGTGTTCGAGATCGCGCAGCCGGGCCGCAGCCTCGGCCTGCTGCAGGCGCTGGTAACGCGCGGCACTCTCTATGAGTCCATCGGAACAAAGACACGCCAGCGCCCGCCGCGCCATCGCCATGACGTGCTGCTCGACTTGCGGCTGGGCGGCCGCGTACTGCTCGATCTCTCTGAGCAGACACAATTGCAGATGGCCCCACTCGCGCATGGTCTCGCGCTGATCGAAGCCCTGCTGCCAGCGCAGCAAGCCGTGCTCGGCGGCATTGGCATTCTCCTGCGCCCGCACCTGCTCTTCATCGTCGCTGCCGGCCACGCACAGGCGCCGTTCGAAGCCCTCGAGCACTGCCGGAATATGGTCGTTAAACTGCGCGCGGGACAGATTGGAATGCGCGGTCACTTCTACATCCGCATCCAGGGCCTGGTGCCAGGCGCTTAGAATCTGCTCGCGTCGCTGTGATAGATGGCCGGCCAGCTGCTGTAATGCGCTGCGCAGCGCCGCTTCATCGCTCATCATGGCTTCCTAATGTCCCCGCTCCGGGCGCTATGGGCGCCGGACAACCTGTCATAAAGCTGAATTTAGCACGCCGCAGACCGCTCGGCCCTATTTCGCTCTACACTGGGCGCCAAACCCAGCGGGAACACAGAGCTTGAGCCCATGCAGCGATTGAACACTCAGTACCCGGCGCAGCACACGTAGTGGCGGCCCCGAGGCGGCCTCGGGCCGCATGAAAGTACCCAAGGGGCTGCAGCCGCTGGTCGAGGACGGGCTCATCGATGCGGTGGTGCGGCGGCTGCAAAGCGGCAAGGAAGCCTCGGTGTTCATCGTCAGCCGCGGCGAGCAGATTCTGTGCGCCAAGGTTTACAAAGAGGCCGAGCACCGCGGCTTCCACAAGCTCGCGCAATACCAGGAGGGCCGCAAGGCGCGCGGCAGTCGCGATGCGCGCGCGCTGGGCAAGCGCGGCCGCTACGGGCGCAAGGTGCAGGAATCGGAATGGAAAAACGCCGAGATCCAGGCGCTCTACCAGCTGGCTAATGCCGGCGTGCGCGTGCCCAAACCGCAAGGCGTGCATGAGGGCGTGCTGCTCATGGAACTGGTGGTGGATGCGCACGGCAACCCCGCGCCCCGGCTCAATGAAGTCGAGATGAGCCCCGAACAGGCGCGCGCCTGGCACGGCTTCATGATCGCGCAGATCGTGTTGATGCTGTGCGTGGGCCTGATTCACGGCGATCTGTCCGAATACAACGTGCTGCTCGACGCCAATGGGCCGGTCATCATCGATCTGCCGCAGGCAGTGAACGCCGCGGGCAATAACAACGCCTTTCGCATGCTCGAACGCGACGTCAACAATATGCGCGCCACCTTTGCGCGCGCGGCTCCCGAACTGCTGCAGACCGATTATGCGCTCGAGATCTGGAAGATCTATGAGGCCGGCGATTTGAAGCCCGACGCGCCGCTGACCGGCCAGTTCACGCGCGACCCGACCGCAGTCGACGTCGAAGCCGTGCTCGATCAGATCGAAATCGAACGTCAGGAAGCCGAGGCGCGCGCGCGCGGCCGCGAGCAGGCGCTATTGGCTTGAAGCCGCCGGTGAGTGCGCGGCCACCGGCTCGTTGGCACCGCGCGTGAAAGCCCAATCCATCCAGCGCGTGATCAAACCGCCGCCCAGGCTCGCGCCCGTTACGCCCTCGAGAGCATAGCTTGAGCCGTTGAGAATCGAGTCGGCGGCCCGCTGGCCGCTGCGGATCGCAGGTCCAATGCCCTCACATAAATCCCGCGTGGCCAGACCCGCGGCATCGCCGGTCAGAAAAGCGTTGTCCATTCGTCCGAGTCCGACCGGTCCACGCAGATAGTAGCTGTAGCCCGTGGGCTCTTCGGGCACTGTGATGTGAAATTGCCGCTGCAACTTGGCCGCGAAATGCTGCCAGTGCAGCCGGATGTCTTCCTCGCGCTGCTTGAGCCGCACGGCCATACCACCGACCCCGACATTGAGCCAGCCGCGCGCCTTCGGCACATACCAGCTGTAACCGGGCAAGCCGTGTTCGAAAAACCAGAGGTGGCAGTCCCCGTCCTGCCACTGGTACGGAAATTCCAGTTCCAGGGTTACGGTCTGCAGTCCGCGCACGCGTGCCAGCCGGTCGCGAAACAGCGTACGGTAGACCGGACATGAGGTACCGGCCGCGCCGATCAAATAGCGGCAGCGAAACGCCTCATCGATCAGGTAGTGATCGCCGTCGCGTCGAATGGCCTTGACCGTATGCGTCACGACTTCAGCGCCCGAGCGCTCGAGCAGCCAGGCATCGAACTCAAAGCGCCGAATGGAATGCTGCACGCACGGGACCGGCAGGTGCAGCGCCTTGAGATGCCAGTGCAGGCGCCGGAAACTCAGGAAGCGATGCGGATAGCTGGCGATATCCAGCTGCAGATCGCTCACGACTTCGGGCGTGATCCAGCCCGCGCACAGCTTGGCCCGCGGAAAACTCGCCTTGTCGAGCACCAGCACATCGGCGCCGGCCTGCTTGAGGCGGTGCGCAGCGGCAGAGCCGGCCGGACCGCCGCCTACGACAATGATCTCGGCGCTGCGCATCGAAACCGGCATCGTTCAGCGCGGGTAGATGAACTCGCGCGTCAGCGGAATTCGGTTGTTTTCCTCGGTCGTGAACAGCACCTGGAACAACTGCAGCGTCCCGGTCTCGAATGCCGCGATCGAACCGGCCAGATACAGCCGCCACATGCGCACGAAGAATTCGTCGAACATCGTGCGCACCTTGCCGAGCGCCGCTTCATAGCGCGCCAGCCACTCGCGCAGGGTCAGCGCGTAATGCAGGCGAATGTTCTCGACATCGAGCACCGACAGACTCGAGGGCTCGAAGATCTGCATCATCTCGCCCAGCGAGGGGGCGTAGGCGCCCGGAAAGATGCGCCGTTCAATCCAGGGATTGAGCGGCGCCGGACGGTTGCGGCCGATCGAATGGATCAGGCCGCGCCCCTGCGCGTTCAGCGAACGGCGCGCGACTCGGCCGAGTTCGGCGTAGTTCTCGCGGCCCACGTGTTCGAGCATCCCGACCGAAGCGAACACATCGTAGCTGCCGGAGATGTTGCGGTAATCGTCTTCGATGAACTCGACCTGCTGCTCAAGACCCTGCTCGCGGGCGCGCGCGCGCGCGTATTGAATCTGCTGGCCCGAGATGTTGAATGCGCGCACCCGTGCGCCATAGCGGCCGGCCATGTGCAGCGCCAGGCTGCCCCAGCCGCAACCCGCCTCCACCACGGTATCGCCGGCCTGCAGGCGCAGTTTGCGGCAGATATGATCCATTTTCGCCACCTGTGCTTGCTCCAGACTCGCCTCGGCGGTCGGGAAATACGCGCAGGTGTATGCCATGGTCTCGCCGAGCCACAGTGAATAGAACTCATTGCCCAGGTCGTAATGGCGATGAATATTGTTGCGCGAGCCACTGAGGGTATTGCGGCGTGGCCGCTGCAACCAGGCCACCAGCCGGCGCGAGATGGAGTCAGCGTCGCTCACCGGCGGAAAGCCGCGATAGATGATTTCCAGCAGCTTGATCAGATCGCCTTCGACCTCAATGCGCCCGGCGCTGTAGCCCTCGCCGAATTGCACCCGTGGATTGCTCAGCAGCCGCAGCAGGCTCGCGCGGTCGGCGATACGAATGTGTGCGACCGGTGCAGCGACGTGCCCGGCGATGCGCTCGCCGGTCCAGGTGAGTACGAATTCAATGGGCGGATCCTTCAGCGCGGTCATGAGACGACGCACCAGGCGTGCGTCCAGTGAACTGCCCTGCCGCTCACGCGCTGTCGGCGCGCTGCGCTCGGGCGTTGCTAGCCCCTCGGGTTGGGAGGCGGCGTCCATAGCTTGCTCTCCTTAACTGGATCTTATATTGAGCGTCTGGGCCCCCTACAGGCCCCGGCCGGCAGCGCGCGTGGTTCACGCGTCCGACCGCTTTTAACTATCCGAGCTGCGCTCGCAGCCGTCGCATTCGACGGTACTGTAACTGCAGCCCGTATTCCAGTTCCTTGAGCTGCAACTGCAGCGCCGAGCGTTCCCAGCGCTCGATCATCGCGCGCTTGGTCTGCGCAAGCCATTGTTCGCGCAAATGAGTCCAGTCGGCCACGGCTTGACAAAAGGCCTCGTATTCTTCCGCGACTCGCCGTCGCAGCTGCTCTATGTGCACCCGCCCCGGCTGATGATCTGCCAGCTGCCGCTCCGCCCGACGAAACTGGGTATCGAGCATGGCGCGCTGAATCTTGAACCACGGTACGGTCTTCAGATTGCGCGCCAGCCCCAGCCAGCGCATGCCACTGATAAACCACTTGGACGGATCCCACTGCCACCAGCGCACACCGTTACGGTAATCGTGCGCGAACATATGGTGGAAATTGTGGTATCCCTCGCCGTAAGTCAGCAACGAAACCACGCCATTGTCGCGGGCCGTGTTCTCGTCGGTGTAGGGCTGAACGCCCCACATGTGTGCCAGAGAATTGATAAAAAAGGTGAAATGATGGCTTACAACCAGCCGTAGCACGCCCGCCAGCAGAAAGGTGCCCAAAATGTCACCGCTGGCCCAGCCCACCAGCAGCGGCAGGCCGAAATTCATGCCCAGCGCCAGCGGCACGTAATAGCGATGCTGCAGGCTCACGAGCCGATCGCGTTCCAGGTCGCGGACGCAGCTGAAGTCAGGTTCGCCACTGGGATAATTGCGCAACATCCAGCCGATGTGGGAGAACCAGAAACCGCGGCGCGCGCTGTACGGATCGCGCTCGGTGTCGTCGATATTGCGATGGTGAACGCGGTGCGTGGCGGCCCAGACCAGGGCACTGTTCTGCAGCGCCATGGCGCCGAACAGCAGGTACAACACCTTCAATGCGGGATGCGCTTCGTAGGTGGCATGAGCGAACAGGCGGTGGTAGCCGCAGGTGATCGACATGCCGTTGGCACCCAGGAACAGCACGAACCAGATCCACGCGGCCGCGTGGAAGCCATGCGTAAAGCCGTACCAGGGCACCCCGATCAGCGCCACGGCAAACGTCAACGTAAACATCAACGTCGTGGTCCAGTTGCGCGAGACGGAATCCCAATCGGCGGCTCTCATACCCTGCTCCCAGGCGCCGGGCGCCTCATCAGAATCGTCCTACGGGTCGACAATGTATATTTTGTAATTTAATCAGCGGGTTACAAAATAATCAACAGTTCCGGTCGGCCCATACTTTAACAGTATCGCTGACGTCCGTGCTGCGAACCACTCGTGAAGGCCCCACACCCACCCATAATATGGGGGCCGATTGCGGCAATAACCATCTCAGGCCGGCGGGGGTGCTGGGGTGCCGGTTGCCTCCCCCAGCATGCCGAAGATTCCTTGGGCCACCCGGGCTGGGGCAGCGGCGCCGTTGTCCATGAAAATGACCTTTCCCTGGGCATGATCGGACACGTATTTGAGCGCATCGGTGTATTCCAGGAACAGCAGGAACTTGTTGTCCACCCCGGCTGCTTTGAGGCTTTCGGCGGCATCCTTCATTCCGGCCGCGATATTCTTGCGGAATAAGGCCAGTCCTTCGCCGCGCAGCGCCGAGGCCTTCTTGTCCGCTTCCGCACCGATGGTCTTGTAGGCGGCCTCCGCCTCGGCATCCTTGGTGCGTTTGACCAGCAGCGCCGCGCCCTCGTTGGAGGCGGCGGCCAGCAGGTTCTTGGAGGACACCACGCGGGCCATGGAATCGATGATTTCCTTATCGAAGGTCATATCGGTGATTTGAATGTCGCGCACCACATAGCCCCAGTTGAGCACCACTTCGTCGAGATTCTTTTTGGTGTGATCGACGATCTCGGCGCGCATGCCCAGGATGTCGGACTGCTTGGTGGTGGCCACAAACTGGCGGATCGAGCCGTCGATGGTCCGCTGCAGGGCCAGCTGAAACTCCTGCGGCGAGGCGAAACTGAATACCGCCTTCTTGATCGCCTCCTCTTCTGCCGCAGACACGGCGTACAGCACCATGGTGGCGAACTTGACGTTGGCCTGATCCTGGGTGATGGCCTGGAATTCGAGCTGCAGCGCGCGATTCTGTAGTGACAAACGGTAGATCACCCGCTCCCAGGGCATCTTGAAATTCAGGCCCTCGCGCATGATCCGGTGGTACTTGCCGAACACCGTCACCACCGCGACCGTGGCCTGCGGCACGGTGCGGAACAGGGCTCGCCCGACCAATAGCAATATCACGATGACAGCGATCACTGGAAACAGCGAGCCGGAATTAATCATGTCGAGCGCCTCGGAATTGACTGGTCCTCAAGCGCGCGAAGTATAGGCTCGCAGTTCGCTGCTGGGCTGCTTAATGCACAACTGTTGGGGCACAATATCGCCTCGTGAGCTCGGCGCGGCAGATAGATGGGAGGGGAATCGTGCAACACGTGCAGCTATTGATCGGTGGGCGTGACGTCGATGCCCACAGCGGCGCTACCTTCGAGCGGCTCAACCCCATGACTGGCGAGGCGGCCACGATCGCGGCGGCGGCCTCGGTGGCCGACGCCGTCGCAGCTGCCGATGCGGCAGCGCAGGCTTTTCCGGCCTGGGCGGCGCTCGGCCCGAGCGCGCGGCGCGCCAAACTGCTGCGGGCCGCCGATGTGCTGGAGTCGCAGGCGACGCGGTTCGTCGATGCCGTGACCTCCGAGACCGGCGCCACGGCCGGCTGGACCCACTTCAATGTGCACCTGGCCGCCGGCATGCTGCGCGAAGCGGCGTCGATGACCTCACAGATCTCGGGCGAGGTGATTCCCTCGGATGTACCCGGGAACCTCGCCATGGCCATCCGCCAACCCGTGGGCGTGGTGCTGGGCCTCGCGCCCTGGAATGCGCCGATCATCCTGGGTGTGCGCTCCGTCGCCATGCCGCTGGCCTGCGGCAATACCGTCATTCTCAAGGCCTCGGAAATCTGCCCGGCAACACACCGAATGATCGGAACGGTGCTGCAGGATGCCGGCCTGGGCGCCGGCGTCGTCAATGTGATTACGCACAGCGCCAAGGACGCGCCGGCCGTGGTCGAGGCCATGATCGCGCACCGCGCCGTGCGCCGTATCAACTTTACCGGCTCGACCTCGGTTGGACGCAGCGTCGCCTTGATGGCCGCCAAGTATCTGAAACCCGTGCTGCTGGAACTGGGTGGCAAGGCGCCGCTGCTGGTGCTTGCCGATGCGGATATCGACGCTGCGGTCGATGCCACCGTGTTTGGCGGCTTCGCCCATCAGGGCCAGATCTGCATGTCCACCGAGCGCGTGATCGTCGAGGCGCCGGTGGCCGATGAGTTTGCGGCCAAGCTCGCCAAGCGCGTGGCGGCACTTCCGAGCGGCGATCCGCGTCAGGGCGAAGTGGTTCTGGGTTCGGTCGTGGGTCGCGCGACCGTCGATCGCGTACAGCGACTGGTCAATGCCGCGGTGGCCCAAGGCGCCAAGCTGCTGACCGGCGGCGCCGCACAGGGCACCATCATGCAGGGCATTGTGGTCGACCACGTCACGCCGGAGATGCCGCTGTTTCGCGAAGAGAGCTTTGGACCACAGGTCTCCATCACGCGCGTGAACTCGGTGGACGAAGCGGTGCGGCTCGCCAACGATACCGACTATGGGCTGGCCGCCTCGGTATTCACGCGCGACCTGGCCAAAGGACTCGATGTGGCCAAGCGCATCGAGAGCGGTATTTGTCACATCAACGGTCCTACCGTACACGATGAGGCGCAAATGCCCTTCGGCGGCATGAAGGCCTCGGGCTATGGCCGCTTTGGCGGCAAAGCCGCGGTGGATCAATTCACCGAAACGCGCTGGATCACGATCCAGACCACGCCGCGCCATTATCCGTTCTGACTCGAACAACGCCTCGCGCTCAGCGCGGCGGCGCTCTTAGCGGCGCTTGCTGTAGTGGTTGGCTGAAAATGGGCTGCTGGTATTCGGCGGTTTGTACCGTCAGCAGTTCTCGTTCTTCGACGCCGCCAAAATCAATGAATCGGTCCGCTTCGTCAATCTAAGCGAAGTCGTTTCGACTGGAAATTTCGACGAGATTCTAGTGCGCATGACTCAGGAGATCGAGGCCTTTTCCCCCGCGATGGTGTTCGTCGATTCGTTCCGCTCAGTCTGGTTGGAGGGGCGCCATCCCCAAGGCACCACCGGCATTCAGCAGATCATTCAGCGGACATCGCGATGTACCACGCCAAAAGAGGCGGACGAAACAATTATCAACGATTTACCTCGGGCCTGAGCGCCGGCGTCGCCTCGCCTCGAACTGTGGAAGGCTCATTGCGCCAACCGGTTCGGTAGCGCCCTGTTCCGCATCCAGTCGGGTGGTTGGATCGCTCAGAGGCGGCCGAAACCGAACGTCCTTTTTCCTCGCCTTGATGCTGTGACCTCTTAAGCGGTCCACGTTGGTGTCTTCACTGTACGGTATGGCACCATGCAGTAGGGCTCTGCCTGGGCGCGATCCCTATTCTCAACTACCCGACCGATACATGTCGTTAAGTGACGCGATGTGCAGGATATTGATGACGTATCGTAGTTTTCGCACATTTTGAGGCGGCGGCCTCCATCCTTTCAAACCAAGGGCGGAACGATTGTGCATGACAGCACTTTGCGCGCTGGTTTGTCATGTTATTTGCGCAGCGCCTATGTAGCTTGTATGTGCTGAGCCACTATGGTCCTTGGCTCACATCAGCAGTTAGCCTATTTGGTTAAACTCCGCCGACAACGTTCGTGCGCCATATGGGACTAAGCGCGGGCGCCCCTTTCCCCCGCGACGGATCGTCGAAGTCTGCCCGCAGCAAGCCGACGCTAAGGCGGCAAAAGGTGGCGATTGATGGCGAGTGATGTCACCCGAACGGCACGTCGGCGAGCCGCGATAAAATCAAGTTCCCCGTTTATCGTGTGGACGTTTGCCGCGATCGTGCTGTGTCTGTTGATGCTCGCAAATTTCAGTTTCGGGGTGCTGTCTTCGGCGCGCGCGTATGTCGGCGGGGAGAGTTTGTGGTCAAAGGCCCAGAAAGACGCCGTCTTTCATCTGCAGAACTATGCCAGCAGCCGCTCCCCGGAAGAGCTGCGGCAATTTCGCGCGAACATCGCTATCCCGTTGGGAGACCATGAGGCGCGAATCGAGATGAACAAGTCGGATCCGGATTTCGAGAAGGTGCGGCGGGAATTCATCATGGGCGGAATTCATCCCGACGACATCACCGGCATGTTCAATCTGTACCGGCGATTTGAGTGGGTGAGTTTTATGCAGCGGTCAATTCGAGCCTGGGAGACAGGCGACCGGTACATCGTTCAGCTCGAGGACGCCGGAACGCGCCTGCAACGTGAGATCGAATCTCCCGCGCCGAGCGCTGCGAAAATCCAATTCATCTTGGCCGAGATCTCCCGGATCAACGAAAACCTTACCCCCGTAGAAATCCAATTCGACGAAGCCCTGGGCGATGCCTCACGCACGACCTACCGATTGCTGCAGGCAATCATGCTCGTCGCAACGCCTGGGCTTTTGATTTTCGGAACTCTATTGTCGCTGCGCATCCTGCAACAAAAAAGGCGTACCGAAAATCGGGTCAATCACATGGCTTTTCATGATGAACTGACCTCGCTCCCCAATCGGATGATGCTGAACCAACGTCTTGACCAGGCGCTGAGCCGGCACTGCCGCGCCGGGACGCAACTGGCGATTCTGTTCATGGATCTGGATCGCTTCAAGGTGATCAATGACTCGCTGGGACATGGGGCCGGAGATATTCTACTGTGTCAGGTCGCGGACCGATTACGCAGCGAGTCACGCAAAGGCGATACCGTGGCACGGATGGGGGGCGACGAGTTTGTTCTATTGGTTGAAAATCCCGAAACTTTGACGGATGTTTCCGCCTGCGCCCAGCGGGTTGTAGAACGGCTCAGCGCACCTTACATGCTTGGCAGCAACGATTGTCACATCACACTGAGCATCGGCATCAGCATTTACCCCTCCGACGGCGTCGATTCGCAAACACTGCTGAAGGCGGCAGATATGGCCATGTATCGGGCCAAGGAAACCGGGCGGAATAATTACCTGCATTACGCGCCCTCGATGAATGTGCACACGCTGGAACGACTGGAGCTGGAATCGGACCTCAGACATGCCTTGGACCGAGGCGAGTTTCTGCTGCACTATCAACCTAAGGTTGAAACCGCCACGGGCATGATCATCGGGACCGAGGCGCTGTTGCGCTGGAAACATCCGCTGCGTGGATTGATACCGCCGACATCATTTATTCCGCTTGCCGAAGAGACGGGCCTGATTGTGCCCATTGGTGAATGGGTGCTTGCGACCGCATGCGCACAGAACAAGGCTTGGCAGGATCAGGGACTGACGAATCTGACCGTTTCTGTCAACCTGTCCGCGCGCCAGTTTGGGGATCCGATGCTCCTAGAGAAACTGATCCGGATCATCGGCGCCAGCGGACTCGATCCGTCGAGCCTGGAGTTGGAAATCACCGAAAGCATGGTCATGTCGCACGGTGCCTGCGCGGTAGCGGTGCTCGAGAACTTGAAATCCATCGGCGTACAGATCGCGATCGATGATTTCGGGACGGGCTATTCATCGCTTGCCTACTTGAAACGCTTTCCTATCGATACCCTCAAGGTGGATCGCTCGTTCATCCGGGATATTCCCGCCGACTCCAGCGATATGAAAATTACCCGCGCCATCATCGCGTTGGCGCATGGGCTAAGACTCAAGGTGGTGGCAGAGGGGGTGGAGACAGCCGATCAGCTCAAATTCCTGCGAGCCCACCACTGCGATTCAGTCCAGGGCTATTTTCTCTATCGGCCGCTCCCGGACGCGGATTTGGCCGACGTTCTTGCGCTGAATCGACGCGACCACGTAGCTCGTGTGGCGATCTCGGCCTGACCGGCTCGCCCGGTGCATTGTCAGCAGCAATTTCGCGCGTCAGGTGTGGCTACTTCCCTTGACGCATGGGGCGACTTATCGCGTCGGCCGACGATGGCGATGTCTGGGACGCATTTGCCCGAATTGCAGCGGCCGACCACCGACCTGGCATAAAAACAGCTGTGGATGAAGCCTGTGCACCATTACGAGGCCCAGAACCCTGAACGGGGATCTGCTCAATCGGGGTCCGAACATTTGCATGACGCGGTGTGTTCACGGTGACCGCTGACTTCCACCGAACGGTGGAGTGACGGAACTCCCTGATGCTAGCCGCTCAGCCGCCTATAGTCGCTGCGCTGCCGTACGCTCGCCATTGGAACCCAAGATATCGGGGATACCGGCAGTCAAGTTTCGCTCAGCTGCCCTCAGAAACGCCTTGCGGCGCAGCAAACAACTGCAAAGTCTCCTTTGACTCGCGGCACATCAACAGATGATGTCCGTCCGGATCGATCAGACCGCGCTCGTGCTCGCCCTCGAAGATCACGCGCGTGGCCGCAATGTCGTTGTTGCGCAGCGCGATCGCAGCGCCGCGGTTGATGCCCCGATAGCACAGCAATTCCAGATGCGGCACGCCCTGAGTCAGGGCCAGTGCCGTGACATCGACCTCAGGCGCAACCAGTCCATCGAGGCGTGCCTGTTCGGGTCCGCAGTTCAGCGAACGCGCCGCGACCGACAAGCCGAGCGCCTCATAGAAGGCGATGCTTCGCTCGTTGTCGGCTACGCTGATAGCCGAATGATCGATGCCCTGGAACAGCGGACCGTGCGGCATCGACTGCCAGGCCGGTGGCACCTGTTGCGGCGCAAACGCCAGCAGCTCGAGCGGATGTCCGTCGGGGTCGCGAAATTTGAAGGCGCTGACGCCGCCGGATTGTGCCGGCAGATGTTGCGGACCAGGCTGCGAGATGGCGCTCCAGCCCGCGACTTGCGTGAGTCGCCCGAACGCTTGCGCCATGTCCGCCACGACCAGGGCAAAGTGCTGAAAAAAGAGATCCGAGGCTGCTGCGTCGGACGGATAAGGCGCACCGGGTTGCTCGAACTGCAACAACTCGATGCGCTGTGCACCCAGGCCCAGCATCAGACTGTGCGCACCACCGCTCACGCCCATCAGGGACTCAAAGGCTGCTCCGGACACATCGCGGCAGTGCAGGGTTACGCAGCCGAATGCGTCGCGGTAGAAGGCGCCGAGCCGGTCAAGGTTTGCGGTGGTCAGGCTGAAGCGCAGCAGCCGCATTACGGCCATCGCACGCCGCGACGATTCAGAAAGATAGCGTACAGCGTGTGCGAGCCGCCGATAAAGAGACGGTTCTTGAGCAGTCCGCCGAAAGTCAGGTTCGACACGCGATACGGCACGCGCACTTTACCGAGCAGTCGCCCATCGGGGTCGATGCAATGCACGCCGTCGCCGGCGCTGGACCAAAGATTGCCATCTTCATCGACACACAGGCCATCGGCGTAGCCGGGTTCGATCTTGTGGAAAATCTCCCCGCCGCTCAGTCGCCCTTTCTCATGCACGTCGAATACGCGGATGTACTGTTTGGGATTCTCGCCCGTCTGGTCACCGGTCTCGGCGACATACAGCCGCCGCTCGTCCGGTGAGAAGGCCAGCCCATTGGGTCCGTCAAAATCTGCCGAAGCCACCGTGATGCGGCCGCTGTCGGGCTCGAAACGATACAGCGCCGGCGGCTGCTCGGAAGATTGGCGCCCGCCTTCGTAGTCGCTTTGTATGCCGTACAGCGGATCCGTGAACCAGATGCTGCCGTCGGACTTCACGGTCACATCGTTGGGTGAGTTCAATCGCCGCCCGTCGTGGCGATCCACGAGCCGGGTGACACTGCCATCGAGTTCGGTGCGAAACAGACAGCGCTCGCGGTGTGAACAGGAAATCAGCCGCCCTTGCCGGTCGCGTGTCTGTCCGTTGCCATAGCCCGAGGGGCAGCGATACACCGATACGCCCGAACCCTCGATCCAGCGCATGGTGCGATCGCGCGGCAGATCCTGGAACAGCAGACATTGTGCGTCACCCATCCACACCAGTCCCTCGATCCAACGAAAGCCGCCGGCCAGAGTCTCCAGCGGCGCGTTGCCCAGCAGATAGTGGGCAAACTTGCGGTCACGAACCTCGTAGTCGTCCATGGCTTTCAGCGAAATGCACAGGGCAAGGGCGGCGCAGCCACATCATCGAGCTGAACCACCATCAATACGGCCGGCTCATTGCCGACCGTGCCGGAGCGGTGGCCGCGCCGTCCCGATATATCGCGACAGTTCTGATCGCCGCCGAAGGAGATCTCTCCGGCTCCCATCTCCACGCGCGTGCCATCCATCGACTCCACGAACCAGCGTCCCGACAAGGGCACAATCCATTGCGGTTTGGGATTTTCGTGCCAGTTGCCCACCCAGCCCACGGGCTGCACGGTAACCAGCATGCTCATGGCGCCGCTGCGCCGTGTCCCCTGCCACTGTGGATCAGCCGGCGGCTGCATTGACTTGAGCTCAAACTCACTCAACGTGCATTGCTGCTGGTGGCTGACGCCTTCGGCATCCGCCCACAGGTGCCAATAGTGAACGCGAGGGCATTGATTCATTGTGCGCCGCCTGCCGGTGCAATCGCGGCGTAGGGATGGCTGGATGCGAGCGGATGATTGCAGAAGCTTTGCACACCGGAGGCATCGGTACCCAGTGCCAGCATCAGAAAACCGCCGGAGAGACTAAGATTCTTCAAGAAATCCCAAAACACCTCGCGGCCGCGACTGGGACCCTTGAGCCGAAAATCCGGCGCCTTCCAGAATTGTTTCCACAGCAGCGCAGTAAGCACGCAGTAGCCGGCCAGAATGAAGGCGGCCATACGGTCGGCAATGCCGGTCAGAATCGCCAGCGACATCACCAGCTCAACGCCGAATCCCACGACTATCAGCGCCGTCGCCAGCGAGCGCGCACTGACGGCCTGTTCGCCTTGAGCGACCGCTTGTTTGAGATTCAGAATTTTGTCGAGCGCACTGAACGGCAGAAACAACAGCACCAGCAGGCAGCGCACAGCAAGGACTATCCATAGACTCGACAATTCCCGCCTCCGCTCAGCGTTCAGCTACAATTCTGTACACGCCGTGAATGCCAGTGCAGTGTAGCGCTTACGCGCCGCCAGCGAATACACCCTCAAATCGTCCTACAGCAAGGAGTGATAGCGTGACCACACCGCCCGCGGCCACAGTGCCTGAATCCACCGCACCCAGCGTGCCCATGCACAAGGTGCTGAACGGACAGAAAGCCCTGGTCACGGGTGCGAATTCCGGCATAGGCCGCGGTGTCGCCGTAGGCCTGGCTCAGGCCGGTGCCGACGTGGTGGTGAATTACGTCGCGGGCGATGATGCCGCCAACGCCGTGGTGGCAGAAATCCAGCAGCTCGGAGTCAATGCCTTTGCGCACAAGGCCGACGTGTCCTCAGAGGATCAGGTCGCCGAGATGTTCAAAGTCATGCTGCAGCAGTTCGGCACCATCGACATCCTGATCAACAACGCCGGTCTGCAGCGCGACGCCGCATTTGCCAGCATGAGTCTGCAGAACTGGAACACCGTACTCAACGTCAATCTGACCGGTCAGTTTCTGTGCGCGCGCGAGGCCATCCGTGAATTCCTGCGCCGCGGCGTGGTACCGAGCGTGTCCTGCGCGGCCGGCAAGATCATTTGCATGAGTTCCGTGCACCAGCAGATTCCCTGGGCGGGTCATGCCAATTACGCCTCCTCCAAAGGCGGTATCAAACTATTGATGGAAAGCCTGGCACAGGAGATGGCGCCGCATCGCATCCGCGTCAACGGCATCGCACCCGGAGCCATCCGCACACCGATCAACACCGAGGCCTGGCAGACTCCCGAAGCCTATGCCGCACTCATGACTCTGGTGCCCTATGGCCGCATCGGTGAACCCGAGGACATCGCGCGTGCCGCCGTCTGGCTGGCATCGGATCAATCCGATTACGTGGTGGGTACCACCCTGTTCGTTGACGGCGGCATGACGCTGTATCCGGGCTTTGCAACCGGCGGCTGACGCACCGAGAGCGAGCGCCATGGTGGATACACATTACGATCTGATCGTGATCGGCAGCGGTCCGGGAGGCGCCTGTGTGGCGCAAAGTCTGGCGCCCACGGGCAAACGGATCCTGCTGCTCGAGCGCGGCGATTACCTGCCCCGCACTCGCGCCAACTGGGATGCGCAGACCGTGTTCGTGGATGCCGCCTATCAGGCACCGGAGATCTGGTATGGCGCCGACGGGCGTCAGTTTCATCCGGGCCTGCATTACTACGTCGGCGGGAATTCCAAAGTCTATGGCGCGGCGCTGCTGCGCCTGCGTGAGCGCGACTTCGAGGAAATCCGTCATCCGGACGGGATCTCGCCGGCATGGCCGCTGCAATACGCTGACTTCGAACCCTACTATGCGCAGGCCGAACGTTTGTTCCATGTGCATGGCCAGCGCGGCGAGGATCCCAATGAGCCGCCCGCAAGCGGCCCCTTTCCTTATCCAGCCGTCTCCCACGAGCCGGCGATTCAGGCGCTCAGCGATCGCCTGAGCCGCAGCGGACTGCACCCCTTCCATCTGCCGCTGGGCATACTGCTCGATGAAAAAGACGGCAAACCGACGCCCACCAGCATTTGCATACGCTGCGATGCCTTCGACGGCTTTCCCTGCCCGCTCAATGGCAAGGCCGACGCTCAGGTCATCTGTGTCGACCCGGCGCTGCGCGCGCATGCGAATCTGACGCTGCTGACCGGCGCCTATGTGGAGCGGCTGCAGACCGATGCTGCCGGCGCCGCGGTCTCGGCCGTGCTCGTGTTGCGCAACGGCTTACCCGAGCGCTACACGGCCGATATCGTGGTGGTAGCCTGCGGCGCCCTGTCATCGGCATTGCTGCTGCTGCGCTCGGCCAATGACCGGCATCCCAACGGCCTCGCCAACGGCTCGGGGCAAGTCGGGCGCAATTACATGCGTCACAACCAATCCGTGCTGATGGCATTGATGCGCGAACCCAATGACACGGTATTTCAGAAAACCCTGGCCGTCAGCGATTACTACTTCGGCGCCGACGACTGGTCCTATCCTCTGGGACTTATCCAAATGTGCGCGGCCGCACATGGTGCACAGATTCGCGGCGAAGCCCTGCCGCAGTGGCTGGAATGGTTTCCCAAGATGCCGTTTGAGGTCATGGCGCGTCATGCCATGGCCTTCTGGCTCTCGAGCGAAGATCTGCCGCATCCGCACAATCGAATATTCTATGACGGCGAGCGCGTGGTGCTCGATGTGACCGAAGCCAACATGGAAGCGCACCGGCGGCTGCGCCGGAAATTGGAACTCATGCTCAGCGCCGGTGGCGCGCCGGTACCGCTACTGGAGCGCAGCCTGTATCTCGGCAAGGACATCCCCATCGCAGGCACGGCGCATCAGGCCGGCACCGCGCGCTTCGGCCGCGATCCGGCCACATCAGTGCTCGATTTGAACTGCAAAGCGCATGAGCTGGACACTCTCTATGTGACCGATGCG
>Ga0302325_10009781_pt1 | contig 20891 bp, 14 predicted proteins | sample Palsa_T0_2_FD_201948 | JGI IMG/M metagenome (GOLD analysis project Ga0302325, IMG submission 201948) | Peat permafrost microbial communities from Stordalen Mire near Abisko, Sweden - Palsa_T0_2 | ecosystem: Environmental > Terrestrial > Soil > Palsa > Peat permafrost | place: Sweden: Abisko...
TTTTCTCGTTCTTCAGCTTGGCCTCGGTGGGCTTGGCAAAGATCTCTTGCCCGTCGAATTCAAAGGTCTTCGTTGGCTCGCCTGCGGGCAGATGCGCGATGGCATTCTTTGTCAGATCGGAAGCATCTTCGTAACCCCGGTTCTTGAAGAAACCGCGCAGCAGGAAATTGTGCTTGAGAGCTTCCATGTTTTCGTCAAGCGCAGTAGCTCCCGCATTGACTTTTTGGTAGAGCCCTTTGTCGTTGATCAGTTCGCCCACAGTGCCTTTGCCCTGGTTGATCTTGGTGCTGATCGCCTCCAGGTTTTTCGCGGTCCCGTTCAGATCCTGCACTCCGCTCTGCGCGGTGTCCAGAAGCTGGTCCGCCTTCTTGACCAGATTGGAGATGTCCAGGCTCGGCTCACTCGCGATTGTGTCCCCATTCTTTAGCGCCGGCGCGCTGTCTGTTCCGAATGAAATCTCGACATATTTGTCGCCCACCAGGCCGTCGGACTTGATGGCCGCGACCGAATCCTTCTTGAGGACATCGTGCGATGCCTTCTGCAGATCCATACTCACCACGACCTTGCCGTCCGGCCGGTTCGGAAGCTGAATATGCTTTACGCTGCCTTCATGCAATCCTCCCACGCGCACGTCGGCGCCGTCGGCCAGGCCGGCCACGTTCTGAAAGTCGGCGTTCACCCGGTAGGTCGATTGGAAAAGCGACTCCCGGCTTCCAATAAAGAAAACTCCGGTAACCAGCACCGCCAGAGCGGCAACGATGAACAAACCAAGCCGAAACGTTTTCGACATAAACCTCACCTAAGCCGCGTCTTTCAAGAATTGAACGACGAACGGATCCGGACTTTTTTCCAGTTGACCGAAGGTCCCGTCAATCACGACTTTTCCCTCCCGCAGCAGGACCATCCGATCGGCAAAGGACTTCGCTCCGTGAACATCGTGCGTGACGACCACGGACGTCATATTTCTTTCCTTCTTGAGCTTCACGACGAGCTGGCCGATTTCAGCGGCGGTGATCGGATCCAACCCCGAAGTGGGCTCATCAAAAAGCAGAATATCCGGGTCCAGAGCCAAGGCACGCGCCAGACCCACTCGCTTTTGCATTCCGCCGGAAATGTCGGACGGCATCTTGGCCAAGTCCTTCTCCATTCCGAGGCTCGCCAGCAAGTCGCGGGCCTTTTTCTTGCGCTCGGCGTCCGAAAGCGCGGTATGACGAACCAAAGGAAACTCGACATTCTGCTCGACGCTCAGCGAATCGTAGAGCGCTGCCTGCTGAAACAGGAATCCGATCTTCTTGCGAACCTCGTTCAATTGATCGATTCCCAGGCCCACGATATCCTGGCCGTGAATTCGAATGGAGCCGGAGTCAGGCTTCAGCAGGCCCACGATCAGCTTCAGCAAAACGCTCTTGCCGGTCCCGCTACGCCCCAGTACAACCACGGTTTCTCCGCTCGCCGCCGTCAGATCCACTCCATCCAGCACTTTCTGCGAGCCGAACGATTTATGCAGCGCGCTCACCACCAACGGCGCTTCCTGGTCCCGCGCTTTCTTGTTCATGAGGGAAAAAACACCTGGATGAATCGAACCAAAATCACGTCGGCGAGGATAATGAACAGCGAAGAAAGCACCACCGAGCTGGTCGCGGACCGGCCGACCCCCTCGGTCCCACCGCGCGTCCGCATCCCTTGAAAACAGGAAACGAAGCCAATAATCAGGCCATAGACCGCGGTTTTGCAGGTAGGGGGGAGAAAATCGTTTAGCGTTGCGTTCTTTAAGCCGTTGTGCAGAAAGAGCCGAAGCGTCATGGGTTCCGACAGCGTCGTGGAAATCCATCCCATCAAGATGCCGGAGGCGTCGGCGGCCAGGGTCAGCAGGGGGAGCATTAAGAAACACGCCAGGACTCGCGTGGACGCCAGAAATTTGTAAGGATTGACCGCCGAAACTTCCATGGCGTCTATCTGCTCGGTGACCCGCATAGACCCGAGCTCGGCGCCGATCCCGGCGCCCACGCGGCCGCTGACGATCAATCCCGTAATGACCGGACCGCTTTCCTTGATCAGGGAAAACGCGATTACCGCGGGAAGCATGGCTTTGGCGCCAAAGCGAGTCAGGCTATCGCGAGTCTGGAGGGACAGCACAACGCCCGTGGCTGCTCCGGCTAAAGCCACTAAAGGGAATGACTTAGAGCCGATCGCATCCATCTGTCGGATGAGCTCGCGGCCCTCCCAGGGAGCACCGAAGGCGGCCCGCACCACCCGCGCACAAAACAAACCCAGTTCACCGAACCATTCGAAGAATGAAACGAAGAGATTCACAACCACAAGGAGCGGCTGCCGTTGGAGGGCCAAAGCGAAATTGTGTTTATTATCAATCGTTTAGCAGAACTAAAAGCCATGCAACTTTGCAATTCTTACACGCTCTGCTACCTAGGTGCGGTGGCGGTTCAAAACGTCTCCCACAATCTTGCCGAGGTTCAGCAGTTCGTTCAAATCCGATGATTTCTGCAAGTAGAGGGTCGCGCCCAAATTCAAGGCCGCCGCTTGATCGGTAGGCGATGAGGAGGAGGTCAACATGATCACAGGAACGCCGATGAGCCGCGCCTGGTGCCGGACATGGCGCAGCACGGCATCGCCATTGGCCTTCGGAAGGTTCACATCCAGCACGATCAAGTCGGGCCGATAGCTGCCGGCGTCATCGCCGAGCAAAGCGATGGCCTTTTGACCGTCCGCCGCCACCAGCAGGTTACAGCGCAGCCCTTGGTTATTCAGGGCTTCGCGGAACAGCAAAACATCGCCGGGATTGTCTTCGGCCAGGAGAATCTCAAACACAGATTGCTCCAAAAATTGTTGTAACGTGACGGTCTGTATCGGGTCTTACTAAGTATCGCCATAGCTGGACATCTGAGCAGGGTACTCTCACAGGAGCAAGCAAATGAAGGGTGTAACACTTGAGAATGGCGCCCGTTCGCGCGTTTCCAAGTCCGATGGATCCAAGATCGAGGGCAAGGCCAATGGAACCAAGTCTACCGCAAAAAAGGCCACTGAGACCGTCGCCAATGGGGGGATGAAGACCCGGCGCGACGCCAATGTGCTGCTGAGCACGCTGATCGCCTTTAAGCGGGGGAACTTCTCGGTTCGCATGCCGGTGGACCAGACCGGCCTTGAGGGGAAGATCGCGGATGCGCTAAACGACGTTCTGGAGATCAACCAGAAGATGGTCAGCGAGTTCGCGCGCATTAGCCGCGCGGTTGGAAAAGACGGCAAAATCACCCAGCGTGCATCCATAGGCTCCGTGACTGGGGCATGGGCGGACTGCGTGGAATCGGTGAACAGCCTGATCGGCGACCTGGTGCAGCCGTCGACCGAAGTCGCTCGAGTGATCGGCGCGGTGGCGAAAGGCGATTTGTCGCAGAACATGTCGCTCGAAGTGGACGGGCGTCCGTTGCGCGGCGAGTTCCTGCACACCGCGCGCGTCGTGAACACAATGGTGCAGCAGCTGAATTCGTTCGCGAGCGAAGTGACTCGCGTGGCACGCGAGGTGGGTACGGAAGGCAAGCTGGGCGGCCAGGCGGTGGTGCCGGGGGTGGCCGGGACGTGGCGCGATTTGACTGAGAGCGTCAATTCGATGGCCAGTAACCTGACCAACCAGGTGCGCAACATCGCGGGCGTGACCACCGCGGTGGCGAAAGGCGATCTCACGACGCGCATCACGGTGGACGCGCGCGGCGAAATCCTGCAGTTGAAAAACACCATCAACACGATGGTGGATCAGCTTAGCTCCTTCGCAGCCGAAGTGACCCGCGTGGCGCGCGAAGTGGGCACCGAAGGCAGATTAGGCGGCCAGGCCGACGTGCGCGGCGTGGCTGGAACGTGGAAAGATCTGACCGATTCCGTGAACTCGATGGCGAGCAACCTGACCAATCAGGTGCGTAACATCGCCGAAGTGACCACGGCCGTGGCCAAGGGCGACTTGTCGACGCGCATCACGGTTGACGCGCGCGGCGAAATCTTGCAATTGAAAAACACCATCAACACGATGGTGGATCAGCTCAGCTCCTTCGCGGCGGAAGTGACGCGCGTGGCGCGCGAAGTGGGTACCGAGGGCAAGCTGGGCGGCCAGGCAGACGTGCCGGGCGTCGGCGGAACGTGGAAGGATTTGACGGATTCCGTGAACTCCATGGCCGGTAATTTGACGGCTCAGGTTCGCAATATCGCCGAAGTTACGACGGCCGTCGCCAAGGGCGACCTCTCGCGCAAGATTACCGTACAGGTGCGCGGCGAGATTCTGGAATTGAAGAACACCATCAATACGATGGTGGATCAGTTGAGCTCGTTCGCATCGGAAGTAACGCGCGTGGCGCGCGAAGTGGGAACCGAAGGGCGGCTGGGCGGCCAGGCGGAAGTGGAGGGCGTGGCTGGAACCTGGCGCGATTTGACGGAGAGCGTCAATTCGATGGCCGGCAATCTGACCAATCAGGTGCGCAATATTGCGGGCGTGACGACGGCGGTCGCCAAAGGCGATCTTTCGACCAAAATTACCGTGGATGCGCGCGGCGAGATTCTGGAATTGAAGAACACCATCAACACGATGGTCGATCAGCTCAATTCATTTGCCAGCGAAGTGACTCGCGTGGCTCGCGAGGTTGGTACCGAAGGCAAATTGGGCGGCCAGGCGCAGGTGAAGGGCGTGGGAGGCGTATGGAAGGATTTGACCGAGAGCGTCAACTCGATGGCGGGAAACCTCACCAATCAGGTTCGCAATATCGCGGGCGTAACCACGGCGGTGGCGCGCGGCGATTTGTCGACCAAGATCACGGTGGATGCGCGCGGTGAAATTCTGGAGCTGAAGAACACCATCAACACCATGGTGGATCAGCTCAATTCATTCGCCAGTGAAGTGACGCGCGTGGCGCGTGAAGTGGGAACGGACGGCAAGCTGGGCGGCCAGGCGCAGGTGAAAGGCGTCGGCGGCGTGTGGAAGGATCTGACCGATTCGGTCAATTCGATGGCCGGCAACCTGACGGCCCAAGTGCGCAACATTGCTGAGGTGACGACGGCGGTAGCGAACGGAGACCTTTCGCGGAAGATCACAGTGGACGTACGCGGCGAAATCCTGGAGCTGAAGAACACCATCAACATCATGGTGGATCAGCTCAATGGATTTGCGAGCGAAGTGACGCGCGTGGCGCGTGAAGTAGGTACCGAAGGCAAGTTGGGCGGCCAGGCAGTGGTGAAGGGCGTGGCTGGAACGTGGAAGGATCTTACGGACTCCGTCAATTCGATGGCCAGCAACCTGACCAATCAGGTGCGCAACATTGCGGAAGTGACCACCGCGGTGGCGACGGGCGATCTTTCGCGCAAGATCACTGTAGACGTGCGCGGCGAAATTCTGGAGTTGAAGAACACCATCAACACCATGGTGGATCAGCTCAGCTCGTTTGCGAGCGAAGTGACCCGCGTCGCGCGCGAAGTGGGAACGGAAGGCAAGCTGGGCGGCCAGGCGGACGTGCATGGCGTGGCGGGCACGTGGAAGGATTTGACGGACTCGGTCAATTCCATGGCCAGCAACCTTACATCGCAGGTGCGCAACATCGCCGAAGTAACCACCGCGGTGGCCAAGGGCGATTTATCGCGCAAGATCACCGTGGAAGTGCGTGGCGAAATTCTGGAGTTGAAGAATACCATCAACACCATGGTGGATCAGCTCAATGCATTCGCCAGTGAAGTAACCCGCGTCGCGCGCGAAGTGGGCACGGAAGGCAAGCTGGGAGGTCAGGCTGACGTGACCGGTGTCGGCGGCGTGTGGAAGGATCTGACGGACTCGGTCAACTTCATGGCCGGTAATCTCACGTCGCAGGTCCGCAATATCGCGCAGGTGACTACGGGCGTGGCGAAGGGCGACTTGTCGACCAAGATCACGGTAGACGCGCGCGGCGAAATTCTGGAGCTGAAGAACACCATCAACACCATGGTGGATCAGCTTAACGCGTTCGCCAGTGAAGTAACTCGCGTGGCGCGCGAAGTGGGCACTGAAGGCCGGCTGGGTGGACAGGCTGACGTACGCGGCGTCGCCGGCACGTGGAAGGATTTAACGGACAGCGTCAATTACATGGCCAGCAACCTGACCAATCAGGTCCGCAACATTGCGGGCGTGACTACGGCAGTGGCGCGCGGCGACTTAACCACCAAGATCACGGTGGATGCGCGCGGTGAAATTCTGGAGCTCAAGAACACCATCAACACCATGGTGGATCAGTTGAGCTCGTTCGCGTCGGAAGTAACGCGCGTGGCGCGCGAAGTGGGTACCGAAGGCAATCTGGGCGGCCAGGCCGAAGTGAAAGGCGTGGCGGGTACCTGGAAGGATTTGACGGAAAGCGTCAACTCGATGGCCGGCAATCTGACCAACCAGGTTCGCAACATCGCGCAGGTGACTACGGCCGTCGCCAAGGGCGATTTGTCGCGCAAGATCACGGTGGACGTGCGCGGCGAAATTCTGGAGCTGAAGAACACCATCAACACCATGGTGGATCAGCTGAATGCGTTCGCTAGCGAGGTCACGCGCGTGGCTCGCGAAGTAGGAACCGAAGGCAAGCTCGGAGGCCAGGCCAACGTGCGCGGAGTGGGCGGTACGTGGAAGGATTTGACCGACAGCGTCAACTCCATGGCCGGCAACTTGACCGCGCAGGTCCGCAACATCGCGCAGGTGACCACGGCCGTCGCGAATGGCGACCTTTCGCGGAAGATCACGGTGGATGTGCAGGGCGAAATTCTGGAGCTGAAGAACACCATCAACCGCATGGTGGATCAGCTCAATTCGTTTGCCAGCGAAGTGACGCGCGTGGCGCGCGAAGTGGGCACGGACGGCAAGCTGGGCGGGCAGGCCGAGGTGAAAGGCGTGGCCGGCACGTGGAAGGATCTGACGGACAACGTCAACTTCATGGCAGCCAATCTTACCACGCAGGTGCGCGGAATCGCGAAGGTGGTCACCGCGGTGGCCAATGGCGATTTGAAACGCAAGCTGGTGCTTGAAACCAAGGGCGAGATCGCGGAACTGGCCGACACCATCAACGGAATGATCGACACCCTGGCGACCTTCGCCGATCAGGTGACCACTGTCGCGCGCGAAGTCGGAATCGAAGGAAAGCTGGGCGGGCAGGCGCGCGTGCCTGGCGCCGCGGGAATCTGGCGCGATTTGACGGACAACGTCAATCAGCTTGCGGCGAATCTCACGACGCAAGTGCGCGCCATCGCAGAAGTAGCGACGGCCGTGACCAAGGGCGACCTGACGCGATCCATCGCTGTGGAGGCGCTAGGCGAAGTGGCGGCGCTGAAGGACAATCTCAACGAGATGATCGTGAACCTGGCGGCCACCACGCGCAAGAATACCGAGCAGGACTTCCTGAAAACCAACATCGCCAAGTTCACGGGTATGATGCAGGGCCAGCGGGATCTGTTGACCTTGTCCCAGCTGCTGCTTTCCGAACTGACGCCGCTGGTGGGCGCGCAGCACGGCACGTTCTATATTGTTGAATCGCAGGAGAGCAAGACCGTGCTGAAGCTGCTGGCGGGCTACGCGGTCGACACGCGGAACGAAGTTCCGCTGCAGTTCGAGGTGGGCCAGGGTTTGGTTGGGCAATGCGCCCGGGAAAAGGAGCGCATCTTAGTAACGAATCTTCCGGGCGGTTACATTCGGATCAATTCCAGCCTGGGCAGCACGGCTCCGGTGAGCATCGTGGTGTTGCCGGTGCTGTTTGAAGGCGACGTGAAAGCGGCCATCGAGCTGGCTTCTTTCGGACAGTTCTCCGATATTCACCTGGCGTTCCTCGATCAGCTCACACAATCCATCGGCATCGTGCTGAACACCATTCGCGCCACCATGCGCACCGAGCAGCTTCTGACGCAGAGTCAGGCGCTGGCCGAAGAGCTGCAAAGCCAGCAGCTCCAGTTGCAAAAAACCAACGCCGAACTGCAGGAAAAAGCGCAGCTTCTGGCGGAGCAGAAGACCGAGGTGGAAACCAAGAATCGCGAAGTGGAGCAGGCCAAGAAGGCGCTGGAAGAAAAGGCCGAACAGTTGGCGCTCACTTCCAAGTACAAGAGCGAGTTCCTGGCCAACATGAGCCACGAGCTGCGGACGCCGCTCAACAATCTGTTGATTCTGGCGCGCATGCTTTCGGAGAACTCGGACAAGAACCTGACGTCCAAGCAAGTGAAGTTCGCCGAGACCATTCATACTTCCGGAACGGACCTTTTATCTCTGATCAGCGACATTCTGGATCTGAGCAAGATCGAATCGGGCAAGATGGACGTCGAGGTGGGCGGCATTCGCTTCAGCGAGCTGGAGGACTTCTGCCTGCGAACGTTCCGGCACGTGGCCGACGGCAAGGGCCTGGACTTCACCGTGGAACTGGGGTTGAACCTGGCGCCCGAGATCATTCATACCGATGCCAAGCGCTTGCAGCAGGTGCTCAAGAATCTCCTGTCGAACGCTCTGAAGTTTACAGAACAGGGGTCGGTGCGGCTGTCTATCGACAAAGCCGCAACGGGCTGGAGCCCGTCGAATGGCATCTTGAGCCGCGCGAAATCGGTGATCGCGTTTTCGGTGCTGGACACTGGCATCGGGATTGCGACGGAAAAGCAGCGCATTATCTTCGAAGCGTTCCAGCAAGCCGATGGAACCACCAGCCGCAAGTACGGCGGCACCGGGTTGGGGCTTTCCATCAGCCGCGAACTGGCGCGGCTCCTGGGTGGTGAAATACGGTTGCAGAGCGCGCCTGGAGTGGGCAGCACATTCACTTTGTATTTGCCGCAAACCTATGTCACGCCGGCAGCGCAGCCCAAGGGCGAAACATTGCGAATCATGCCGCCGGTCCTTTTGGAGCAGGCGGTAAAAGAAACGGCGGATGCCAGCGTGGACATGATTCTTCCCGCGACGGCGATCGCCACCGAAGAGCTGGTGGAAGATCTGGTGATCGACGACGATCGCAACCTGATCCAGCCGGGCGACGCCGCGCTTCTGATTGTAGAGGATGATATTACATTCGCGCGCATTCTGGTGGATCTGGCGCACGATCGCGGCCTGAAGACTCTGGTGGCGCTGCGCGGATCGAGCGCTATGACTTTGGCGCGGGAGTTCAAACCCGGGGCCATCACGCTGGACATCAATCTTCCCGACATGGCGGGCTGGACCATTCTGGATCGGCTGAAACACGATCCGGCAACGCGGCACATTCCGGTGCATATCATTTCCGGAGACGAGGACCGCCGCCGCGGCCTGGCCCTGGGAGCCATGACCTATCTCGAAAAATCGGTCACCAATGAACTGCTGGTGGAAGCGTTCGCGGCCATCCAGCATTCCGCGCAGAAGCGCGTGAAGAAGCTGCTGGTGGTATGCGCCGACGAAGCCGAGCGGAACGGCATGATCGCAACCGTCGCCGCTGCCGATCTTGAAACCATGGGAGTGGCGACTGCGGGCGAAGCGCTGGCGGTGCTCGAGCAGAAATATCTGGACGGCATCGTGGTCCATCTTCAGATCCATGGCATCGCGCCGATGGCTCTGGTAGAGGAGATACAAAACCACGCCGGACCCTATACGCCGCCCATTTTGTTGATGTGCGACCGTTTGCTCAGCCCCGAAGAAGAGCTGGAACTGGCGCGGCTGGGACGCGCGGGCATTGTCAAAACCGTGCAAACGCGCGAGCGTCTCCTGGATGAATCCGTTCTGTTGCTGCATCGCGCCGAATCCGATCTGGCCGAGGACCAGCGCAAGATTCTCGAACAGCTGCGCGACACCGACGAAACACTGTTCGGCAAAAAGGTGCTGGTGGTGGACGACGACGTCCGCAATATCTTCGCGCTCACCAGTCTGCTGGAAGATCATAACCTGAAAGTGGCGCACGCCGAAAACGGGCGGACCGGGATTGAACTACTGAAAAAAACGCCGGATGTCGATCTTGTTCTCATGGATATCATGATGCCGGAGATGGACGGTTACGAGACCATGAAAGCCATCCGGGAATTGCCCCAGTTCCGGTCGCTGCCGATCGTCGCTCTGACTGCCAAGGCGATGAAAGGCGATCGGGCCAAATGCATCGAAGCCGGGGCATCGGACTACGTTACAAAGCCCGTCGACCTGGAGCAACTCTTTTCGGTGCTGCGGGTTTGGATCAGCCGGGGCCATGAAGTAACCGCTGGGCAAGCCAGCACCGTCTAACATGGATCAGGAGCTCAAAACCGGAGAACGGCCGGGAACGAGCGGAGTGGATCGTGTCAAGATCCTGCTGGTGGACGACACGCCGGACAATCTGGTGTCGCTCGAAGCGGCGCTGGATGGGCTGGGTCAGGAGCTGGTGCTGGCAGGGTCGGGAATGCAAGCGTTGCGCCATCTGCTGGACGACGATTTCGCGGCCATTTTGCTGGACGTGAAGATGCCGGACATGGACGGGTTCCAGACGGCCGAGCTGATCCGTTCGCGCAAGCGCTCGCGCCACACGCCCATCCTCTTTCTCACCGGCTACAAGAGCGACGAACATTTATTTCGCGGCTACGACTTGGGCGCCGTGGACTTCCTGTTCAAGCCGATCGTTCCCGAGGTGCTGCGGTCCAAGGTAGGCGTATTTGTGGAGTTGAGCCGCAACACCGCGCTGCTGCGCCGCCAAGCCGAGGTTTTGGGAAAAGCGGAACAAAAGTTCCGCTCGGTGCTGGAGGCCGCTCCCGACGCGATGATCATCAGCGACGAGGAAGGCTGCATCAGTTTGATGAACTCGCAGGCCGAAATCCTGTTCGCCTTTCCCCGGGAAGAGTTGATTGGGCAAAATATCCGGTTGTTGGTACCGGAGTGGAGCCGCCACTCGAAGCCGCCGAAGGTGGACGGCCGGGCTTGGCTGGCGGCACCGACCGAAGTGTGGGCCCGCCGCAAAAGCGGCCATCAGTTTCCGGCGGAGATCAGCTTGAGCCCGCTGCAAACGCAAGAAGGTCTGCTGCTCACTTCCGCCATTCGGGATGTCACCGAGCGCCGGCGAGCGGACGAGGCGATCCGCGAACTGAACGCCACGCTGGAGCAGCGCGTTGCCGAGCGCACGCAAGAGCTGCTGCGGTCCAACAAAGCCCTGCGGCAATCCAACGACGATTTGAACCAGTTTGCTTACGCGGCCAGTCACGATTTGCAGGAGCCGCTGCGCATGGTCGCGCTGTACAGCCAGATGCTGCAGCGCAAATACTCGGGGAATCTGGACGACAATGCCGATCAGTACATTTCATACATCGTGGGCGGCGCCCATCGGATGGAGATGCTGCTCAAGGACCTGCTGACCTATTCGCAGACCGGACCTTCGGCTGAAGGACCCGCTGAAACCGTGGATTTCAAGGCGGTGATCGATAAGGTGCTGCTGAATCTGCAAGCGTCCATGGAACAGAGCGGCGCGGCCATCACGTGGGACCAACTTCCAGCCGTTCACGCGCACGAAATTCGTCTGGTGCAACTGCTGCAAAATCTGGTGAGCAACGCCATTAAGTACCGTAGCGAAGATCCGCCGCGCATCCATATCTCGGCCGAATGGCGTGAGCGGGAATGGGCGTTATCGGTGCGGGACAACGGCGTGGGGATTCCACCCGAGTATGCTCAGCAGATCTTCAAGATCTTTAAGCGCTTGCACGGGCAGGATTATCCGGGAACGGGCATCGGCTTGGCAATTTGCCAGCGTATTGTGGAAACGTATGGCGGGCGAATTTGGGTGGAGTCGGGGGATGGAAAAGGCTCCTGCTTTTACTTCACGCTCCCGCCGGCCAAGAACCAGGTTCCAGCCGAGCAAACAGCCGCAGAGACGGCGGGCGCGGCGTAGTTAGGGTTGCTGTGCCGAAGCGTCAGAACGGCGGAGCAAGGCGGCGATTTCCGCATGTTCTCCCGCTTCCGCTATCTGCAGCGGTGTGAGGCCGCTGGTTGTTGTCTGTTGCAGGTCGGCCCCCGATCGAATCAATAGATCCACGATCGGTGTTTGTCCGCGGACGATGGCCGCAATCAGCGGAGTGACGCCGTTTAGTCCCGCGGCATTGGGATTGGCGCTGGCGTTGAGCAGCGCCTGGGCCGCATCCATGTGCCCGCCCAGCGCGGCCGCGAGCAAAGCCGTTGCACCCGAAGCATCCGCCGCTTCGATGCGCGCGCCTTTTGCGAGCAGCATGGGCAAGACTTCCGCATTCCCATTGGCGGCCGCCGCTACCAGCAATGGCCGTCCGTGTTCATCAAGGGTGTTGGGGTCGGCGCCCTTTTCAAGCAACACCCAAGTCACAGTTGGAGACTCTGCCACAGCCGCCGCTAATGGGGTCAAACCCGATTTGCTGGCAGCGCCGATATCCGCTCCGCCGGCGAGCAGGGCGCATAGCGCTTCCATGCGGCCATTCACAGCCGCGCCAATAAGAGGAGTGACGCCGCGCGCATCGGCGGCATTCGGATCCGCGCCGGCGGCCAGCAGCGCCTCCACCACCGGCGCGTGGCCTTCAATAGCGGCAGCCAGCAGCGGAGTAACGCCGGTACGGGTGTGCTCCTGATGACTCGCGCCTTTTTGGAGCAACAGCGTGACCACCGTGGCGTGACCCTGCGTGGCGGCCATCACAAGTACCGTGGCTTCGTCGCGGTAGCGTGCCTTCAGGTCCGCGCCCTGCAGCAGAAGAATCTGGAGTGCCTCGGTGCGCCCAGCCACAGCCGCGGCCAGCAGCGGAGTGGCGCCGTTCTTCATGCGCGCGTTCACTTTGGCGCCGCGTCCCAGCAGCGCCCGCATGCGTTCAGCGTCACCGGCAGCCGAGGCTCGGATCAGATCGAGGTCGCGTTCGCTTGCCATGGTCAAGCCCGGCCTTAGCCCGCGCTTACCGGCTCCGCCTTCTCCTGCAAGTCTTCGTTGAAAACAGAAAAGACTTCACCGTTCCAAAGGATATTGACCAATCCGGATTGCATGACGCCCCCTTCGATCTCTACGATGACTTCGGCCGGAATCTGGATCAGCGTCGCTGTAGGATCGCGCAGGCTGCTTCCCGGATGCTCGGCGAGTTTAACCGCCTGAAGGGGTTTTGAAACCCTGTAGCGAAGGTAAGGTTTGGAACTCCGCATTCGGACCGCTTCTATTTGTCTGGTTCGTCTCAGAATAACATGGCGAGCCGAAGGCAGACTGCGTTGCGTAACCGTTAGAACTCTGGCATCACACCTGCTCTAGTGTTTGGAGATGATCCTGAACGAGCAAGGGGAGCAAATAGAACAGGACGGCGTCGTTCCGGCTCTTACGAAGGAGCAAGAAAGGGAAGCCGAAGAACGCACGTCCGTCACCGCGCTGGTGGTTCACGAGACCATTCGGAAGGACGGCGATGAAGAATTACGGCGCCCCAACTCCGCGCTGGCATGGTCCGGGCTGGCCGCCGGTCTCTCCATGGGCTTCTCATTCCTCGCTCAGGCGCTGTTCTATTCGCAGCTTCCAGATGCCCCCTGGCGGCCGCTGGTAGTCAATCTTGGATATCCGTTGGGATTTTTGATTACGATCATCGGTCGCCAGCAACTGTTCACCGAGAATACCCTCACTGTCATCATCCCGCTACTCGCGCGGCGGAATCTGACGACGTTTCTCTCGGTCCTGCGGTTGTGGACCGTGGTACTGGTAGCCAACCTGGCGGGGGCTCATATCTTCGCCTGGGTAGCCGGGAACACGCCTCTCCTGCGGCCCGAAGTCCGGGATGCGATGCGCCAGGTTGCGTTGCAGGCCGCCAATGTCTCGTTCGGGACTGCCGTGCTGCGCGGAGTGTTTGCGGGCTGGCTCATAGCGACGGTGGTCTGGATGCTAGCCGCCATCGACTCCAATCGCGTCCCAATTATTGTGATTCTGACTTACTTCGTGGGGCTGGCCGGCCTTACTCATATCGTGGCCGGTTCGGTGGAGGTGCTGTACCTGGTGATGACCGGGCTGAAACCCTGGTGGTCGTACGTGGCATTCTACATGACGCCCACGTTGATCGGTAACATTTTCGGCGGGGTAACGCTGGTTTCGGCCTTAAACCATGCGCAGGTGATCGCGGGATCGTCGCCCGCGAGACGTTAGCGAGCATGTAACAACTATCCGAGCCGGAAAAACTTCCCACAATTCAACTCCCTTTCGCTTCTTTGCACCTCCGTAAGTTACTGTTTCCCAATCATTTCTCACTCTTCGCGTTCTGATCGCGTAAGGTAACAAACGTGCCCTCCAGCAGGTGTGGCAAACAAGTTGGGCAGTGAGGCGGGTTCGTTGAGAATCCGAACGCTGCTAAAACCACATACCAAATATCTGATCCTAGGGATGTTCGCCATTATCGGCGAAGGCGCAGCCAGCCTTTTGGAACCCTGGCCGTTGAAGATCGTTCTGGATAATGTCGTCGGCCATTCCAAATCGACGCACGGGTGGTTAAACTGGCTGATCGCTTCTTCTGTTGGTCAAGACAAGCTGGCCATTCTGGAATTTGCGGCCGCGGCCGTGCTCGTCATCGCGATCATAGGCGCCATTTGCTCCTACGCGGAGAAGTACGTCACCACCAGCGTCGCGCAGTGGGTGATGCACGATCTGCGGCGTATGCTTTACTACCATCTGCAGCGCCTGTCGCTGGCCTATCACGATAACAAACAGACTGGTGACCTGCTCAGCCGCGTCACCAGCGATATTGATGCTATTCAGAGCTTCATCGCCTCCGGGCTTTTGGGCTCAGCGGTGAACGTTCTGACGCTGGCCGGCATGGTGGGCGTGATGCTGTACCTGAATTGGCGATTCACGTTGATCGCGCTTTCGGTGGCGCCGGTTCTCTTTGGCGTGGTCTACCATTACACGCGCCGGATTAAGAAAGCCTCGCGCGAAGTGCGGAAAAAAGAGGGCGAAATTGTCTCGGTGATTCAGGAGGTGCTTTCCTCCATTCGCGTGGTGAAGGCGTTTGCGCGCGAAGAATATGAACAGCGCCGTTTGGAGGAAGAGAGTTTGGAAGGCGTGGAGATCGCGCTGCGCGCGCGGGGACTCAAGGCCAAACTTGCTCCGCTGGTTGAAATCATCGTGGCCGTGGGCACGACACTCGTTCTGTGGTTTGGAGCGCGGCTGGTGTTGAACGGAACTCTTTCGGCCGGGTCCCTGGTAGTTTTCATATTCTATTTGGGGAAAATGTATAAGCCGATGCAGGAACTTTCGAAGGTGACCGACTCGTATGCGAAAGCGGTGGTGGGTTACGAGCGGATCGGGGAAATTCTTGACACTGAGCGAGAAGTGAAAGACCTGCCGGGCGCGCGGCGGGCGGAGCCCTTCAAGGGAAAAATCGAGTTCCGCAATGTCGATTTCGCCTACCAGCCGGATCGGCCCGTGCTGAAGAACGTGAGCTTCCGCATTGAGCCGGGCCAAGTGGCCGCCCTGGTGGGTCCGACGGGCGCCGGAAAGACCAGCATAATTAGTTTGATCCCGCGATTTTACGATCCCGCCTCGGGCGTGGTGGCGATCGACGGCGTGGATGTGAAACGTTTGCGGCAGAAGTCGCTGCGGCAGCAAATCAGCTTTGTGCTCCAGGAGACGTTATTGTTCCATGCGCCGGTTTGGAGCAACATCGCGTACGGCAAACCGGAGGCAACGCGCGCTGAAATTCTGCGGGCGGCCGAACTCGCCAATGCTCACGAATTTATTGAACAGATGCCGGAAGGGTACAACACCATCGTTGGCGAACGGGGCGTCACCCTTTCGGGCGGCCAGCGCCAGCGCATCGCGATTGCGCGAGCCATCATCCGCAACACGCCCATCCTGATTCTGGACGAGCCGAGCTCGGGACTCGACGCCGCCGCGGAGAAACTGGTCTTCGAGGCGCTGGATCGCTTGATGGAAGGCAAAACTTCGATTGTGATCGCGCACCGGCTTTCCACCATCCGCCGCGCCGACGTTATTTTTGTGGTGCAGGAAGGCAGCATCATCGAGACGGGCAATCACGACGATCTTTTGAGGCAAGGCGGCCTGTACGCCGAGCTTTATCATATTTACCAGGGCGACACCGAGGCACCACAGACGAGTGAGGCCGAACAAGCGGCCGGCGCGGTGGTTTCGAGTGCGCAGTGAGGCCAAGGTGAAACTGATCATCCAGCCACCGGACGGTATCGCGCCCCTGGTTCGCGCCATCGATAGAGCGAAGAGCCGGGTGGAGATCGCCATCTTCCGCTTCGACCGCGTGGAAATCGAAAAAGCGCTTGCGAACGCGGTGACGCGCGGCGTTTCCGTGCATGCTCTTATCGCCCACACGAATCGAGGCGGAGAACAGAACCTGCGAAAGCTGGAACTGCGGCTACTGGCTGCGGGCGCAACCGTGGCGCGTACCGCGGATGATCTGATACGCTACCACGGCAAATACATGATCATCGACCGCCGCGAGCTGCTGGTGTTGTCCTTTAACTTTACGCATCTCGACATCGATTACAGCCGCGGTTTTGGAGTGATCACACGGAACCGCAAGCTGGTACAAGAAGCCGTGAAGCTATTCGAAGCCGATACGGAACGGCAGTCGTACGCGGCGGGGGCGCCAGGGCTGGTGGTAAGTCCGGTGAACGCGCGCGCGCAACTTGCAAAATTTATCCGCGGCGCCAGGAAAGAACTGCTGATCTACGATCCGGAAATTAGCGATGCGGCCATTGTGCGCGATCTGGAAGAACGATCCAGGGCGGGGGTTGAAATCAAGATCATCGGGCGTCTGACTCGCGGGAGCAGCCAACTGCCCGTGAAGAAGCTGTCCGGCCTGCGGCTGCACACGCGCACCATCGTTCGGGATGGCCGCCGTGCATTCATCGGAAGCCAGAGCTTACGGGAGCTTGAACTGGGATCGCGGCGCGAAGTCGGGATCATTTTTCATGAACCCAAGATCGCCGCCAGCCTGAGCAAGACCTTCCTAGAGGATTGGAATGCCGCGGACCGGCCCAGGGAGGCTGTCGAGATCGACAAGGTCCCACCGGCGACCAAGGTTGCGAAGAGGGTGGCTAAAGCAGTCGCCAAAGAAATGCCTGCCGTCAGCCCAGTTCTGGAGGTAGTGGTTCGCGAGCTGGCAGTGGAAACCGGTGGGACGGAACTAGACCGCAAGGCGCTCGAAGACACCGTAAAAGACGCGGTGAAAGAGGCGGTGCAGGAAGCGGTTCAGAACGTCGTGGAACAAAACGGGCTATCGCACTGATTGTTACTTCGCGGCCGAGCCTACATACAACTGATTGAGTTCGGCGATCCGTAACTCCAGCGCCGAGGCGAAAGCTTCCACTTCTTCCGGCGTGTATTGCGCAGCGCGGAAGGCGTCGCGAATCTGATCGTGAGAAAGTTTGGCAAGCAGTTGCCCGGTCCACTGGGCGTCGGCTTTGGGTAAGTGCCGGCCGATCCATTCCAAGTTGACACGGCTGAGAAACTCGGGCGCGTTAAAGGCGATAAACGGCGCCGGCCGTTTCGGATCCTCAAAATCTACGAAATTGCCAGTGCTTTCCTCTCCTTTGCGGATGAACTTGGAGTGAACATATGCTTCCAGGTTCCCTTTCCCTTTGTCGCTTGCGATGAAGTTGGTAGTACCGAAGCTGGATCCCAGATCGCTCACCAGGTACACTGTTTCGGGCGCTTGCGCGTCCGTCCCCTTCTCCCGGTAAATAGCATTGTTATCGTCTTTGAGGTCCCAGTTATTGATAACCGCCATCATCACGCGCAGGCCGTTCAATTCGCGCGTATCGGTGAAAGGATTTTTACGCCACTGCCAGGTCCCGATTTTCTTCTCGTCCTTGGATTCTCGCTTGAGGCGTACATTCTTGATGGAGCCGTCCGCCTCGACGAATGAGTTACCGCGCTGCAGATGAGCCGGCATGCCGTTAGCGCGAAATTCAGGAAGAAAATAATCTTCATTCGCAAAATAGCCGACCGCCCAGATTAGCCGGGAGGCCACAGTTTCCGGCTTCGCCTCCACCCCCAGTTTGACCTTCCATTTCACCCCGTCGCTGTCCCGGACGTCGAACTTGGGGTTGGAGCCTTTCATATCTTCTTTGTCGAAAGTGAACGGCGGATGGGGTTCATGGTCCTTGCCGCCAGGGCCTTCGAGGAGGTTCCTGGTCGCGATATCGGTTGGATCGCGCCACAGGACCGCAGTTGCGCTGTCGTTGGACGCGCTCACCAATTCTGAAGCGAAACCTACCGCCAGCAATGCGCCCAGCAAGGTAACGGGAATAATATTCCTGGTCGAGCCGTGCTTGCGGTACTGATTCATGGTTAAACCCTTGATAACGCGTTGATTCTTCATGCCCACGTGCACACACATGCATCTGGGCTGCCACATGCTCCGTTCTATGGTAAGGTTTGGCAACGGCATGAGTACTAGGGACCCATCGGCCGAGTTGGAGGAGCTGCGCGCTCAGCTGAGGGATGAGAAGGTCCGCCATAGCGAGGAACTGCGTCAATTCGTGTATGCCGTATCGCACGACTTGCGCGAGCCGCTGCGCATGGTGAAGAGTTATACGCAACTGCTCGAACTCCGCCGCCAGCAGCACAGCGATGCGGACCGGCAGGAATTCGCGCGCCAGATTACTGATGCCGTGGAGCGTGCTGAACGGCTACTGGCGGATCTGGTCACCTACTCGCACCAGCTCAGGGCGCTGGATCAGCCGGCTTCCCTGGTGGATGCCGAGGCCGTCCTGGGCGCCGTGCTAATGACCATGGAAAAATCGATTACCGATAGCGGCGCTCAGATCACGCACGATTCGCTCCCCGCTGTTCTGTTCGATTTCGATCAACTGAGCTATTTGTTCCGCGAGCTTATCGCCAATGCGATCAAGTTTCGGGCGGAAGGCACGCCGCAGATCGACATTTCGGCCGGTACATCGGAAGACAGCACCACTTTCTCGGTTCGCGATAACGGCATCGGAATCGATCCCCGCTATCACGAGCAGATCTTCGGCGTCTTCAAACGCCTGCACGGGCGTGAGTTTCCGGGCACCGGAATGGGTCTGGCGGTTTGCAAGCGAATCGTCGAACAACGTGGTGGAACCATCTGGGTGGAGTCCGAGGCCGGTAGCGGTGCCACCTTTCGATTCACGGTTACTCACTAAGTCACTGAAATGAGAATTAATGTTGGGAAGCTGGAACTGACCTTATTCGAGTAGCATCAGTCCTACTGGAGGGCGATTCTATCGATGTTACGGGCTTCAAGACATATGCTCTGGTTGGTCCTGGCTTTGCCAGCGTTTGCAGGCACATCGCCGCAGGGGATTAAGAACTTCGCTCAGGTGGATACGGCTGTTTATCGGGGCGCGCAGCCCACCGAGGAAGGCATTCAGTACCTGGCGAAGATTGGCGTCAAGACGGTGGTCGATTTGCGCGCAGCCGACGAACGGTCGGAGGCTGAAGAAAAGATGGTCGCTACCGCCGGCATGAAATATGTGAATATTCCGATGTCCGGACGGACGCCGCCCACTGATGCACAAATCACTCGCGTCCTGGGCATATTGGAAGCAAACGACGGAGCGGTCTTTGTGCATTGCAAGCGCGGAGCGGACCGTACCGGCGTGGTGATTGCGTCCTACCGGATCGATCGCGACGGTTGGGATAATGCCCAGGCTCTGAGCGAAGCCAAGGCGCGCGGCATGGCTCCCACCCAACTTCCGCGCATGAGCTATATCCGTACGTTCCAGCCTCGAGCGCTGGCAGCTAGCACTGTCCAGTAAAACCAGCGCAGTAGAACCAGTGCGGGTAGAACCAGCCTTAGGACCAGGTTATTAATCTGTTAACAGTCGGCGCATTTCGGCGTCTACCGTTCGGATATGTCAATTAAGATCTTGCCGGGACGCTCCCATCCCTTGGGGGCGACCTGGGATGGAGCTGGAACCAACTTTGCAATTTATTCGGAACATGCCGAGTGGGTGGAGTTGTGCCTTTTCGATCAGTTGAATGGTCCTGAATCGGCGCGCATACGGCTCCCTGAGCGAACTACGTATGTTTGGCATGGCTACATTCACGGATCGCAGCCCGGCCAGTTGTACGGATATCGCGTGCATGGGCCCTTCCAGCCCGAAGATGGGCTTCGTTTCAATTCCAACAAACTGGTCATCGATCCCTACGCGAAGGCGCTGGCAGGCCAAGTGGATTGGTCTTCCTCGATTTTTCCGTACCAGCCCGGCAACGGAGACGCCGATCTGTCGTTGGATGAAAACGACGACGCCGCGGGCATGCAAAAGTGCGTGGTCGTCAATCCTTATTTCGACTGGGAAGAGGACCGTGCGCTCTGTCTTCCACTCAGCGACGCCATCATCTATGAGCTGCATGTCAAGGGTTTCACCAAACGGCATCCGGAGGTTCCCGAAGCGTTGCGCGGCACCTACAGCGGCCTGGTGTCCAAGCCATCCATTCAATATCTGAAGCGCCTGGGCGTGAACGCCGTCGAGCTGATGCCGGTGCATGCGTTTCTCACCGACAAACATCTTGCCGAGCGGGGGCTCGCCAATTATTGGGGGTATAACACCACGAATTTCTTCAGTCCGGAAGCGCGCTATTCCGGGTCCGGCGATCTGGGCGGACAGGTGGCCGAGTTCAAGACCATGGTGAAGGCCTTCCACCGCGAAGGCATCGAAGTGATTCTCGACGTGGTGTACAACCACACGGCGGAAGGCAACCACATGGGCCCGATGCTGAGCTTTCGCGGCATCGACAATCCCACGTATTATCGCCTGGTTGGGGACCAGCAGCGCTACTACATGGATTACACCGGCACCGGAAACAGCTTGAACGCGCGGCATCCGCAAGTGCTCAAGCTGATTATGGATAGCCTGCGCTATTGGATTAAGGAAATGCACGTGGATGGTTTCCGCTTCGATCTGGCGTCGACGCTCGCGCGCGAGCTGCATGACGTGGATCGCCTGTCGGCCT
>Ga0302325_10009783_pt1 | contig 20884 bp, 18 predicted proteins | sample Palsa_T0_2_FD_201948 | JGI IMG/M metagenome (GOLD analysis project Ga0302325, IMG submission 201948) | Peat permafrost microbial communities from Stordalen Mire near Abisko, Sweden - Palsa_T0_2 | ecosystem: Environmental > Terrestrial > Soil > Palsa > Peat permafrost | place: Sweden: Abisko...
CCCAGACGTCTTCGCGCCGATTCGCGTCGCGTACGGAACGCAGGGTCGCCAACAGTTGCACATATTGGGGGCTGGTTTCGGCGGTGCGGGAGGTAATCGAGGCGACGGTTCCGGGATCGAGCAAGGCAGCTACGCTACTGGCGATCGCGCGAGCCTTGCGATGCACTTCGATATGCAGCAATCGATCGCAATGACGATAGGTCACGGCCGCGATCACACCGTTGGAAATCACCACCAGCGCGCCCAGCATGACGAACAGCTTGGTCCGATAAGTCATCGAGCGCCCAAAAGCCGCCGTGCACCATCGCCGCAATACGGCATGATCTGTGCGATTTCCAAAGTGATCATGGGCTTGATTCGATCACTCCGGGATGGTGCGCAATGAACGTCATCAAAAAGTCTATTTGCATCCTAATGCTACTTCCTTTCACTAGCGGATGCACGGTGTACAACTCCTACGAAGCTCACAAGGCGAAAGATGCGATGGTCGGTCTTTCGGACTTCAGTCTGGAGTCGTGCGTTGGAGTACCAGATCAAAGGGCGCAAGTCGGCAACGCTGAAATACTTACCTACTACGATACAACGACTAATAACGGGGTCAATTTAACGTTGCCGATCGTGGGCGGAGGCGTGAGTCTGACCGGAAGCGGCTACTGCCATGCGACCTTCACCCTGGTGGATGGCCGAGTCACAAAAGTCCAATACACCGGCGACAACAGCCAGATGCTCGCCCCGCACTCGATTTGCGCGCCCATTGTCGAGGACTGTATTCCGAAGTCCGAGGAACTGCCGTCCGTGACCGCGTCACGATAGCTCCGGAGGTCCTGGTATCGCGATTTGGCGGCTGGCGCGGCGGCGTTAGGACCGCGATCGTAATGATTGGCTAAATCGACTCAGATCGGGTGTACCGTGCGCGAAAGCGGTCTGAGATGCCGTCATCGCGGGCGGCTAGCACCGCGTCGGTTGCCGGTCAGCGAGTGCATCCGGGGCGAGTTCTTGTTGAGATAGGTCTGAAATGACTCGACGCCGATATCCTTGATCAGGAGGTCGGTCCCTTCTGGCGTGGTTTGCTGTACGCGCCATTCCCCGGTATCGAGCCGGATCAGAACCTGTTTGTCCCCACCGATTTGGACACTGCCACGCTTGCCGAAATGGTGAAGCTCAAGGCCGAAGTCGTACAGAATGTGGTCCCAATAGACCCAGCTCATGCGGAACCGCGAAGGGTTGGACTTGCGCGTCTCCTCGGACCTGACGGCGAAGCGATCCATCAGGCGGCGCACCAGGTTGGAGGCGTTTTCGGCCTCGGCCTCGCTGGCGCCGTTTTCGGCGTTGACGAGCCTCAACAGGCGGATTTTTCTGAGCGCGTCTTCAATCTTCATGGCTTGCGCCGGATCTTCAGGGCATCCGCCGAACTCTCATCGCGCGCGTTGGAGCTTCACAGCCGAGGCCGAATCCCGGCATCTACCGTTGGTCTCCAGCAGGGGCTGGTATGCGGGCCTCCAGCGTCTCACTCACCACCTCATCACGCCTCGCAGTATGCCAAAACTCCCTTTGTAAAGACAACCTAAACGCTAGGTGGGCATACACAGTTAGTAATTAGTCTCAGTGCAGCGACCACGTGTGGCCGGAAAAGCCGGACTTCATTGATTTGGGGTGCAAGCTTGAAATGCGTATGTGCTTTAGTTAGTTATATTAGCGGTCTCTAACATATTTGAACTCAAAATAGGTAAGTATGATGAAATTAGCGAAAATACTTGCAGTCTCCGCCTGTGCGGGGCTCTTGTTGGCGAGCGGGTTCGGTTGGGCGCGCCACGCGTACGCTCAAGCCGATGACGGCGCGCTTGAAGGATATCCCGACGTCAAGAAGACTCCACCTTTCAATTTTGAGGGATGCTGGGCCGGCGATGCGGCTAACGTATTCGACACAGTCGATTTTAACTTTGGCGAACTCGATAAGTCCAAAATTACGATCAGCACCTTCGATTTCAACTTTTCCGACGGCGGCCCGGGGACGGATTTCACCGGTAATTTCACAGGAACTGCGAGTGCGAACGGACTCAAAATGACCGGTGACGACAAAGTTTATACATCGGCTGGCATCTTCGAGGGCTGTAAGTTCACCGCAAGTGGAACGGTGGACAAGGGTTCGGACCCGGTAGTAATCACCGGAAAATACAAGTTCGCCGGTAAATGTCCAGCGGGAATGATCAGGAGCGGGGAATTCTCAATCAATCAGCCTTGTTAGTCAGTTAGCGCGCGCCCCCCAGAGGCTCCTAAGGCCCGCGCCTTTTTTTCCGCCGGGGCGGCGCCGCGTTCTTCGCACTCTACAGGTGGAGCGGACGTCTAGAGGTGGAGCTGAGGTTCTAGCCGCCGATCTGGTACATCGAGCGGTCCTGGGTCGAGCGCCCTTCGAGCAGATGATGGCCGGTGGGCTTGCGTTCTACTGCGCGGGTCAGGATCTGAGCGATCGCGGCGAGACCGCCGTCTCCATTACCGGCTCGCAAGGCCTTGCGCACGTCGAGTTCGTCGTCGTTGAGCAGGCATAAGTGGAACTTCCCGTCCGCCGTCAGACGCATCCGATTGCAGGTGCCGCAGTAAGGCTCGCTCACCGGGCTGATGAACCCGATGATCCCGCGCGCGCCAGGCAGGCCGTAATTGCGCGCCTCGTCGGAAGGATTGGCAGAGGCTATCTCGGTCATCGGGCCAAGCACGGTCTCGATACGCCGGCGGGTCTCGATATTCGAGACGTAGCGCTTGATCGAGAGTGAGGCGCATTCACCGCCGCCGAGCGGCATCAGTTCGATGAAGCGCACGTGCCAATTGCGATCGATGGTGAGCCGCGCGAGATCGACCACGTCGCTCTCGTTGTAGCCTGCCGCCACCACCGAATTGAGCTTGATGGGCGTCAGACCGGCCTCCTCCGACGCCAGGATGCCCTCCCAGATGCGGTCGAAGGTGCCCCAGCGCATCTGCCGCTCGACGCTCTCGGGGTTGAGGCTGTCGAGATGGACGTTGATGCGCGAGAGCCCGGCGGCCTTGAGGGGACGCGCCAGCTTGGTCATAAGAAGTGCGTTGGTGGTAAGCGCGAGATCGCCGACGCCGTCGATAGCGGCGACGCGTTCGATGATTTCGGCGAGATCGAGACGCAGCGTGGGCTCGCCTCCGGTCAGGCGGAACTTGCGGAAGCCCACGCTGACGGCGGCGCGCACGACGCGTTCGATTTCTTCGGCCGAGAGCAACTCGGCGTTGGGCAGAAAGCGGAGCCCCTCAAGCGGCATGCAATAGACGCAGCGCAGATTGCACCGGTCGGTGACGGAAATTCTGAGATAGTTAATCTCGCGGTTGAATGAATCCCTCGGCATTTTGCTCAATAGTGTGACGCGTGAAGCACCTTGACGGTTGCTATGCAGGAGCGTTGCAACTCACTGGCCTGCCTTAATTCTAGTCGCCTGCAGTGAGCGGTTACAACCGCCTCGCCTGGGATGACGGATTATGACGTCCCGCCGTGGAAGCCATCGCGGACAACATGGAGCGAGTATGAGCGAGTTCCCTCTCTTCGCTGCGCATCGCTAAGCTGGTAGATTAAAGCCCGCCAGACCGCTACGGACTGTAGTGTTGTCAGGGGGCATCGGGCCGCAAATTTGAAGTGCGGCGCAGCGAGAAGGGCATAAGCGCGGAGGTGCGGGTGAAGCAGAAGGGCGTCGAAAGCGGGTGCGGAGCGTGCCCCGAATGACGCCTTCGACCGGGAATCTTCGCCGTCGCATATTCGGTGCGCTCGCCCGGCTAGACGTGCGCCGGCCATGGCTGGTGATCGGGATATCGCTGGCGCTGGCCGCCGCCTGCGTTTTCTACACGCAGGCGCGCCTGCAGTTCAACACCGGTCAGGACGATCTGATCTCGGCCAACAACCGCGACAGCCGCAACTACCTTCGCTATACCAGCGAATTCCCCGATATCGACGGACTGATCGTCGTCGTCAAGGCCGCTGGCAACCCGGTGCAGGCCGAGCGCTTCGCCGATGAACTGGCGCGCCGGCTGCCACCCGATGGCGTCAACGTCAAGAGCGTGTTCTATCGCCTCGGCGCACGCCAGATGGGCAACAGCGCCCTGCTCTTTTTGAGTGACGACGACCTGTCGCAGTTGCGCGCGCGAATCGACTCCAGTCTCCCGATGCTTCAGGCGTATGGAGCGAATCCGACGCTGGCGACGCTGTTCGGCATCGTCAACACCCAGTTCAGCCACGCGGTCTCGACGATCGCGAACGGCGACGATGCGGGCGGTGGCGCTCAAGCTTCCATCGCCGCGAATCTGGCGATGCTCAATGCGATTCTCACGGGCATGACGGCAATCCCGGCGGCCGACGCTGCGTTGCCCTGGAATCCGCTCAATCCGATGGGTCAGCAGGCCGGCGTCATGGGCGACGGTTATCTCGCCTCGGACAACGGCAAGTACCTGTTGATGCAGATTGCGCCAGGCGACGGCGTCAAGGACGGTCCCGACCCGGTCAAATTGATCCAGGATCAGGTCGATGCGGCGCGCGCGCAGTTCCCGGGTCTCGAAGCCGGGATGACGGGCGGGCCGGCGCTCGCTTACGCGGAGGCGTCGAGCACGCAGCACGACATGATATTGGCGTCGGTGCTGGCGGTCGCCGGAATGATCGCGCTGCTGGTGATTCCGTTTCGCGGCATCGTCGAGCCCTTTTTTGCGATTGTGGCGCTGCTGACCGGCGTGGCCTGGTCGTTCGGTTTCACCACGCTGGCGGTCGGACATCTCAACCTGCTGTCAGCAGTATTCACCAGCGTCCTCGCCGGAATCGGGATCAACTTCCCGATCCACCTGATGGCGCGCTATGACGAAGCGCGGCGGCGGGGCCTGACGATGCCCCTGGCGGTCGAACTGGCGGTGGTCAACACGGGGACCGGAGTTTTCGCCTCGGCATGCATCATGGCGCTCGCCTTCCTGATGCCCATGTTCACCGACTTCAAGGGTATCGCGGAACTCGGCCTGGTCTCGGCGGCGGGCCTTTTCATGTGCCTAATCTCGGCCTTGACGGTATTCCCCGCGCTGGTCGCCGTGCGCGATCGCAATCGTCCGAACCTCAGGCGCAAGCCAGTGCTGTCGCTCGCGCCACAGCGATCCTTCCTGGAAAAGCTCTTCGCGCGACCCGGCCTGATTATTGGAGTGACCACGGCGGCGACGCTCGGCGCGATGTTCCTGATGCGCGGCGTCCGCTTCGATCAGGACATCCTCAAGCTGCAAGCCACCAACGTCGAGGCGGTGCGCTTCGAGAACACGCTGCTGCACGACTCCGGCCGATCATCGTGGTTCGCAGTCGCGCTGGCGACGTCGCTTGACGAGGCCAATCGCAAAGCCGCGGCGTTTCGCAAGCTGCCGGAAGTGACGGATGTCGAGACCCTCTCGACGTACATCCCGGACGATCAGGATCGCAAGCGCGCGCTGCTCGGCGCGCTCGGGCATGAACTCGCGCCAATCTCGATCCATGCGGGAGCGCAAAGCGACCCCGCGACGCTGACTCGCGAACTGAGCCTGCTCGCCCAACGCCTCGAAGCGATGAGCCATTACGACTCGTCGGGCAGCTTGCGCAATACCGCGAATCTGGCCGAGGCCGCCATTGCCCGACTTAAAACGGACAGTCGTGCCTTCGCTGCCTACGAGCAGCGGATAGCTGCAAGCCTTGCCACCGAACTAGCGGCGCTTAAGCTGCAACTCAGCCCGGGCGTCGTCACCGAGCATAATCTGCCGCCCGTACTGCGCGAGCGCTTCATCGGCACGACCGGGCTTTACCTGGTGCAGGTTTATCCCAAAGGCGACATCTGGGAGGACGCACCGCTGGAGCGCTTCGTCGGCGCGCTGCGCACCGTCGATCCCGACGTGACCGGGCCGCCGGTGCAGACCTACAGTCTCGCCACCGTGATGCGGCAGGGCTACGAACGAGCCGCCTTGCTGGCGCTGATTGCGGTCTTCGTTTTCGTATTCCTGGATTTCCGGAATCTGCGCGATACGCTGCTGGCAACCGTGCCGCTGATTTTCGGCGGAGCGTGGCTGCTCGAAGCGATGCCCCTGTTGGGGTGGGAATTCAATCTCGCCAATCTGTTTGCCGTCCCGATCATCATCGGCATGGGCGTGGATAACGGCGTCAACATGCTCTATCGCTGGCGTGAGGAGCGCGACAAATCCTCGCTGATTCTCTCCACCGCGGTCGGCAAGTCGGTCACCATCTGCTCGCTGACGACGATCGCCGCGTTCGCCGCGCTGATTACCGCCAGCCATCGCGGCGTGTCGAGCCTCGGCTGGGTGCTCAGTGTGGGAGTGACGTTCATCCTGTTGGCGACGTTGATCGTACTGCCGGCGCTCTTTGAATTGCTCGGGTCGCGGATTCAGCGCGCGCAGATGCCGGTGCCGCCGGAGCTCACGGACGCTTCAACCGAGCGAACCGCACCGTTGATTCCCGAGGTCGTCGATCCGGTGCCGGTCGATGAGCCGGCCTCCGCCCGTTCCTCCAAATCAACCGGCACCCACGACCTGTAGCCGCGAGTTCGAAAGCCACCTAGCTCAGCGCAATTGGAGATGGCGTCGCTGCGGCAGTGTCGCAGCCACCTAGCGGCCGGTGATCGGCTTTTCGGGCTCGCCGGCGCAGTAGGCGCAGCGGCAGCTCTCACGCAATTGCGCGGTCGTATAGAGCGTTTCATGGCCGTCGGCCCAGCTTAGAAACATCCCCGAGTCACCGAGCCGCGAGAGTTGCATCAGCCGCTGATGGTCAGGCGCGATTGCTCCGGCGACATCGCCGCCGCATTCGTTGCACGGACAGCGCCGGCGCAGGCCTTCCAGCGGAAAGATGCTGTCGTGACCGTCCACCCATTGAACGCCGATCGCGTAACGGCCGACTTCGTTTATTCCCTTTATCCGTGGCTGTTTCTGTATATGTTTTGCTGGAGATTGCATCACTATTGACGTGTTCGGGGGCGTCTTTGACTTGACGGGGTTCATTGTTGCACTCTTGTTCTGAAGTATAGCATCGCCTTGGGACGCCGCGACCAGGCGGAAGGCGCAAAGTCCAGTGCCATGCGCAATCCCGTCGCCGAGTGTTCGGGCGCCACCTCAGTTGTGATGCGCGAGTGCGAACGGTTCAGGCCATCGCCGCTGCTTCAAGTACAACCGGGTAATAAGTGGAGGCTTTCCTTATGGACGAAAATGCGAAGAAAAAAGGGCTGCGGATGATTCCTTACGGTTTGCAGGTGCTCGGAGCCAAGCATGGCGACAAGCAAACCGTGGCGACGATCAACTGGACCACGCAGGCGAGCTTCGGGCCGCCGCTGGTGGTGGTGGGAATCAAGGCCGACTCGACCGCGCATGAATTGGTAAAGCAATCGAAGAAGTTCACACTCTCGATGCTCGGGACAGGCCAGAAAGACCTGGCGCTGGCGTTCTTCAAGCACGTCGAGCCGCTCGACGGCAAGTTCGGCAATTATGCGTACAGCGTCGGGAAGAACGGATGTCCGATCATCAGCGACGCGCCGGCGGCGGTCGAATGTGACGTCGTTCACTTTTACGAGAATGGCGATCACAGCGTGGTAGTCGGGCAGGTCACCGAAGCGTACCTCACCAAGGAAACCGATCCGCTGACCCTCAAGGAGTGCGGTTTCAACTACGGGGGTTGAGCTTCCGGGTACTCAAGGGGCGGGACTGCGACCCTCCCTTTTCGTCAGGGCCGACCGGTCTCGGCAGCGACTCGAGTCGTGGTTTGGTTTCGTGAGGCCGTTAGCAGATCTATTCCGGCCTCCGGGATGGAGTGGGCCAGTCGCGAAAGACGACGCGGTCGCGGTTAGCGAGGAAAGAAGCGAGTGGCGAAGAAGAAAGTAGTGGTGCTGCCTGGCGATGATGAAGCGCCGCAGACGGTCTATGCGGCGCTGACGGTGATTCGCGCGCTGGGCCCGGAAATCGAGTTTGTCGAGTTTCCCACGGGCGAACATTGGGTGCGAGGCGAAACCGACAAGGCTGCTCGCGCCGCGATCGACACCTCGGACTCCACGCTGTTCGGATCGACGTCGGGCAAGACCACCTCGATCAATTACCTGCGCTGGGGCAAGCAGACCTTCGCCAACGTGCGTCCGTGCCGGTACATGGCTGGCTTCAAGAGCCCGCTGGCGAAACCGGACGGCATTGACTACGTGATCGTGCGGGAGAACCTCGAAGATCTGTACCTGGGGCTCGAGGGGCCACTCGAAGCGCTCGCGCCGCTGCATCTTTATAGTCGCATTCTACGCGCGGAATTGGACACCTCGGATCGCGGCAAATACGCGGTCAAGGTAATCACCGAGAAAAAGACCCGGCAGGTCGCACGCTTCGCCTGTGAACTCGCGCGCAAACGCAAGGCGCAAGGCCATCCGGGCAAGCTCACCTGCACCTCCAAGTACAACATGCTGCGCGACTCCGACGGCTTCTTCCGCCAAATCGTCGAGGAAACCGCAGCCGATTATCCCGATATCAAGTACGAGCAGTTCATCGTTGACGACTTCGCCCGGCGCATCGTGCAGAGTTCGCACAGCCTCGACGTGGTGGTGATGCCAAACCTTTACGGCGACATCCTCTCCGATGCGGCTGCGGGCACGATCGGTGGTTTGGGACTCGCCCCTTCTGGATGTTACGGCAACGACTACGCGTACTTTGAATCGGTCCACGGGACCGCGCCGGACATCCTGGGCCAGGGCATCATCAATCCGACCGCGACGATGCTGTCCGCCGCGATGATGCTCGAGTACCTCGGCTTTATCGAGGAGTCGCGGCGCTTCGAGAACGCGATTCGCAAGGTCTATGGCGAAGGCAAGACACTCACGGTTGACCAGGGTGGCAGCGCGAAGACGGCGCAATTCACCGAGGCAGTGATCGCGAATCTATGACGGTTGGCGGTCCGGGACCTGCGCCTGTTAGGCGATTAGCGAGCCGATTAGCTCGAGCAGACGGCGGCGATCGACCGGCTTCGAGACATATGCGGCACATCCAGCGGCAAGCGCCCGCTCACGGTCTCCGGTGGTCGCGTGGGCCGTCAAGGCCACCACCGGAACCGAATTCCACCTTGCGTCGGCGCGGAACTGACGCGTCAGGGTGAGGCCGTCCTGAGACCCTTTGAGCGACACATCCATCAGTATCAGGCACGGCGTCGCGCTTTCGAGCACCGGCCAGAACTCCTCTTCGGACGCGGCCGTGGCGACTTCATAGGAGCGCCGGAGCAGCACCCTCATGAACGCCTGGGTATCCGGATCGTCTTCGACCAGGAGCAACGTCAAACGCGGAGCCGAATCTGACTGCGCGGTGTCGTTTTGCCCTTTGACAGGGTCGCTATGGCCGTTTGACGACGCCTTCAAGGCGACATTCGCGGGGTCATTTTCGTTCATCGTGATCGCATCGCTCGAACGTGCAAATCCTTACCTGAAGGATCCTTGGAAGAGACGGCAGTTCCCGAATCATCATTCAATTTCGACGAATACCTCATCGCCAACGATTCTTACGGGAAAGGTCTTGATCGGTTTGGTTGCCGGCAGCGAGAGCACCCGCCCCGTCTTTATCTCGAACTCCGAGGCATGGTACGGGCATTCGACCGTACACTCTTCCAAATCGACTTCGCCGGCCGCGAGCGACGACTGCGCATGGCTGCAAGTATCCTCAGTCGCGTAGAAACCGTCATCCAGCCTGAAGACCGCCAGCGGAGGGGCTATATTGATACGGACCGCGCCGCCCGGCTTCAATTCGTCAGTCTTGCACGCCCTGATCATGGCCATTGGCGATACCCCCTTTCCCATCCGGATCTTAGACTCGTCGGCGCATCGGCAACGATCGCGGCTCTCTAAGTTCGGGAACTGCGGCGCGCCCACCAATAGACATTAAACAGCACTCCGCACGCTGGAATATTCAGTACGGGGGGTTCCCCGCCCGCAACGCACGTCGGAGCTTCAGCCGTGCGAGTCTCCGCATCTGGCGCACCCGCCGTTCGGCCCCGAGCCCCTGAATTGTCCGCCTCCGGAACGGCCGGCGGATTCTCCAATTTGAACAACTGCAGTGACATCCGAGGCTCAATCATATTAGAGTTCGCAGCGGCACGACAGAGTACGGTAGAGTTCCAGTTTAGTAGAATCGGGGCTCGCCCGGTGGCCGCGTTTTCCAGCGCCGATGAATCCAGTTCCAGTGATCGGGATGACGCCGCACCATGCTCTCGAAAAGGCCGGTGAATTCCTGGGTGTAGGCTCGCACGGCTTCGTCGCGATCGCCTTCGCGCACCGCTTCGATGGGCGGGAGCAGCGTAATCCGATGCCGGGTGCTGTGCCCCTCTCGCACCATGAACGCCGGTAACACGGGAGCATGGGCAGCGAGAGCGACCCGCGCCAGGGCGTCGCTGGTCGAGGCCTTGAGCGAAAAGAAATCGACGAACACGCCGCGGCGCACGTCGAGATCGAGCGGCACCGCCACCATCCAGTTTTGCCGTAGCAGGCGCAAGACCTCGCGGCCGGCCCCCTTGCGCGAGACCGTGAGATTGCCATTGCGCAAGCGGCGCGCGGCCACCGCCCGATCGATTATCGCGTTGCGATTGGGCCGCTGCACAATCGCAATTCGATTGCCGTGAAGCGAATGGCCGACCGAGAGCAATTCGAAGTTGCCAAAATGCCCCGTCAGCACCGCGATGCCGCGCCCGGCCGACAGCCGAATCGCTTCGTCCCAATGCTCGCGTCCGTCGTAAGTGACGTAGCGATCGATATTGCCGGGGTTGAGCTCGAAGAAATGCACCCACTCCGCCGCCATCCGACCGAAGTTGCGATAGGTCTCGCGGAGGATCGCGAGCCGGGCTGCCTCGTCAATTTCAGGGAACGCGATAGCAAGGTTGCGCATCGCGATGGGTCGATTGCCGCGATCGAGCGCCATCGCGACCGATCCGGCCGCCGCACCTACGCGCACCGCACGTTCCAGAGGGAGCGCGCGTAAGACGGCCCACGGCGGCGCGATCCCCGCAAATTCGACCCATCCCCGCAGGGCACCAACTTGCCGCGGCATTGTGCGGTGAGGTTTTCAAAGCCCGCCGCCCAGCGCAAGCGGGGTCTCCTCGATGACCGGATTAGTTCAAATACTGCTGATCGCACGACAAAAGGCAAAGCGGCCGGCCAAGGCCGAACGCTTCGCGAAACTAAGAACTCCTCGAAAGCTCACGGCGCCGATCTCACAGGCGGGAGCGAGCTACCGTACCCGGGCGAAACGGCGCCGATCGATGGCGGCGACGTAAACGAAGGCGCGCCCGCGCTGGCTGATGGAGCATAGCCGCCGTTGGCCGGGCCGGACGGAGGCCCCTGGTATTGCTGCAGATCCCGTTGCGGTGAAATCGCGCGGTTGAAAGTTGGCTGATAAAGCTGCTCGAACTGCCCCGTCGGCATGTTGTTGACTTCGGTACGGCCGAGCGCGCGCACAAACTTCTGTCGTTCGTCGAGAGCGAGCGATTGCAGATCGTCACGCGTGCGGACGATATGCGGCGTCAGGAAGACCAGCAGGTTCTGTTTCTCGGCATCGTGGGAATTGTCGCTGAACAAATTGCCCAAGACCGGGATATCGGACAGAAACGGCACCCCCTGGCGTCCGTTCTCGGTATCGCTTGAAATCAAGCCGCCGATAACCGCGGTGCGATGGTTTTGGACCAGCACTGTCGTCGAGGCCGAGCGGATTGTCGTCGTGGGTCCGAGAGAGTTGTTCTGGGTGCCGTTGACGACGTTCGAAACCTCTTCATAAAGGTCGAGCTTGACGTATTCGCCCTGCGATACCTGGGGCACGATATCCAGCGTGATACCGACGTTCTGGCGATCGACTGAATTGAAAATCTGGCCCGAAAGAGCGGAACTGGCCGACGCCGACCCCAGAAAGGGAACGTTCTGGCCGACGACGATCATCGCCTCCTCGTTATCCGCGGTCAGCAGGGTCGGCGCCGAAAGCACGTTGCTGTGGGTATCGGTTTGAAGCGCCGTCATCAGGGCGACATCGCACGGGGCGGTGACGGTCGTACCCGTCGAAGTCGTCGTGCCGGTAGTGCCGTCGCTAGAGCTGACCGGAATGCTGCACTGGCTACCCGAAGCTAGCCCGAGCCCAAGGCCGGTGAGTCCCAGGGGATTGCCGATCGCGTTCTGCAGGGTGCCAAAGTTGAGCTGGCCAATACCGAGGACGCTGTTGCTGATTCCGGTGGCGGTCTGGAAGTTGACCCCGATTTCCTTGGTCCGCTCGACGCTGACTTCCACGATAATTGCCTGGACGAAGACCTGGACCCGCGGGATATCGAGCTGATCGATCACCGTTTGCAGGGTTTCGTAGTCCTGCGGTGCCGCACTGATGATGAGCGAATTAGTGGCAGGATCGGCGGTGATGTTGACCTCGTTTGAGAAGTCCGCCGTATGACCTCCGCCCGTGCTGGCGGTCATCGGCCCACTGCTGGCCGCACCGCCTCGAGATCCGCCCGAGGCGCCGCCGAAACCGCCAGCCGCGCTACTCAGGCCGCCGCCCATCCCGCCAAAGCCCCCGCCCGACGAGCCGCCGAAGCCGCCGGACGATTCGCCGCCGAAACCACCGCCTGAACTGTTACCAAGTCCGCCAAAGCCGCCACCGAAGGACGACCCGTTGAGATTTCCGAGCGCGCTGCCGCGCCCGAGTGAATTCTTGCCGGTGGCGGGCGAGAGGGTTGACGGTCCGCCGCTGCCGCCGAGCAGACCGTCGAGCACTTCGACCATCTCGGAGGCCGGCGCATATTTCAGGTGATAGACGTGGAGGCGTCCGTTCTGAGTCGGCGAGCGAATATCAAGTTTGGCGACCAGATCCCTGATTTGACGCATTTCCAGAGGGCTCGCGAGCACAATCAGCGAATTGGTGCGCTCGTCGGGGACCACGCTGAAGTTGGTTGAAGCTCCCTGCGCGGAAGGCGCCACAACCCCGATCCCGGGCCGGATGAAATTTCCGCCGCCGCGCGAAGCACCCTCCCGCGCGCTCATGATCTTCTCGATTTGAGTCGACAGATCGTCCGCATATGCCATCTTGAGCGGGATCACGGCGACGTCGTGCTGGCTGCTTTGGACATCCAGGCTGCCGATAATGCGTAGCAGGCGCTGCACGTTAAAGGCATCATCCGTGATGATCAGCGTATTGTCCTGCGGGAAGGCAGCGATCAGCCCATCGTGCGAAACCATCGGCTGAATCACGCTCATCACGGAGCCGGCGTCCGCGTTTTCCAACCTCACCATCCGCGTGACGTACTGATCGCCGTGGGTCTCGCCGGGCTGCTGGGAGGTGGTCAATTCGGCGGATTGGCGGACATCGCGGGCGGGGATGATCTTGATTATCGATCCGGCGGTTACGGTGGTGAAGCCCTTGATCTGCAGAACCGACTGAAAGATCGAATAAGCCTGGTCGGGGGTCACCTTGGTCGGCGAAATGATGCTGACTTTGCCGCGTACGCTTTCGTCGAGCACGAAGTTCTTGCCAGTGATCTCACTGATGAACTTTGCCAGCACCGGTATGTCCACGTTCTGGAAGTTCATGGTGATGAGATCCTGGCTGCCGGCGCGCGAAGAAGAATCGGCCGGTACGCCCGGCGGGCCATCCTCGGCGCTGACAGCGTCGGGCCCCGCGACCGCGTCGCCGTCCGTACCAGTGTCGGGACTGGCGGCCGTATCGCCGCCGCTGTCGGCTGAGTCGTCTCCATCCGCAGCATGGGCGCGGGCTCCCGCGAGGCAGACGATTAGCGCGGCGATCACCGCCAACATCCACAAACGGTTCATAAAAGAGGCCTCCGGCAGCCGGAGATTCGGTGCGAGTCTATCGGTACCCGAAAATCAACTCAACCGTACAACGTTGCAAACGCGCGAGCGCTCGGCGAAGATATTGAATGCCCTCGCGCCAGCGCTCGCCCTTAAGACGATTGAGCCGCCGGTCCTATTCATCACTACTTCCATCATCACCGCATATTCCAAAGCCGCAAGAGCATCACGAGCCATAAGTGCGTTTTGAATACCTGATAGGCGTGCGCTATTTGCGCGCGCGACGGCGTCAGCGCTTTGTCTCGCTAATCGCGGTGATCTCGCTCGTAGGGGTGATGATTGGAACTTTCGCACTGACCGTCGTGCTGTCGGTCATGAGCGGCTTCCAGGAAGACTTGCGCGACCGCCTGTTGTCGTTCAATCCGCACATCACAGTTGAACATACCGGCTTGGAGACCGGCGACCTGACGGCTCTGAAAGGACGCATCGCAGCGCTTCCCGGAGTCGTCGGCGTCGCCCCGTTTATCTCTTCGCAGGTGATGATGGTCTCTACTATCGGGGCCGGCGTGCCCGGATACGTCGCCGGAGGCACGCTGCGCGGCGTGGTCGCACGCGACAATCCGGTGCTGACCGAGCTGGATCGCACGCTGATTGCCGGCAACCTTGCGGCACTCGATCGAACCTATCCGTTCGAACTTCTCGATCACGGCAAAAAGCGCATCGTGCAATTGCCCGGGGCGATCATCGGCAAGTCGCTGGCTTTCGACCTCGGCGTGCGAATCGGCGATGCGCTCGTGGTAATCTCGCCGGCCAGCCTCAGCGCCGGCGCCGGCGCGCCTCGCTTGCGGCGTTTCGTGGTGAGCGGTTTCTTTTATTCCGGGATGTATGAATTCGATTCGGCGCTGATTTTCGTCGCGCTCAAAGACGGCCAGACGCTGCTCGCCGATGATCCGCAACTCGAACGCGGCCTCGAAGTGCGCGTGCAGAATCTCTTCGACGCTCCCGCGCTGGGCCGTCGCATTGCCGCGATGGCGGGCGCCGGTTTCACGGTTAAGGATTGGACGGAAAATAACGCCGCACTGTTCTCGGCGTTAAAGCTCGAGAAGCTTACCTATTTCCTGGTGCTACTGTTAATTGTGCTGGTGGCGGCCTTTAATATCGTCGCCACCCTCGTGATGGTGGTCATGGAACGGCGCAAAGAGATCGCCATCCTGCGCGCGATGGGGGCGCGGGCGAGCTCGATCGCCGCGATCTTTCTCTGCGAAGGGGCCGCGCTCGGCGCCGGGGGAACGACTCTGGGGGTTCTCGGCGGATTCGTAGTATCGTGGCTGATCGGCAAATATCACTTGATTCATCTGCCCCCCGACCTTTTCATGGTCAGCGCCGTACCGGTCCGCTTATACGCGGTAAACTTTTTCGCGGTGGCGGCGGCGGCGGTGTTGTTGTGCGTGATTGGCGCGATTTATCCAGCATTGCAGGCGCGATCGCTCTCGCCGGTCGAAGTGATTCGTTATGAGTGAAGCTGCCCTGGGCAAGTTCGATAAATCCGGCAAATTCGTTGAGACTGGAGCGGCGAGTTCGATTACGGCTCCCGCATCCGGACTGATCAGCGCGCGCGCGGTGGACAAAAGTTTCCACGATGCGGGCCGCGAGGTGGTGGTGCTGAGCGGTCTCGATCTCGAAGTCGCAGCGGGCGAAGAGATCGCGATTATCGGACAGTCCGGCGTGGGCAAATCGACTCTGCTGCACGTCATCGGCAGCCTCGAACGGCCGACCGGCGGCAAAGTCTTGTTTGAAGATCGCGACCTGTTCGCGATGGATGAGCGGCAGACCGCGGAATTCCGCAACCACAATCTGGGCTTCGTCTTCCAGTTCCATTATCTGCTGGCCGATTTCAGCGCGCTCGAAAACGTCATGATGCCGGCGCTGATCGCGCGCCTGCCCGATCGCCAGGCGCGTGAAATGGCCGAGAACGTGCTGGAGCGCGTCGGCCTGAAAGACAAGGGCCATCGCCGTCCCGCCGAGCTTTCAGGCGGCGAACAGCAGCGCGTCGCCGTCGCGCGCGCGGTCGTTCTCGGGCCGCGCCTGGTGCTCGCCGACGAACCCACCGGGAACCTCGACCCGAAAACCGCCGATGAGATTCACGAAGTGTTTCACCGGCTCAATCGTGAACTTGGACTGACCCTCGTGGTCGCTACGCACAACGAGCGCCTTTCGAGCAGCATGACGCGCACACTGCGGCTGCGCGACGGCAAGCTCTTTCCGGAAACCATTTAGCGCACCGCATCGAAGGTCTCGCGCGCTATCGGCGAACGCCCGGTTCGTCACCCCTCAGGTTTACTTGGCTGGAGCGATTGGTTAGGGTGAGCCGCTTCGGGGTCGATTGGTGCAGGCGGATATAATCAATGAGCGAAGAGCCGGTGCGCTCTATTCCCGTTTAGCCTGCACGGTTGTGGCCCTGCTTTTGGCGCTCGGCACGGCGTGGGCGCAGCCCAGCGGGATCATTTCCGCGATTCAGATTCAGGGAAATCAGCGCGTTGACGCGGACGCGATCAAAATCCACATCAATTCTCACGCCGGGCAGCAGCTCGATCCGGTTACCGTCGATCAGGACATCAAAGCCATCTACAAGATGGGCTTTTTCGCGCACGTCAGCGCCGATGTCGATCAGCAGGGCAGCAACGTCGTGCTCACCTACATCGTCACCGAGCGCCCGCTCATCACCGACGTTCGCTACGGCGGGATGAAGGCCATCAAGCCGAACGACGATAAGATCATCAACGCGACCAAGCTGCACGCCGGATCGGTGCTCGATCCCAATCGCGTTGAGGCGACCATCCAGGGGATTAAGCAGGTTTACGAAGACAAAGGCTATCTCGACGCGAAGGTCACGTTTCGTGTGGTGCCGTACGCGAACAACACCGGGATCGCGGTATTCGACGTCGTCGAAGGGCCCGAGGTGTACATCAAAGAGGTCGATTTCCAGGGCAACAAGAGCATCTCCACTCGCGAACTGCGCAATACCATCGCGACTCATCAGCACAATTTGCTGAGCTTTTTCTTTGACACCGGCGTTCTGGACCAAAAGAAGCTGCAGGAAGACGTCGATCGCATCACCGGCGTTTACTACAACGAGGGCTTCCTGAACGTCCACGTTGCAGAGCCGGTGGTGACGCGCACCGGCAATTCGCTCAAAGTTCTGTTCGTAATCGACGAAGGTCCCATCTACCACGTTGGTACGGTGGACGTGGCCGGCGATCTCCTGGTGCCCAAAGCGGACCTGCTCTCGAAACTTACCGTAAAGCCCAAAGCGGTCTTCGCCGGTTCGCAGATGCAGCACGACGTGCTGACGCTCTCGGATCTTTATTCGGATCGGGGCTACGCCTACGTCAACGTCGATCCGCGCACGCAGATCGATCCTGCGACCCGCCTGGTCAATGTCACTTTCAACATCACCCCCGGCCGGGAAGTGCTAATCGACCGCATCAATATCACCGGCAATACCAAGACCTCGGACAAGGTCATCCGGCGCGAGCTGCTGATCCAGGAGCAGGAGCCCTACTCGACCACCAAAATTCAGAATTCCAAGCGCCGGCTCGACGCGCTGGGGTACTTTTCGAATACGCGCATCACCACCTCGCCAGCGCCGCAACCCGATCAGATCGACCTCGACCTGGCGGTGCAGGAAGCCAACACTGCATCGCTGCAGATTGGCGGCGGTTACGACAGTTCGAGTTCAGTCTTCGGCAATTTCAGCCTGGGCAACTCGAACCTGTTCGGCGGCGGCGAATCGGTTTCGGCGACCGCCCAGATTGGCTTCCTCTACCAGAACTATAACTTGAACTATACGGAACCGTGGTTCCTCGATATCCCGCTCGCCCTCAGTACGCAGATTTTCTACAACAAGCTCTACCTATACTCGTTCGACCAGACCAACGGCGGCGGTTCGATCACCACGAGCTACCCGTTGACCGAACTGGGCTTCAAGAAGCTGGGACCAATTCCGCTCGACAACGTTACGGCGGGACTGGGCTATCAGTTGGAAAACGTCGGCATCAGCGGAGTTAACGGCTTCACGACCTTCGATATCGCACGCTACAAAGGTTATCGGCTGATCTCTGAAATACTGCCGAGCCTGCGCCGCTTCACAGTCGATAATCCGACTGATCCCCGCAGTGGATCGGTCATGAGTCTCAACCTCGAACTAGCCGGCCTGGGTGGTCAGGCTTTCGTCAAGGGCGTGTTCCATTCGCGCTTTTTCTACCCGTACATCAAGAGTCCGAAGTGGGGCGAATGGGTAGCCGCACTCGGAGCGACCTATGGCGTCGGCACCAGCCTCGGCGGCAGCAACGGCAGTGAGTTGCCGTTGTATGAGCGATTCTTCCCAGGCGGTCTGGGCGGCGAGGGCGATGTCCGTGGTTATCAGCTGTACTCGTTGGGGCCGCAGGTTACGCAGTACAACCAGCAGGGTATCCCGTTCCAGGTCGAGCAGGTCGGCGGCAGCCAGGAATTACTGCTGAGCGGTGAAACCACCTTTCCGATCTGGACCTCGTTCGGAATCCGCGGCGCGACATTTCTCGACGCCGGCAACGCATTCTTTTTGAATCAATCGTGGGGACTGGACGACCTGCAGGCCGCCGCCGGTCTCGGCTTGCGTTGGAAGTCGCCCTTCGGTCCGATCGCGATCGATATCGCGAGGCCGCTGAATCCGCGGCCCAACGACAAGCGCACGGTGTTCGATTTCGGTGCCGGCGCCCCGCTCTAGCGCGAAGGGATTGAAGCTGCTTTTATAATTCGCCAAGGTCTCAAGAGATTAGTCCATTGGTTCGCGTCCGGTGGCGGCGGCGCGCCGCTCCAACGCAAGTCGCTACGGGAGGGTTGCAGGATCGTATGAGGTATCGCTGGATGATCGGGGTCGCGACGCTGTTGGCCGTAGCTGCGGCGAGTACGGCCCACGCCGAAATCAAACTTGCCTATGTCGATATTCAGCGGGCGCTGAACGACTGCCGCAATGGCAAAGCGGCTAAAGAAGCCTTTCGCGGACGGCTCGAACGCGTGCAGTCTCAACTCCAGGGCGAGCAGAACGAAGTCCAGGCACTCAAGGATGAACTCGAAAAGAAGGGCCCTCTGATGCAGCCTGACCAGCGTCAGAGCCTCGAGGAGCAATACTCGCGCAAGTTGCGTGACTTCCAGGACGACTACAAGAGTACCCGGGACTCGCTGCAGGAGAAGGACAACGAGATAACTGGCGAAATCGTCCGGGACCTCGCCACCGTCGTCCGCCAGATTGGCATCAAGAATGGCTATACGATGGTCATGGAGAAGGGCAATCTGCTGTGGGCGACTCCATCGACCGACATCACCGACGACGTCATCCGCAATTACGACGCGCTCAACGTCAAGGCCGGAACGCTCGGTGCTGTAGAGGGAGGCGCACCGCCCCCGGGAGCCGGCAGCGAATTCGGATCGGGTCCGCAGTCGAGTTCGGCGCCACCTCCGCCGGCCGCCGCTGCTCCTGATGAAGAGAACCGTTCGACGATCTCGAAGTAAAGCTGCTCCTTTACGCGAGACACTGAACCAATTATCGCGGGCAGTTTAATCGTGGCCAACGGCAAGCAGAACGACCTCGACCGCTTCATCGGCCTCCTGCCGCATCGCTATCCTTTTTTGCTGATTGACCGGGTTCTCGAACTCGACACCGAGCGCACTCTGACGCTCAAGAATGTGACCGTTAACGAGCCTTTTTTCACCGGCCACTTTCCCAATCTGCCGGTGATGCCCGGGGTTTTGATCGTCGAGGCGCTGGCGCAATCCGCGGCGATTCTGGCGCTCGGAATTATCGGCTCCCGGCGCAGCCTCTTCATGCTGACCGGCATCGACAAGGTCCGGTTCCGGCGCCGGGTGGTGCCGGGCGATCAGCTCAAGATGGAAGTGCGCCTCGTCAAACATCATCATCCGCTCTGGAAAATGCACGGCGAGGCCCGCATTGACGGCGACCTGGCAGCCGAGGCCGATCTGTCCGCGATGGAAGTGGAGGATCAACTACCATAGCCGGGCGGATTCATCCCGCCGCCGTGATCGATCCACGGGCCGAACTCGACTCTTCCGTTGAGGTCGGCGCAGGCGCGGTCATCGCCGCCAAAGTCCGCATCGGTCCCGCCACGGTAATCGGCCCCTACGCGGTGATCGAGGGCGAGACCACGATCGGCGCCCGCAACCGGATTTTTCAGTTCGCCTCGATCGGCGCCGACCCCCAGGACCTTAAATATCGCGGCGAGCCATCGCGACTCGAAATTGGCGACGACAATCGAATCCGCGAATTCACCACGGTCCATCGCGGCACCGAGGGCGGCGGGATGCTCACGCTCATCGGCAACCACGTGCTGTTGATGAATTACGTACACGTCGCGCATGATTGCTTCATCGGCGACCATTCGATCATCGCCAACTCGACCGAGCTTGCGGGTCATTGCGTGCTCGAGGAATGGGTGGTCACCGCCGGCATGTGCGGCGTGCATCAATTCAGCCGTATCGGTGCTCATGCGATCGTCGCCGCCGGCTCGAAAGTCGCACAGGACGTTCCGCCCTACTCGATGGTCGCTGGTGATCGTGCACGGCTGGTCGGCGTAAATTCCATTGGTCTCGAACGCCGCGGCTTTACTCCAGCCACAGTCACCGCTTTGAAAGCCGCTTTTCGCACACTCTTCTACGGCAAACTGCTGCGCGACGAAGCCATCGCACGAATTCGCGAGCAAAGCGGTTCAATACCCGAGGTCAGCCACCTGCTCGATTTCATCGCGAACTCCCCGCGCGGAGTCGTTGGCCGTGAACGTGAGTAGCCTTGGGCTGATCGCCGGCAACGGAGTCTTCCCCCTCGAAGTCGCACGCGCGGCGCACCGCCGCGGGCTGCGCGTGATCGCCTTGGCGCATCTCAATGAAACCGACGTCACGCTGGCCGATCTCACCGATGAAATCACCTGGATTAAGGTCGGCGAATTGCAACGCCTGATCGACGTCCTCAAAGCCGCCGGCGTCAGCGAAGCCGCGATGGCCGGCGGTATCTCGCGCGCCCGCCTGGCCGATTCGTTCGC
>Ga0302325_10009785_pt1 | contig 20883 bp, 17 predicted proteins | sample Palsa_T0_2_FD_201948 | JGI IMG/M metagenome (GOLD analysis project Ga0302325, IMG submission 201948) | Peat permafrost microbial communities from Stordalen Mire near Abisko, Sweden - Palsa_T0_2 | ecosystem: Environmental > Terrestrial > Soil > Palsa > Peat permafrost | place: Sweden: Abisko...
CACTACCAGGCCGAGCGCCCGCCGTTGAAACAGCCTCCTGTAGGTGCCGCCTTCGCGCCGCACCAGTTCCTCATGCGTTCCCTCTTCCACCACCCGTCCGCGATCAAAGACAAGGATCCGGTCGTGCACCCGCACTGTCGAGAGCCGGTGCGCAATCACGATCGACGTTCGGCCGGCCATGAGCCGCTCCATCGCCTGCTGGATCAGCGCCTCAGACTCCGAATCCAGGCTCTAGGTCGCTTCGTCCAACACCAGCACCGGCGTGTCTGCCAGAAACGCCCGGGCCAGCGCCACACGCTGCCGTTCACCTCCAGACAGCTTTACGCCGCGTTCGCCCACCAGCGTGTGGTATCCCTTCGGCTGGCGCAGAATGAACTCGTGCGCATTGGCGAGCTGCGACGCCTTCTCGATTTCCGTCATCGACGCGTCCGGCCTCCCATAGGCAATGTTCTCGCCAGCGTCCGATGAAACAGGATCGGTTCCTGCGGCACAAGCGCCAGTTGTGCCCGACCCAGAATGCCCCACCAACCCTACGCGCTCGCCGGCATCGATGCGCAGTGAGAAGTCCCGGAACAGCGGCTCCTCCTGCGCTGCATAGCGGAACGTCACGCGGTCATAAAGAATCTCACCCTCCCTCAAAAGGATCGGCTTCGCATCCGAGCGGTCCGCCACGCCCAGTGGATGCGCGTGGAACTCGACCATTTCCTCCATCTCATTGGCCGCCCGCTGCAGGTTGCGCACATGCTGTCCGATGTCGCGCAGATAGCCCTGCATGATGAAGTAGCTTGTCAATACAAACGCCATATCGCCGGCGGTCACCCGGCCCCTCCACCACAGACGCACCGCGTAGAACAGCGCCAGCGTGCGCTCTAGCCCTTTCCGTTGGCGCAGAGATCACGAAGAGCCGCGAAACCGGCCGTGCGGCACGGTCTTGATATTTCGATGTACAGGAGTATCCACGGGCTGAAATAGTGGGCAGATGGTTCACAAGGTTGCTCTGGTTCTCGGTGGTGGTGGGTCCGCCGGACATGCATGGACGATCGGTGTCATCGCCGGACTGGCCGAAGCTGGAATCGATATGACCGAGGCCGCCGATCTGGTGATCGGCACGTCGTCCGGGGCCACCGCGGCAGCGCAGGTGCGCAGTGGCATACCGCCAGCCGAACTGTTGGCTGCGATTCTGTCAGAGCCGGTTCCACCGGTCGGACAGAACCGGCCGCCTCCACCGGGCCCGCCGATGGCCACGGTGTTCGAGCGGATGAGGGCCATCGGCGCTGCCGCCATCTCGGCATCCGATCTGCAACGTGCGATGGGCGCGTTCGGCTTGGAGAGCGACGCCACCCTCGGACCCGCGGCGGCGGAACAACGGCGCGCGATGGTCTCCGCCAGGTTGCCTCGCCAGCAATGGCCGGACAGGCCGATGATCGTGGCAGCAGTCAACGCGCATACCGGCGAGTTGGCTGCGTTCGACCGCGATTCCGGCGTTGACCTCGTGGACGCAGTGACCGCAGGCACCGCGCTGCCTGGCGTAGCTCCCACACACAACATCAACGGCACGCGCTATATCAACGGTGGCGTGCGCTCCGCCGAAAACGCCGACCTCGGCAGGGGCTATGCGAACGTCGTGGTGCTCTCGCCGTTTGGCGGACGGACCGGGACACTACCGGCAGGCCAGTTCGAGGGTCTGCGCAAATTCCCGGGCACGGACCTGGCAAGCCAGGTCGACGCCCTTCGCAAGCAAGGCAGCCGCGTCGTAGTGATCACACCGGACTCCGATTCCCGAACCGCAATGGGCACGAACCAGATGGACCTGGCGACCCGCATCCCCGCAGCCCGTGCCGGTTTCGCCCAAGGCAAGCAGGAAGCGATAAACGTGACGTTCCAGTGACGATTGCAAGCCGACGCCCAGCGCTACACCGTCATCTGTGAAGAGCCCAATTGGGTGGTCCGCTGACGTGATGTCGTCATTCCCGCCGCTGTGTGAACGTGGCGGGTGGCTCGCCCTAAACGCTCGCGGAGTCAACCCCGCACCGACTGGGGTGTCCCGCCCTAGCTCCGCTAGGGCGGGACACCGCGAATTCCATCCGACGGGTTCTTGTCATGACGACCGCTCACCATTGCTAAGTCGGCGAGCATCCAGGCGAGATCCAAGGTTGACGAGGATAGGTCAATGCACGATTCCAGAACTCAACCGCGAAGATAGACCCTGAGAAAAGCACCGGGGTTCAGGAATTCGGTTTTACCCGAATGGTGGTCCGTCCGGACAGAACGCATCTTCTAGTTCACTCTCCAGGCAGTATTTCAGGCGTATTTCGCAATCTCGCCGCTTGGCAAGGCTGCGACAGCAGCGTTGCCGAGCGCGCGGCGGCGGTACAAGCCACTCACGCACTCGCAGGCGCATTCCTGCTGGCGGTCATCGCGAGGATTGGTGTTGGAGCAGCATTCCGACACCGAGCCGCAAGAGTCCAGATCCTTCGCGCTCCGGCGAAGAACCCAAATCCCCAGGGTCTGCCAAGCGGCTATCCCGGGTACCCTGTATGATTGCCCCCAGTCTTGTTTGGACGTCATAGGTGATTCTTGACCCTTGCCAGCCGGTTTGTAGTCGCAGTTGTTCTGTTCTCGGTTCTTGGTGTCTCAGCCACCGGTCAGCAACCGCTGACCCAGGACGAAAGTCGCCATGTGAGTAAGGTCAGAAAAAAGCTGGATCACTTCGGCACAGAAACAAAGCTCGATGTACAACTCAACGACGGTTCTCACCACATTGGGAAGCTGAGCCAGTCCGGCGCAACGTCTTTTGTTCTCGTTGATCCCGCGAGCAACAAGTCGGAATCCGTCGAGTATCGTGACGTAAAGCGGTTGCAGCCAACTCGAAAGGAATATGTCTCCCAACAGCTCGCGAAAACGGCAAAGGGGCTCCCAAAGGTGGCGGTTATTGCGTTGGTTGCCATTGCTGCCATCATTGTCTTCGTGGTGGTCGTCAAGTAGAAGCTGCACGCGCTCGACGGCTAGAGGCCGCCCCATCATCCAGGATTGATTTTGCGTTTGGATCGTCGGCCATTCGGACATTACCCGACCCGTGGCTGTCAAAGGCGACCTTCGAAGCACGAACTACGGATTGGCGGATTGCCAGCACAACTGAGCGACGAATAACAGCGTGAGTTGAAGTTTCACGGTCTCCAGAATTCGCATTGCACACAGTTGGGGAGCATCGCCAATACATACCTGACTTTAGACAATGGGTGCTGGGGAAATTCTTCGTCATAGAGCTTATCGTCCGACATGAAGCGGAGAACACTTCTGTCCACACCATGGAAAGTGGGCTCATAAGGATCTTGGGCCCAACAATGTTCGTAGTCATCAAGCGTGAGCTTACCGGCGTTCATCAGATTTACCGTCACGACCGATTCCCGCACTCCGGTTGTGCCGTGCTCGCTCGCTACGATCGTCCAAACAAGCGAAATGCCCTGGATGTCGGTGATGAACATCCCTGTATAAATGTAGGCCGGGCGCAGTAGGCGCTTGTAGATAAGGCTCACAGACCGGCCGACCGCGAAGGGCATCGTTTGCACCTCGATCAGTCCGCCGCCGCGACCGCTCGCCAGTTCCCTGCACCACCGCCTTTGATCTATCTCATCCGATACAAAAGGGTAAATGCCTCCTTCTGCGGGAATTGCGAGTGAAAGAACATCACCATCAGAATCACGCCACACTCGTAGGTCCTGTTGCGGAGCGTCCTCATTCCACCCGGGTAGCGCGAGACCTACCTGTTGAATCGGATATCCGGGGGATAATCCTGTTGCCTTGCGACGCAAGCGATTCCACCAACTCATGGCGGCGTCTCCTACTAACCGAGGCAATATTCTACCGGTTTCTGGTCCCGTGTCGCCATCAGACCAACGCGCTCATCTAGCGTCCGGCGTCAGCATCAAACTTGCGCTAGCAGTCGCGCTGTTAAGTAGTTTGGCGTTTCGGTCGGTTGGTCGCCAACTCGGCAGTTTCCTTATGGTTAACAGCTTCCGTGATCAGCCGCCGTGAGCCTGCACCGCAGCGGACCAGCGCAGGAATGTCTGTCAAATTTTGAGCATCACGCGTTGCGCTCAAGAGGCCAAATCCATCGCTGAGACCACCCGCAGGTATCATGCCCACGGCTTCGCGAGACGGCCACTGGGACTCCGCACCCCCTGGCGGATGGTTGTGCACCCGACACCCTTCAGCTTCGACGCTCTTCACGACTCATGTCTGCGGTCACCAAAGCCCGCTTCGATTTCCGATATACGTTCGCTACCGACAACGTCCAAAACGGGACGAGATCAACACCCGGCACGAGCTTCGTCAAGAACGATGGCAGAAACTCCCAATGCCACCCAAGCAGGCTAAGCAGCGCAGCTCCAACACCAAGATCGAGGATGTCGTCGGCAGGCGATGCAGCACCCTCAACGAATAGGGGGATAAAGACGAGCTGGAGCGCGTCTGCAACGATGGCGAGAATCATCGCCGCCTGAAAGCGGGTCCGCTGGGAGATTGCGATTGGTTCGTCAGTCACGGCTGCATGCTCTTTCCCGTCCCACGCCACTCTCACTTACCATCCCTGCCATCTACATCATCAGGCAGTTGCTCATCGCAACTGGTTTTTCAATTCCCTAGTGATCGCGTCCGCGGCGTTGCCGGCCACGACCCAGCTTGCCGACCCGGCAACGACGGCTTCGTCCTCGAACCAAAGGAACCCGAAGTCGTCGATGCACTCCGGAAAATCCGGCTTGATGATGATGTATCCCGGAATCACGGCACCCGGGATGTAAGCGTTGTCGGCGCGGTTGTTGCTGTACGTCCTCGTCTTCGAGACCGTACCGACGCCAGCTACATACGAAGTGCTGGATACCGGATGCGTACCGAGAATGTAATTGACGGCGCGAAGTGTATATTCGGAGCTCACAAGATCCGGAAACGCCTTGTGCAGGAAGTACATCCGGATGGCCATGTCGACCACGGCGCCCGATCCACCCCAGGTGCCCACGCTCGGGGGCACGCCGAACGGAGTGGCGTCCAACTGCTTGTCCAGAACCGCCATGTATGTCTTCACCGCTTCCCGCATTTGATCTTTCGCGCCCGCGTCCAGATAAGGCAATGCTCGGACTGCCGTCCAACCCCGGAAACCCATCTGCTGCGGGGTGATCATCTGAGGAAACAACTCCTTCAGGCGGGACTTGTAGGGCTCGGCGCCATGCGTGGCAATGGTCAATTCCAAGGCCGCAGCCCAGTCCTGTCCAACGCCAAAGCCGCCACGGCCGAAGCCGGCGGGAGCAGCTGGTGGTGCGCTCGCCGCGCCAGAACTTGCGGGAGCGGCTGGGGCGACATATCCGTTAGGAGCGCTTTGAGCGCCAGACACCGAACCTTGAGATGCAGCCAGCACGCCGCCTCCGGGAGCACCTGCCGGCGCTGCCCCGCCTAAGCCGCCAGCCGCCGGAAACGGCGTTGGGTGAGCCTTCTCGTCGTTCCATGCTTTGATCGCGGTTTCGAGGCAGTCTTTTGCTAATGCGTCGTCATAGCCTTTCAGCACATCGGACGCTGCAGCCAGCGCTGCGATGGCGTTCCATTGGAAAAACGGGTTGGTAGTGGTGAAAATCCAGCGGTCGTCCGGCTTGCCAGAGTAGTCGCCGCTTACTTCGTTCGGACCGAGCTTCGGGTCATAGATGCGGCCGTCGGTTTTCGACGCTCCGTCGCCCAGGTGCGTGTACTGGCGCAGATCTGGTTCGTGAGTGCCGCGGATCGAGTGGCCGATATTGTGGAACTGCGCCAGGATGAGCAGTGCGCCGTGCCCGACTTGCTGCACAGTATCCGGCACGCCATCGGGACGATGCATCTCAACGTCGCGCGCGTCTTCATCCACCGTAAGCTCGTCGTACTTGAGATTGAATTCTCGATACGCCAGAGCCAAACTCTGAATCACACTGAGTTGCGCTGGCTCTTCGAGATCGAAGTCGCCGGCGTCATACCAGCCGCCCACGTTCATCCCTGGAATGTGATCGCCGCCTTTGAACTTCCCGTCCGTTGCCGTAGCCTGATTCCAGCCGTCGAATTGCTCCCCAACCACGGGCGCCATGCGGCCATCATCCAGGTGCGAAGCGCCGTGCCACACACGGTAAGCTTCGCGAACCGAAACGTGATCCATCTGCTCCGCAAGGTGATGATCCAGGCTGTCCTGCCAGATGTTCGCGTAAGCGTCCTTGGAGATGGGGAAGGGTGCCGTACGCTGGTCTGCGTACTCGATTACATAGAGGCCTGGGTCTTTGACCGGAGTGAAGTCGAATTTTGAATAAACGTAGCGCAGCCAGGGCGTTGAAGGCGTGATCGGGCCCTCGAACGCCTGCTTGTAAGATCCGTCCTCCATCAGGCGCAGCACTTTGGCCGTTTTCGGGCCGTTGTACTTCGGGTCGAGTTCGAGTACCGCCACCTTGGAGAAACCCGGCGCATAACCGACCTGGCTGTGCGCGATCATCGGCGGCCGCGTCCAGTTCGGAATTACGTCCGGCCTGATGTGCCATACGATGGCGCCAGTGGTCTTGCCCGAAGGGATCAGCGAACGCAAGACGAACCAGCCGTTCTGCGCACGGTTGCGTCCATCGAACAGCATCAGGTCGGTCGTATCCGACTTGACGTTGACCCGGGCCAGCGCGTCATCGACCCCCAAGGTGATGCTCTTGCCCTCGGCGAACGGCAGCGGCTGCGTGTAGCCCTTGGCCTTATCCCAGTCCTCCAGGTAGTACGCCTTTTTCGGTTCATCAGCCAGCGGCAGCACCTTAACCATCGAATCGTTGGGCGTTCGCGGGAAGATACCGGCTTTGGCTCCGTCCACGAGGTAAGCCTTGCCCATGTAGATCGAGGGTAGGAACTCCAGGTTGAAGCCCGCCCGCCCGGCCAATTTCTCCGGTAGCGGCTTGTCGAGATTGATGCTGACCTTCACGCCGCCTGGTTCCGCTGCGACTTCCAGGGTGTAGCTGAGGTCAAACGTCGGAAAAGCGAGGTCGGCGGTGAGCCGGTTATTCACCTTATCGGCCTGGCGACCTTTTAGGGTTGCCACCAAATCCCACTGCTCAGGCGTTGGCATCAGGCGCACGTCGCCGTTCGTGGCGATGCGCTGGCCGTGGAGAATCATCTCCATGGCCGTGTTCTTTTGGTCTACGAAAACGGGATGGTACGTGCTGTCGTAGAGAAATACGCTAAAGCCCTGAGTATCGAGGTAATTCTTGTCGTTCACCTTCATCGCAAAATCGGCGGCGAACAGGATTGGGCCGGAGGTCAGGGCCAAAAGGAGACACATTCTGATTCGGGTGAGCATAGATTGGGTCAAATTTCTCCGCCCCTCAACATAACACGACATTCACACCGTCTGGGTGCCGTCGTTTCCCATGCGCAGTGATTTTTCGGGAACCGCGAACCGATGGGTAACCCCAGCAATCGAATCTGATGAGATAGGACTGGCGACGCCGTAGGTTTCGTCGTCCTCGCCCGGCGGGCTCTGTGAACAGGCTTTCTGAAAGGGAGAATGCCAGAAAGCGATGATAGTGGTAGCTCCATTGACTCGTCCAGAAGCGGCTACAGTTGGTCATAGTGTCGGTCTTATTGCCGGGCAGAATCATTGCAGTCGATGGCTAATCGGGAGGGGCGCAGATCGTGAGAATGTGCGGCGAACCAGATTCTACAAGGTATCGGACAGAACAAGCTCGGTCTAAACGTGATCCGGCTATCCTCGGTTGAAGGTGATCTGGTGGAAGACAAGCCGCCTATGTATTCCCACCATACCTGCTGGCCAACGATCTCGACGGAGGTCGGCGTACAGTTGACGAGGGATGCAAGTGACCCTCGGAAGTATCGTGTTTTCAATGCCGTTTTTCATAGAACCGCGATGGTCAGAAACCTACAGGTTGTGGATCGCTAAGAACTTCTAAATGGGGAGTAGTTAGGTCAAATAGCACTTTTGTATATCGCTATTTCCTTGCACACGGCGAAAAACCAAAACTGAACTTGTTTTCCCTTGCGGGGCTTCGCCTTTTCAGCGACAGGGCGGGATTCTTTGCGGCGGGTTCCGGCTGTTCGACTGCTACCGGGCTTTCGGCTCAGGCGCGAAAGGTGTCCGGGTTGTCGAGGCCTTTCTCTGAATAGCGGCCAAGAAGTTGTCACGAATGTCACTTCGCTTCGGAGGACTGTTCACTCTCATCACTCGATGGAGATGCATTGACCATGGACTCTGTCGATACTACGTCGGTGACAGCAACACAATCCACCCACCTTGCGAAAGGGATTTTCGATGTCTCGACCGTCGGTCGGCAGCGCGAAGTCACGTTAGCGCTCAAGTTCCGAGAACATCATTCGTGCCTGTCCCGTCCAGAAGCGGTTGCTCAGGCCGACGAGTGGACCTACGTGACGACCGTGAAGACGTGCCCGTGCCTCGAAATATGGTCCGACAAATCGCAACAATACAGGGAGCCTATGATAAATTCGCGGAAGCAAACTCGAGGTCTTGGCCATCGCCTCCCGTTCCCGCTGACCATACTCAAGCTCAAATTCAACTCGAATCCGTTCGGGCAGCCATGCTGTGGTCAGGACGCGATACCAAGATGGAATTGGCACCCGGGTTCCTTGTCCATCCAGAAGTTGGTTTGCCATCTCCCGCGCAAGAGAATTGACACCCAGCTTGTCAGACATCCACATCTCACGGTTATATGCTTCGAATCCGGCCCAGTCCGGCGGCAGCGCGGAGGCCGGAATGCCGAAGAGCATAGCCATGCGCCTACTCTGTGCGTAATAAATCTCCCTTTCATCTATGGAGAGCGGCGGTAAAACACTGTCGTATGCAAGAAGAGCACTTTCCACGAGAGTCGCGTACACCCAGATGAGCGCATTCAATTCGTTGGCCCGATAATGCGATCCCTGCGCGTAAGCGCCGACAGTTGCAGGAAGCCTTCCCTGGATGCGTGTGTGCAGGGCATATAAATGGCGGGAAGCCTCCAATGCCTGTTCAAGAGTCCCGAAGATCATAGTGAACACAAGGCGGAACGTGTTATGGAACCTGGCAAGCGGATCTCTTCGAAGATTCGAGTGTTGATCGAGCGAAGCAGCCACCCAGGGGTGTGCCAACTGAAGCAGCGTGGCGCGGCCAGCTCCGAGAAACAGAGCGGCTTCACGGTTGACTTTCCAAAAAAGCGACGACTGCCCGAAAATGCCTTCGTCGGGACTGGACGTCTCACCTCTAACCGAACTCCAGAGACGCTCCATGTGCTCTAGCGAGATGAGTGAGCTGCTGTCTTCCATGCTTCGCTCAGATTCTGGAATGGTTCTGGCGGTCCGCCCTGCCAACCGGATCGCTCTTTAGACCGATTGGGACCATGACTTCACGTTAAATCAAATACCTGACACGATTCAGATCTACATCAAAAATTTGCTCCGCGAATGAGCTCTGGTCAAGCCGACTTTGCAGGCAGTTTCTTTGGTGCCTCCGAGAAAGTTGTGAGACCCTAATCCCATATGAGCGCGACAACCCCCATCCTTGATATCCCTGTAGAGCTTATCGACGGAACGCCTACTTCGCTTGCCGAACATAAGGGCAAGGTTTTGCTGATCGTCAACGTTGCGTCGAAATGCGGTTTCACGCCGCAATATGCGGCGCTCGAAACGCTCTACGAAGAGAATCACGAGAAGGGTCTCGTCATTTGCGGTTTTCCAGCAAATGATTTTGGCGCTCAGGAGCCTGGATCAAACGCGGAGATCCAATCCTTCTGCCAGTCCAACTTCGGGGTGAAATTCCGAATGTATTCGAAGATCGCAGTGACCGGCACTGAACGGCATCCTCTCTATAACGCCCTGGTCCTTAGCGCTCCTGAAACCAAGGGCGACACCGGCGAGTTGCGCAAACACCTTGTCGAATTTGGTGTCGAGCCTACGTCTCCGCCGGAAGTACTTTGGAATTTTGAGAAATTCCTCCTGGGCCGGGACGGAAAAGTCGTGGCACGGTTCGCTCCGAACGTCGTGCCCGACGATCCTATGCTTCGGGACACTATCGAAGCGGAGATAAATCGTACCCCCTAAGGCTCGATGTGAGCGGGCACCGGGCGCACCAGCGGCGCATATATGACTGTCTTCGACGGCGTGTATGCTACGCAGCTGTGCACGGTGCCTCTGCCTGCCACCACTTCCCCTGCCTGGGTCTCGTACGGTTGTTCGGGCGTGGTAGACAGTACAGGAGTTCTTTTCTACGCTCTGGGCTCGGGGAGTAGCCCGGCGGGCACCTGGGCCGATTTCCAACTCCCGACCTGGCGGCGCAGTGACGCGGCGCTGAGCCGCTCATTCGTCCCGATTCCCGCGTTTCATGAACTCCGATGCATACCGCCGCACTCAACGCAGGATGGTGGTAGAAGCTAGGCGCAATCCGCGCTCGGGCACCCTCTCGACCAGATCGCGGAAGTTTAGCCCAACAACGCCTACCAGGTGTGCTCGGCCACAATATCTACGGAAGTCGGATTACAGTTGACGAGCGGTGCATGGAGAACCAGTTCAAGATTCTTCCGCTCCCATGAAGTCCTGGGGATGCTCTCCAGCTTCCTCATGCTGATGGGATCGGTCAAGAATTCACTGGCGGCCCGGGTTCCACAGGTTGTGGTTCCAGCAATGGCGATGATTGGGGCGCCGGTCTTGGAATAGAAAATCCTGCAAACGATGGCATAGTCTTCCGTGATCGTGCTGCTTGCTGCTCGGCTTGCCTCATGCGAGATAGACCAAACTCGGCCCTGGCCTCCGCGCTCCCTGATATTCAAGTTTCGATCGAAGTAAAAGTGCAGATCGCGGTTCATAAACATGGTCCAGAAATTGGCGTAGCCGCCCACCAGAACCGTCGGAGCACCGTGCAGGTCTTCGAAGGCCAGGTCCGGTCCAATGCGTAGATCGAAACTCCGCCGACGACCACCCAGCAATTCGGTCACGCTCATAGCCGCCTTGACGTCTCCAACTTCGACATAGCCGCTCGGATCGATTAGAAGGTCCTTTGCGGTGAGCACTTTTCCTTCCGCCAAGGGCGGCAAGGTCCACCTTGGCGCCGGCTGCACCTCCTCGTCAGGATTCAGAGGAGCCTGCTCTCTATAGACAGACTCCATGGAGCGTACATACACCGGCGCTGTGCCGGTGTATATGACAGCCGGCTTCTTGCTGTCGAGGATGGGTTCCCAAAAGATGTCGAGCCCGCTTTTTGTCCACCTTGGGATACAGATCCACGCAGCCAATAGGACAACGCAGGCTGCTGCGGCGGCGAGTCCCCCTACACGCCACCGAGCCTTTCCCGGCAAACTGGGAATGGAAGGAGCGGTTTCAGGCGACGGATGATCTTCCGCGACGTGAGAGCCGGCCATTTCATGCTGGTCCGTGACCGCACTATCTTTGCTCCCGTTGTTTACCCCAGGGCGAAGGAGAAATGTGGGCCGGTATGATCCAGACGTGATGACGACTCTGACGGCGGAATCCTGCCCCTCGTCACTGGTATAGTATTGCGCGAGCCGCTTTCGGACTTCGCCTACCCGGGCCCGGACGACAGCGTCCTCGCTGGTATCGTAGTCGGATTTTCTCCCAAACACTTCGATGCCGATGATGCGCTCTTTGAGCTCGTCGTCTTGTCCCCTTAACGAATGCTCAACAAGATACTGGAGCAGAGTCTGGCACTGCTTACTGCCGGAAAACGGGGCGCTGCACAAGATCAAGCGCAACGCCTTGATGATTTGTGACGGACCCGGCTCCCCTTTCTCGCGATTCTGCTCCAAGGCCATTCTTAATCCCCTGGAAATACTACTCCAATTGAAACCACAGAGGGTTGTGGACGGTGCTGCACCTGGCAAAGCCCATCGTGACAAGTCCCAGAGAATGAGTTGGTTGGGCAAGCTCGGTGAGGTGCGGCACCTGAACAGACGAGTTCTGCACCTTGCGCATTCAGTGGTGGAGACTTAACTGTGGCCTACCAATGAAAGGTCCTCTTTCCGCGGCGCGGGAATGCACGGGATTAAACCGACGCATCCGTTGAGCGTCACCGGGGTACGCGGAATCGATGGTTAGGGAGGCAGTAAACAGACAGACAGACTGAACCTGGGAATCGCCCATCAGTCCCTGAAGATCACTCAGGCCTGAAATTGGCAGATGTCTCCCGAGCCCATCCCGCTCAATTCGGCTCGATTAGCCTCGCCGCTGGGAGGGGCTCTCGATTCACAATTTCAACCCCAGCAGTTCGACTCACAAGAACAATTCGAGGAGGCAGTAACCATGGCATTGAATGACAATTCCTGCAAGGAGCGCCACGGATTTATCGGCGCATTCCTGGATCTGCAAATCACCCGCCAGGCCAATCGACATAGTTGGGCCATGCTGGTTTGCACTCTTCTGCTAATGGGCGCCACGCTCGGCAGAGCGCAGAGCGGCGGCGCGACGGGAACGATCGTCGGTAGCGTGGTCGATTCTACAGGTGCTCTGATTGCCGGAGCACAGGTTAGCATCACCGAAGCTGATACGAACGTTTCAACGCAGACCACCACATCACCATCAGGTAGCTATACGGTCGCTTTCTTGAAACCTGGGAGGTATCGCGTAACGGTGGTGGCTAAGGGGTTCGAAAAGACGACAGTCCTAAATGTCGTCTTAGTTGTCGGTTCGGAACAGCGCGTCGATGTGAAGCTCGCGCCGGGCTCGGACCAACAGAGCATCAGCGTGAATGCACAAGTAGTAGGGCTCGATACGGAAAATGCGGCTGTCGGACAAGTAGTTACAGGTGAAGAGATTGTTGATCTACCTCTTAATGGCCGCAACTTCACTCAACTGCTTCTGCTCAATTCAGGAGCTGTCTCGAATAGCGGCGAGCAAGGCGAATACCGGTCAAACGAAGGGAATGCACTCACGATCCAGGGTTCGCGTCCCACTTCCAACCAGTATTTTCTTGATGGCATCAATATCAACGACACATATTACCAAACGCCGGCAGTCGTTCCATCGATCGACATATTGCAGGAATTTCAGGAGCAGACGAAGGGTTATTCCGCTGCGTACGGCGGCGGCGCCAATCAGATTAATTTGAGCACCCGGTCTGGAACAAACCTGATTCATGGCACCGCCTACGATTTCTTCCGAAACGATGCTCTTGACGCAAAGGGCTATTTTACCCCCGCCGGAAGCAAGAACCCGCCACTTCATCAAAACCAGTTCGGCTATGTGCTCAGTGGCCCCGTTGTCATTCCACATCTCTTTGACGGCCATAACAGAAGCTTCTTTCTGGCAAACTATGAGGGCCTCCGGTCTGAGACCTCCAGTGTAATCTTCGCAATCGTGCCTACAGTGGCCGAAAAAGGGGGCCAATTCACAGTTCCAATCGTAAATCCCTTCACGAAAGTCCCATATCCGAATGACTTTATTGACCCCTCCACATTCTCTAAGCTCGCGATAAATTCTCTTTCTCAGTTTCCGAATCCCAATGTTTCGCTGCCTCAGGGAAACTACGAGTCTGTCTTGACTTTTCCCACAAATGCAGACCAGCAGACCTATCGCTTCGATCAGTCAATCGGAAAGAACGATAGCTTATTTGTTCGATATACGCAGACGTCCTATGGGGACACATCGATAGGTTCGGGAGGAGCCTTCGCGGACGGAGAGGGGTTCTTTACCGAGACCTCCAAGAGCGTTGCCTCAAGCTGGACTCATACTTTCTCCCCAAACCTGCTCAATCAAGCACGCTTCGGCTATCTTTCTGAAGGAGCTAATCTTGTGGGCGTGCCGACAACCCCTGCCGCCTACAGTGCCTTAGGTCTGCAAAACATTTATCCGTATAGTCCCACTATCCCGTTTCCACTCATCGGCTTTCGCAACGCGGAATATAGTTCAGCGGGCGGCTGGGCAGTTATTCAGCAGTTTAACGAACAACCATTCACCATCTCGGACGCGGCTACCTGGAATATCAAGAGGCACACCATCAGCTTCGGAATGGATGTGCGCTGGTGGCATACCGACCAAAACAATCCGGGACCCGTCGAGTTGACATATGACGGGTCAGGCACGGCAGTTCCCGCCCCTGGTGGAACCACGGTGCCAGGAACAGGCGATTCATTTGCCGATTACCTCACCGGCTATGTGGCACAGGTAACCGCGCTCACACCAACCCAATATGCTCCTACGGTTGCGACCTCGAATCAAGTGGCTTACAGCTTCCGATATTTTGCCCCTTGGATACAGGACGATTGGAAAGTCTCTCCAAGACTCACCGTCAACGCCGGAATTCGATATGACTTCAACAAAAAGCCCTTCGAAGACCTGAATCGCGTCTTCTGGCTTGATCCCAACATTGCGGGTGGCGGCCTTTACACCGCAAATGACACGATTATTAAGCAGGGCATTGGTGGGTCTCTGTACGCTTACGGAGGCGAACAGTTCCCAGGCCCCAGTCAGGTGCTGAATTTTGCGCCGCGTGCCGGTTTTGCCTACAGACCCTCTTCCGACGACAAGACGGTGGTTCGCGCAGGCTATGGCATATTTTACGATACGGTCGAAACCAAAGAAGCCGACGACGGGGGAGGCTATCCGTTTGGCACGAATTTGACATATCAGTACATCAACTCTGCAGACATATTCCCAGCCACGCCGGCGTTCGCGCCAGTGACAAGTGCTGACCTCGGTTTTCTTTTTATCCAAACCGCACACACACACACGCCTTACATGCAAGACTGGCAACTATCCGTCGAACGCGAGGTCGCCCCAGGATGGAAGGCTGAACTGGATTATCTTGGGTCCAAGGGAACTCATCTCGATGGACGGGTGTGGGAAAATGCTCCGACTCAGTACAATCCCGCAGATCCCACGCCCGCCTCTGCGCGCGTGCCCTACCCGAACATTGGCTACATTCTGGATCACTACTACGTTTTCCATTCCGATTACAATGCGCTGCAAGCAAAGCTGGAACACTCCGGAAAAGCTATCAGTACGATTCTGAGCTATACATACTCGCATAGTCTCGATGACAAATCGTCGGAAGCGGGCATCAATGGCGATACATCCGGCAACGGCCCTCAAAACGAGTACAACTTTAACGCGGACTACAGTTCGAGCAGCTTCGATATAACTCACACCTTTGTGGGCAGTTTTATAGCCGCACTTCCCTTCGGCAGAGGCAAGCGTTATCTTGCCGATAGCCCCAAGGGGCTCGACGCAATAGTGGGAGGCTGGCAGGTTAACGGGATAGTCACACTGCGTACCGGCTTTCCGTTTTCTATCGCTGCAACTGACGTTGATTTCTTAAATGAGGCTTTTGGCGAGCGAGCTAACGTGGTTGGCAACCCGAAAGCGGGAGGGTTCACTAAAGGCGTAAACGAGTGGTTCAACACCTCATCGTTCGCTCAGCCTGCTATCGGAGATTTCGGCGACTCATCGAGGGATATTGAGCGTGCCCCCGGTGTCGAGAATGTCGACGCCTCTTTCTTCAAGAGCTTCTCATTATTCGAGCGATTGAAGCTTCAGACTCGCTTTGAAGGATTCAATCTGTTCAATCACACGAACCTCGGGTTCCCGACTGCTAATGTCTCTTCTCCAACAAACGGAACGATTGGCTCCGCGGCGCCTGGGCGCATCATCCAGATCGCGGCGAAGTTTATCTGGTAGTAGCAATGCAACTGCGGGTTTGGGGGCGCGGCTCAGGCCGTGGTCCCCAACTCCGGCCGTGGTCCCCAACTCCGGCCTTGATCGGCCCGCACCGAGAGTTATTGGGGAACTCGCTGAAAGGGAGGTGTTGCCATGAGTCAGCCCCGCGAAACATGTGGCTTGAGCCTTTTCGCGCGTTTGCGGTAGGGAAAAATGGGCGATTTCATACTCCACTCCCTAGGGAGGAAGGGTGCTGGGGATGGACAGAGTAGCCGGATTTTTGGAAATAGACCGGACCGGTGACACCTACGAAATTGTAATAACCCATCCCCAAACGAAACCCGATGCGAATGGTTTGGTTCGTGTCTTCCTGCAGCCGCGGCATGCACGGTATTTGGCCAATCTGCTCATAGAGCACGCGACCTATGCCGAGGCTGAAGCTGTCGGCCGGGTACCGCAGAGCAGGCATTATCGGCGGAAAATAGTTTGAGGAAGTCATTTTTTGTGATTCCCGAACAATGGTTTGTATTTCAATCTAAGGCGGGGAAATGGACAGACGAAACTTTATAATCGGGGCGGGCGCCCTCGCGGCGAACGTTCAACTCGGTCAGCAACTGGAAGCCGAAGAACCAGGGAGCGCTGACGGCTCATGCGAAATCGCTGCATATTATTTCGGCAACTATCATCTTGACGAACGCAATATCAAGGCTCATGGGCCTGGTTGGACAGAATGGAATCTGGTCAAGGCAGCCGCGCCCCGCTTCCCGGGGCATCGCCAGCCACGGATACCGCTTTGGGGATATGAAGACGAATCAGACCCCAGAGTCTTCGAGAAAAAGATTGCCGCTGCCTCTGCCAGCAATATCGATGCATTCATATTCGACTGGTACTGGTACAAAGATGGGCCGTTTTTGGAGTCGGCCTTGACCGAAGGCTACCTCGGATCGGCCAATTGCAAAGATCTGAAGTTTGGTGTCATGTGGGCTAACCACGACTGGTTCGACATTCAGCCGGCCAGGATGGCCGGGAACCTCTTGCAATTCGCAGGCGCTATTGGACTTGAGCCCTTTGAGGAAATGGTCGATCGCCTGCTTAAATTGTTTCAGCATCCGTCCTACTTGCTTGTTGACGGCTGCCCCTACTTTTCCATTTATGAACTGTACAGGTTTGTCCAGGGCATGGGCGGCGTGACACAGGCTGCGCTTGCATTAGAGCAGATGAGAAGCAAGGCGCGCGCTCTAGGATTCCCAGACATCCATATCAATGCGGTCACATGGGGAGTGAAACTTTTGCCCGGCCAAAGCGAGATTAGCAACCTGCCCGAGCTTCTCGATCGGTTGCACATAGACAGCACTACTTCTTACGTCTGGATTCACCACACAGAGTTTGCGAAGGCATTTACAACGGAATATAAGGACATCCAGAATGAATACGAAATCTATCGCGCCACAGCCTCGAAAAGACTGGGGAGACCTTACTTCCCAAATGTCACAGTTGGATGGGACTCGACGCCACGCGCATGTCAGACAGATAACTACAGGTTAGGCGATTATCCATTTACCTCGGTCATTGTAGACAATACTCCGGAGGCGTTCAAGGCAGCGTTGGAATCGGCCAAGGCATTTGTTCAGGCGAATCTACCGCCCAAAAAGAGGATGATCACTTTGAATTCCTGGAATGAGTGGACAGAGGGCAGCTACCTGGAACCGGACACGGTAAACGGCCCGGCTTACCTTGACGCCGTACGCAAAGTGTTCGGACGGTCCTAATGGAGTGTCGGATGGTCGGAGGGCGCCGTGGCATTGGTCTACTGCTTCTTTGCGCAATAAGTGTACCGATTGCCTCGAAGATGGAGGGGCCGGTTCGGGCGAGATGGTTATGAGATGTTCGGCGTTCAGGACGGAGGAATCAGGCTTCCTCCTTAGGTGTTGTCTGCTTCTCATCGGAGTCCAGGCGAGGTCGCTTGGGCTGATTGCACAGACGATGAACGCGCATTAGAGCAAGAGCATTCCTCATGTAAGAAACTGGGAGCTCTCGTGACCCGGCAACCGGACTGGGACAAACTAACGGAATCGATCGATGTGGCACTCACGGGAGCTGATGAGCACTTAGTCACGATGTACTTTGCCGATTGGGAATGTGATGGTCGGTAATTGGAGATTAGCTTATACGATCTATCTCGGTTGACCATGCTGGCGAGGCCTATGATTCTGAGACATTTTGGCAATGGCGTGTACGTTTCGTTCGTGGCGGCTAAGTCGTTCGCATACGCGTGGCGCGCGTCAATGGTGGGAACGCAGTCATATCAGCGCTGTTTTTTGATCCCGTGGGATAGCTCTTGTCGAGAGTGTTCGCCGCCCGGAACGAGAACGAGCATAGTCGTTGTTCGCCGTACGAGCAAGCCGGTTTATTCGACAGGAGACGTCGTAATGGGCCGGAGCAATTCAACGAGTGTGAAACATTCAGTGTGAAGGTGAATGGCGAAAGGTATATATGTCAATGGTTGATCAATTGAAACTACGCATCGCGGCAGCCGCCGGTTTTCTCGGCGAATCGCGCAAAATGTTTCTTGCATTCAGCTTCGGAATTGCCCTATACAACACGATGTTCTGCGCCTCGGCTGCTTCAGCCGCGAACTACAAGGTGCAACAGTGGCAGGCTGTCGAAATTGTGCTCAATAGCTCTATTACCTATGTGGACCCGTTTCAAGATGTCGACGTCACCGCGACCTTCACGCGACCGGGTAGCAAACCGATAACCCGCCCGGCATTTTGGGACGGCGGTACCACTTGGAAAGTCAGGTTCGCGCCGCCTGAGAACGGTTTGTGGACCATGACTACCGCTGCCACCGACGCCAAGAATCCTGGGCTGCATGGCGTAACCGAAACCGTTCAATGCGACCCGTATTCCGGCAGTCTCGAAATTTATAAGCACGGCTTTTTGAAGGCGAGCGGGAATGGACGGTATCTCACCTATGCCGACGGGACCCCCTTCTTCTATCTGGGGGATACACACTGGATACTGTCTCATGAGCGATTCGATCGGTCCAACGCGCCTGGTGTGGTCTCGCAGTTCAAATATACCGTCGACAAGCGTGTGAGGCAGGGATTTACGGTTTTTCAATCAGAGACTAGCTTCCAATCGCCCAGCGCGGGAATTCGGACTCATCAAGAAGCAATCGCCGATGAAGAGGCTGACGCAGACTTGAAGCATGGCTTCACGAGCGCCGACCTGGCCGGTTTCGCAAATCTCGACCGGAAGTTCAAATACATCGCGGACCAGGGCTTAGTTCATGCCAATGCAGAATTTAGTTGGGTAGGCGATCCTGCCGATTTCCCGATTTTTACTGAGGCATATATGGCGCGGCTTGCCAAATATTGGGTAGCTCGTTATGGAGCTTACCCCGTCATCTGGACGATCGCCCAGGAAGTCGACAAGAACTACTACGGTAAGTACGACGCCACGACCATCAACAAGTGGTTCGCGGCCGCACAGAGCATCGCGGACAACGATGCATATCATCACCCTGTTATGCCGCACATGGAGAGTACCGATCATACGACCGCTCCAGATTCGTGGTGGTCCAGCAAGCCGTTTCACAGCGGGTGGGCCGTGCAGTGGCAGGGCGAATTAACCGAAAAGGCGACTGCCGAAGGGTTCTGGAAGGCTTCGCCAACCAAGCCTTCGGTGCTCTACGAGAGCGCGTACGATGGCTTCTGGACCGATTCGAGGGGGGCGCTCGGGGCGGCCTACAAAGCTTTTCAGTACGGCATGTACGGATATGGTTACGGCGCCAATGGCGTATGGAACGATATTTATTCCAAACCCGGCGAACCAGCCGATTTCGGAACCGATTGCCAGATGCCGGAGCATTACGGCTGGTGGCGAGACGGAGCCGATCTGGGAACCGGAGATCAGCTCACATACTTCAAACGTTTCTACACAAGCCTGGAATGGTGGAAGCTGGTTCCGCGGTTCAATGATCCTGCTTGGGGCTACTTCCTTAATGCCTCCCAGTCGTTTCTCTCTTCCGACGGACACGACACATATGTCGTATTCTTCACCGGCAGCGCGAGAACGCCCGCCAGTTTGAACCAAATGGATAACACTTCAACCTATGCAGCCCAATGGTTCAATCCACGAAACGGGGAATATCAGGCTATCGGCACAGTTACGCCGAAAGCCAGTCAATGGGTAATTCCGGACAGGCCCACCGCGGAGGATTGGGTTTTGCTAGTCAAACGGAGCAGCGCTCGCAACTATTGATCCGGCCCCTATTGACTGTTGCATAAATAATGCAATGATTTAGCGCAAAGAAAATGTCAGCTTGGACTGCACGAACAGTCGCGCAGTTTTTGCTGAGAGTCGCGAATCCCGTCGATCACAGGTATGCGCCGAGCCTATTTTCCGGTACATCATCCGAAGAAGGGGACGCCGAACGTCGATGCCGTCCGACACGATGGCTTCGGTGGTGTACTTGCACCTCTTGAACTCCGGCCACTTTGCTTTCTCCGGGGTGTCGGGCTTCTCTTCCTTGATTTCGACGTACTTGTAGCACGGGATTGTCTTCTCGCCTTCCGGCTGCTGCATTGTACGCGCTGCTGATCTGGACAAGCTCCGGCTTAGCGGCAACCTTGGCTCTTACGTGTGCGTCCAGCTTGGCGGCGGAGGAATTCGGGTCGGTCCAAGCGTCGGAATTCGCGCTCACATCGGCGAAGAGCCGCTTGTTGTGTCCAGTGCGCTTGGGGCACTCGACGCTACTTCCGGCGGCGGGAGCAAGTTGCGGATCCCGTTTGTTGAAAGGCGCCTGTTTCAAGAGCAAGAGAAAAGTATGCTCAATCCACTGTTGCAGGTGCTGAACCGGAAGCAGGATGCGCTTGGCCGTGGCTCCAGATCCGTTCCAATCCTCGCGGAAACAATTGGCGAGCGCCTGTTCTTGCGGTGCTAGCTGCAATTTGGCGAGGAGCAAGGCATGTCCTACAGCGATTTCCTCGGCATAGAACGCCTCGACTACTAGCTACTGGCACTGCAAGTTCCGTTAGACGAACTCTGGCGGTGCAGTATGCAGGGCTCTTCCCGACTTTTGACGCGATTTGATTCGATGCTGTACTGCGGGTATTCCAGTGTACCGTAAGTTTTAGCTGTCACTTCGGTGCGTGCCGTAAACCCCAGCATTTATTGGGTTTATGGCGGGGACGACGGGGCTCGAACCCGCGACCTCTGCCGTGACAGCTAACC
>Ga0302325_10009786_pt1 | contig 20881 bp, 20 predicted proteins | sample Palsa_T0_2_FD_201948 | JGI IMG/M metagenome (GOLD analysis project Ga0302325, IMG submission 201948) | Peat permafrost microbial communities from Stordalen Mire near Abisko, Sweden - Palsa_T0_2 | ecosystem: Environmental > Terrestrial > Soil > Palsa > Peat permafrost | place: Sweden: Abisko...
AGATTATCCTCGATGGAGCTGAGCGGAAAATCCGGCATATAGGACGAGATCCCGAGGAACTCTGGATTCTCATAATTGAAGAAAGTCGTCATCAAACGCTGCTTGCTGTAGGCCACCATAGCGTGGAAGAAATCGCGGTACACGCCGATTTCCCCGATCGCAGTGCTGTAGCTTGTCATTCCATCAATCACCATCCGTTGTATGTCCTGCTCCTCGATGAGTTGAACAATGCGGGCGTAGTGCGAATCAATGTCCAACTCTTGAGGACTCTCGAACAGAATTTGGATGGTTCCGTCGGCGACCTGTTCTTCCAGGTTCAGTCCGATAGTCTGAGCATTCCGTATGATTTGCGCTGGGTGCTCATCCAAGGAAATAAGTAAACCCCTCGTCTTTTGTTTCAGAGATCCTTCCCTCAGGATCTGCGTGGCCAGCACAGTCTTTCCCACTCCTGAAACCCCCACGACCATTGTGGTGGACCCATCAAAGATGCCGCCCCCAATGAGACTGTCGATAGCCTCGACCCCAATGACTGACCGCATGATGCTGGAAGTGGGCTGCTTCGATTTAGCGGGGAGAGGCGCCTGCACGCGACGGAAAATTTCCAGGCCCCGGCCCCCCGTAACGTACATCGTGTGTGCGCCACCCTCATAATCCTGGCCCCGGCTCTTCAAGATCTCCAAGCTCCGTTGTACACGCCGACCATGCCGTTCGCGGGCCAATTGAATGACCGTATCAGCAATGGAATCAATCGATTCCGCAGCAGCAGCGATCGAACCGTGCGGGTTGCAAAGTTCGAGAGAAAACATGGCGGTGAGATTCTCTCGGTTCAACGACTCGATCAATTGCTGTAACAATTCGCGGTACGTGCGGTGTACGGAGTGGCTGTCGACTAGATTATTTTTTAACAACCCGATCCCATCTACAAAAATCCTCTGCGCGCCCATTTCCTTCGCGGTTTCAAGCAGCAGGCTGTCCGGCGAACGCAGTTCCTGATCGAACACCTCCGGACTGGTAAAGATGATTTGCAGCTTCTTCTGTCGCTGCAGTTCATCCAGATTCCAGCCGAACCCAGCAGCGTCTCGGATGATTTTGTCCGGATTGGTCTCAAACACCACGATCAGCCCAGGCTCGTTATATAGGACGACCCCACGATAGATAAACTCCACGCCCATCAGGGTCTTTCCGCTTCCACTCACGCCCTGAACCAGGATCACATTGGTTCCCGGGATCCCGCCCAGTAGGATGGAATCAAGGCCCTTGATGCCGGTCTTAATCAAGCCGTCTTTGGCCATAACCGCTTGTCTTCACTTTCTGGACTTAACTCGCTTGTTCTTTCCGTCCCGAATCCGACAAGGGAGCCTTCAGTCGTTCTGCCAGCTGCAGCCGCCCGGCACGACTTTCCGACAGACTGACGAGTTGCCGGAGGTAGAGCCAATGTCGAGAATCCATCGAAGTCAGGATTCGGAAAAAACGTACTCCGCGGGAGGGCCGCGAGCATTCGATAAGCTTCTCGCGTTCCAGTCGATCGAGCACGTCACTCACGATCACGCTGGGATAGCCGATAAGACGCGCGATCTTGTCGGCACTCATGAGACTAGCTCCGTGACGGCACACGAAAATCAATACGTCCCACTCACTGAGCTGTGAAATGCCCACGCCATCTAAACACTCTTGGAGTGAGAGTTCCCGCGGCTTCTCGTCCTCGATGATAACGTTTGCCCTCGGCTGAAGCTGTTCTCCTGCTGAAGTCATGATTGGAGTTACCGATTTCTGTCCTCTATGTGTCCGGCTCTAAATCGACCGGATGTCACAATCCGGCCTGAGCTGGTGACCTGTTCGCCGCTCTGGCCAAAAGCGTGCAAGACGTGGCGGACCTTGGTAAGCAGCGATGCCGGGGAAAAAAGATTTTTCGAGCAAATACTATCGAGGACGCCATGATGCGGGCCTGCAGACATAGGGGCTCTTCATCCTCGACTATGAGAACAGTTTCCGTCCCAGGGGATATCGTCTTGGCCGCTGGGGCGGTAGGGAAAGTTTTGGCGGTCTCCGCTCCCCTAATGGCTCACGCCAAGTCACATTCTTTGTTCGTCCCTCATTCTCATCACGTCAGGCGACCCTGGGGTCCGCTCAAGCGACTCTGCCGACCGCGATGCGATGAACTGTTGACGCATTTACTTCGAATGTCTCCAGTGTCGCGGGGGACTCCAACAGCGACTTCAATATGTCGGCGACCGCGTAATAGTGTTGGGTGTCATATTCGTCGGCATCTTCTCGCGAGGTCCAGAAACTGATGCAGACCACCCTTTCGGGATCCGTCTTGTCGGCAAGCGCAAGAAAGTCGACAAAGCCCACCTGCTGTTGCAGAAGTGGTAGCACGCTGTTGTTTAACTTGTTGCGGACTTGATCACTTCGGCCAGCTTTCGCGTGGAATTCCACAACACGAGCGAACATAGAGGTGACTCCTTCTTCCGATAGTTGTTCGAAGCATCACGCAAATCTGCGACCTGTCTCGTCGGACGCCTCTTCCAATGTCTGGTGATCCGGAACGCAGGAAAATTGTGGAGACTACCAGACGAAGCGCCCTTTGGGGGAGGTCCAGCGTACGCGGAGGTGCTTGTTGAACGCGAGCGGCTGACATTGCGCGAATCCTCTTCGGCCTGCGACGATTTCGGGCTGAGAATTTCACGAATCCACGCTTGCCTCCCGCGTTCGTCGTTCTCAAGCATTGCACGTCGGGCTCCATCTCCGAGTAATCGCTAAATCATAGAAGACACGACTCGACAATCCGAGTGTCACGTCTGAACACCGTCGAGAACAGACGACTCGACAACGTCGACACTATTGATTGCTGCATAAATAAGGCAAAAGGCTAGCGGAAAAAGGGGGCAGTTCGGATTGCAGTATGCAGCCGTGTAGCTTCCGGGTGGACATACCAATACCGTTGGTCGAGCGGATGACGTCCTCGACCAGCTCCTCCACATCATCGGGCAACGATTGGCGATAGCACGTTTCGCCCCAGACCAGACCCCTTCATTGGGGTGAGCTTGGGAGCATGGGAGAGAAAGTGCTCGAGGCGCAATCGGCTATGTGGCCGCACCAGAATTGACAGTAGCGACCCAGGCGTTGGCGGCTGGGGCTTACCGAGATTCCGGAAATGACCGAGATCCTGTCGCGCCGTCGCTGGCGATGATCGTGAACCAGAGTGCAGTCTTAGGAGGACCAGGTCTTGCCCGCATCAGGAATCAAAAGGAAGCCCGATTCGTCGCCGCGCCCGGTCCAACTTCAGCAGTCGTCCTCGACGTGCGGGAACTCGCAATCCACGACGGCGGCACTGCCGTTCAGCAATTTCCGCCTTTACGATCGCCACACTCCGGCGTGCCCTTCCCACACTCGCAGGGAAAGGTGAGGATCCCCCGGATCCCAGCCGAGCCGATCTGCAGAGCTCAGGATTGCACCTTCGAAATCTGGATTAAGACTCGGCCAGCACGGCTTCGGTTAGAACGGAGGGCTGTGGAACTCTTGTATACAACCCCCGTATCTTGGTATCGGTTCTTGGATTCTCTACTTCTCTACTCGCGGTTTGAAGTCAGCAGCGGCAAGTTGGAGGAAAGTAGAACGACAGTAGGTGGAGAGAGAAGATCGGGTTCATACGCAGGACTCGTCCCATTTGGACACGAGGTCGCCTCCACGGCGCATGCCGACCGGAGTTAAGAATACAACGTTCGGGTTTGCATGCGTCACGGGTACCCCTTCGAATGTCCTCCGAGCGCGGCTTGTGCCAGTTTCATCGCGGCACCAAACTGAGCGCTCCCAAGGCCATCACGACCATGGCACACAAACCAGCCCACATTATTGATCACATGGTAACGACTGGGCATGCCTAGGATGAAATCATCTGCGCTCACCACGAAGTGCAAGACCGTCAACGGCTGGAAGCTAGACTCCGGAAAATAGGCCCGCGAGCTCGGATTACCGGTTGTTGCCGTATATCGAAAGAAGTTCCTCAGACTCACCCGAATCGAGCAACGCCCGGCCGCGCTTGCGCCCATGTCCCAGTAGGCCAACCCTATTCTATGGCGTGGCTGTTCTTAAAGATGGCCCACGACATGCAACGAAATAACTCCGTTGTAAATAAAGGAGTTATTTAGTCCATCGAGTGTCGAATAAGTGTCGATTCGTCATTCACCCCTCGACATAGACGCACATGAGGAGCTTATTTAGAGATAACGCTGCAAGCAGAAAGTATCGGAATGGCTCCGCACCTAAATACCTCAAGGGCTCAACAAAGGTACAGTGAGCACGCCCAGAATCATCCGAGAGTCCAAGGTTATTCTTCGCCAAGGGGCATCGTCGCGCGTTCCGCCTCTCGTAACCTAAAAGATAACTACCTTGTAGGGTCATTTCACGAGGGGCGGCTTCTCGCGCCGTTGAAACAAGAGAACAGCGTAAAGAGTTTGGAGAAGGTAGGCTTCGCTTCCGAAATGCACCGGGCGCGGTTCGCTTCGCGCACGCGTTTGGCGCGGGCTTGATCGCGTCAACCGGAGCATTTGAACTGCGCCAGTTCGACCGGATGAGGTTTCCTTTTCGCTGCGCGGTCGAAACAAGAGTGTCCCATTCCAGTCGCCCGGTTTTGTCAAGTGTGAACGAGAAGATGTGAAGAAGATGCGGTGGGTCATTCCGTGGTCAAAAAGGGAATGGGATGCGCCGCTGCTCCACCTAAGGAAAGGTTACGCATGACGAACAAAGACAATGTTTTTCGATTCCTCGCCCCCGCCTAAAGAGGCGGAGGATCTCTTCCCAGTGGCGGAGGACGTGCTAATGAAAATCCGTTCCACTGTTAGGTCCCCCAAAGGAGGAACAAATCATGATCCACCTCGATGAAGTCAAAGTCACACCCCGCGAACAGCAGGTCTTGAACCTGCTCGTGCAGGGCTTCAGCAATAAGGAAATTGGAGGCCAGCTAAATATCAGTCAGAGAACTGTAAAAGAGCACCTCCGCATGCTGTTTTTGCGCTCCGGAATCCACAAGGGTGACAAACGAGTGAAGTTGGCTCGCTATGCTCACGAAGACGAAAGTGCCGTCATGACGCCTTGCGAGGGTCTCAACCCGAAGGAAAGGCAGATTTCGATTCTGGTCTGGGAAGGCCTTACCAACCGCGAAATTGGCAAAGTCGTCGGCACCAGCGAAAACGTAGTCAAGAATCATTTGCGCGGCGCATTTGACAAACTTGGAGTCTGGAGTCGCCTGGAACTGGCAATGTACGTGGCCAACCGTGGCGGAGAGCGTTGCCTTCACGAGACCAACTGTTAGCACCCATTCAAAGAGTGAGCCAATCTCGCCGGTTTTGAGGGAGCCACGGTGCTTGCCAATTCTCCCGGGCACAGGACTCGCGCGGCCGAATTTCGAAATCGGCGCAGTCGTAGTTTGCGAGTTCTGTGTCCGGCGCCAAATCAGTTCACCGAGGATCCTCCGCGCCGTCCATTCCCGCCCTTCTTGCGGAATTCGCGTTGGGTCGAATCCTGTCTTGACCGATTGAGCGAGCAGATAGTAATTGCTCGGCGCTGCGGTCAATCGAATCCCGAGCGCGCGGAGAGCGTGATTCTTGGGAGTAGTCGAAGAAGCTCCACCGCGCCCGTGCAGCTTGATGAGTTGCGCGAAATCCACCTCCGCCCCGAACGCGTCCTCGACCTGCAATTCGTAGAGGAAGTAGCCATTCGTTTCCTGAGTGCGACTGCCCGACGGTGTATATCTTAGCCAAGGTGCGGAATGGTAATGCGAATGAGACAAGGCACCCACTTAGTTTCTTCGTCCATTGCGACCAATACCCATTGGGTGTCCATCTCAGGCGAATCCCTCTCAAATTCAGCCACGACCTTCGAGTTTTCGAATATCTTCGAATATCTTCGAATAGGTCCTATTTACTAAGGTCTGCTTTACAAGAGATCGGTCTGGTGGTAAGGTGCTTGCAAGAATTCGACATTGTTGTGGGGTGACCTTGAGGGGTCGTCCTACAGCTCTTGTTGGGAAGGCAAGTCAGTGAGTTTGCCACCACCACAAAACGAAAGCTCCCGCCTCGAAGTTCTTCGAAGCTTTCACATTCTCGAGACCCCACCCGAACAAGCCTTTGACGACGTGGTTCGCCTGGCCACGCTCATCTGCGATACTCCCATCGGAAAAATCGCCTTCGTCGACGAGAAACGCGTGTGGCTCAAAGCGAAAATCGGCTTTGAGCTGGATGAGATCCCGCGAGAGCGGTCGTTTTCCGCCCATGCAATCTTGCGATCCGGCATCCTCCTCGTGCCTGATCCAATTGCCGACGCGAGGTTCAGGAACACTCTCCTAACCGCGGAAATCGGGGTCAGATTTTTTGCGGGGATACCGCTGATCACCTCGGGCCATCAAGCGATAGGTGCCCTCAGCGTGATGGACCGAGTGCCTCACATTCTGACTGCTGAACAAATAGATTCCTTGCAGATTCTCGCTCGGCGGATCATGCATGAACTGGAACACCGACACACAAGAGAAACTCGATCTCCGCACCAGAAACTTCACCTGGTACCGACCCGTCAAGTCACCATCCTGTTGGTCGAAGACGAGGAGAACCTTCGAGCCCTGTTGCAACGGACGCTTGAAGGGGTTGGGTTTACTGTTATGTCTGCCTCCGATGGCGGTGAGGCAGTTGGCTTGTGCCAGCAACACGATGGCACGATCGATCTTGTGGTGAGTGATATTGTCATGCCGCGGCTCAATGGAATTGAGCTGGCAGCGCGAATTCGGGCAGATCGCCCGGAGACGAAGTTTTTGTTTATAACGGGCTTTGGTGACCAGTTTCCGGAATTGGGTGAACTTATCAAGGGCGGTGCAGGCATCGTGGAAAAGCCCTTCCTTCCTTCGGAGCTCCTGCGTAGAGTGGAAGACACGCTCAACCAGGGGAAAGCAGCCACAGGTACCCAAGGGGCATAGATCTGTCGGAGCGCAGACCAGCTCGAAAAACCGAATGGTCGGCTTGCTCATCCGCCAGAGCCCACTTACCGTATACTCACCGGCCCACCCGCGCTAAAGCGCCCAAGGGAGCTCGGTCTTTCCCGGAGACGTTATCGAAGCAGACTCTTCAACAACCGGCTATCGACGCCAGAGTCGATAGCCGCCCGCATCGGGAGATTGTGGCAGATCGGAGCGCTCGTTCTCACGGCACTGGGAGCTATGCGCTGGCTTGCGTGGACGCAGACCGAACGACCGAACGAGTTTAGAAACTTTGATTTCTGAGTAGATAAGCCTGGCAACTCAGAGCAAACTTTCCCTCTTCCCGAAAGGGGCCGATACTTTTTCGCCGGATGCTCACGACTCATCTTGATTGACCAAGTAAACCTAGTGCCAGTCGGCTTTTTCGCTTCTTCCCGAAATCGCGCGATGGTTTCGGAGCACCTTCTTAGAACTCGCCTGGCACCATTACCTCCGTGCATCCGGCACCATTACATCCGTGCATAATGATCTACCTCGCTGATCCTCTTCGTTGGCGACGAAAAGTTTGGATCCTCAGTTCGGACACTTTATTCGCGCGCAGCCCGTCCGTCTCATGGGTTCGTGTGTCTTCCGGAATGGCTTTCAAATGTTCGTTACCGCACACAGAATTGTGTGATATCGTACCCAGATGGTTAACTTTGCGGCGCAAAACATCGTAAACGCGCTGTGGCGAAGGTGATAAATATAGGGAGACACTGGAGAAGTGTCGTGGTTTTAGTCCCTGTCGTAACCCGTAAACTCGCTAACCGTCATCGGAAGCCGAGGGTCCTGCCGTATGCCGGAGCATAGATTTGCGGTCGACTCTCCCGATTTTTCTGACCTGGAAGTAGGCCAGTATCGCAATCTGTTAGATCTGGCACAACTCTCGGTCGGCCAACCGACAACAGATACTGTCTTCCCCATCTTAGCCCTCCATTTGCGACCATCCCTGAATTTTGAATTTGTCACATTGGGTCTTTACGACTTAAGCACGGAGAGCATCCTTCTGGATACTTGGAAGGCAGGCGTCGCGCTGAAAAGACGTGAATCCAATGCTGTGGACAGTTGTGCAAGCGGGTGGGCGTGGAGGAGGCAACGATCCGTACTCATCCAAGACTTAGACACGGAAACCAATCTGCCCGTTTCCCTAGAGTCGCTTCGCCAACTCGGCGTTCGTACTTATTATGTCCTTCCTTTGACCACAGCTCGTCACAAGCTGGGAGCAATAGGCTTTGGCAGCTTGCATGTCATTGCGAAGACGAATGCGACTATTGAGTTGTTGCGCCGTACTGCTGCAATGATGGCTCAATTCCTGGAGACCACTCTTTCATCGGATGGGCCTGCAGCGCAGGTAGAATCTGTCCCAGCTACCTCCGTACTAGCGCCAGAGCCCAAACAGGCTTTTCAGGATTTCGATCCGGGCGACGAAGCAGATCGGGACAAGGCGTTCCGCGAAATCGTGGGGAATAGCGCTGCTCTGCAGGAACTGCTAACACGGGTGAAAACTGTGGCGGCCACGGGCGCGACGGTGCTGTTGCAGGGAGAGACAGGTACGGGCAAGGAATTAGTCGCACGTGCGATTCATCAGCTCAGCCCACGCGCCGACCGCAAGTTTGTCACCGTCAACTGCACTGCGATTCCGACAGAGTTATTGGAGAGTGAGCTATTCGGACACGAAAAGGGATCTTTCACCGGGGCAGTCAATAGGCGCATCGGTCGCTTGGAACTCGCTGACCGAGGGACTTTGCTATTGGATGAGGTGGGCGATCTCCCCAGTATGATTCAGCCGAAACTACTACGGGTACTGCAGGAACAGGAATTCGAAAGGCTCGGCAGTAACCGGACTGTAAAAGTCGATGTGCGGCTGATCGCTGCCACCAATCAGGACTTGCATCGGAGTATCGCGGAAGGTCGCTTCCGCGAGGACCTATTTTATAGACTCAATGTCTTTCCCATTTACATTCCTCCTCTGCGGGAGAGAAAAAGTGACATTCGTGCCCTTGTAGGTTACTTCGTGTCCAAATATGCAGCGGAAGCGAATAAGTCGATTGCGACCGTCCCTGCCGAAGCAATGGATGCTCTTGAAAATTGGAGCTGGCCGGGGAACATCCGGGAATTGCAAAACCTGGTTCAGCGCTGCGTGATTTTGACGAACTCACCAGTCCTGAGGGTTCCCCTTGGCGAACTAAAAAGAGACGCAAACCCATCTTCTGGCAAGATGTCCAAAGAAGTCGAGCGCGAGCTCATCCTTCAGACTCTGAAAGAGACGGGCGGAGTAATCGCTGGCACGTCAGGCGCAGCCCATAAACTGGGAATGAAACGCACGACCCTCTACTCGAAAATGAAAAAGCTGAACATCAGTCCGGTTGACTTCCAGGACTAGTTACCACCTTCCGAACCAACGCCAGACACCTTCGGCGATTCCCAGACTTGTAGCGGCACGTCGAAGAAGGCACTGACGTGTCGAAGTGTCGAGTCCAGGAGACGCGCGACAGTCATCCGACGCCGCTCAGCCGGCCACCGATACAGGCTAGATCGCTAGATCCGCAGTTTCTATAACTTACAAGTCAGCATCGAGCTGTGGACTATTTGCCGAGCCCGCCCGAGGCAGGGAGCCGAGATCAGCGACGGCGGAGAGGATCTCGTTCGCCAAAGCGACACTTTTGATGCCCACAGATCGGCTCGACGCCATTCTCCCTAGGCTCCAGCTCGAATCCTCGGTCAGAGTGAACTATCTTTCGGCCATTTTCGCAATGGAAAGAACCTCACGCTTGAGGCAAACGATGTGGCCCCCTCGATGAAGAACCGATCCCTGAAGACGCAGAATCGAGTACTTTGGGTTGTGTGGGGAATGTGCCCAGGTCATGCCCATGATGCGAACGACGGATGGAGCAGCTCCTATCTGCCAACTTTCCACGACCCTCTGAGCCGCTTGTGGCTCCAAGCATCGCCTCTGCCCGTGAAGTGACGAGCCCTGGCGTTAAAGCTCAAGCACCGAAGCTATAGTGGGATCTCAACTTAGCTGAGAGCCGGATGTGTCGACTCGTCTGTCTCTCGACACTGCGGACACTCGCCGCTGAGATCCCCAGGTCGTGTTTTCTATGACTTAACAAAGCTCAGGGATGTGGACCAGCACATGCATGACTGGCAGCAACAACCGCGAAGTGCAACAACGGTGGACTGGCGGCTTCGTTAGCGCGAGACTCGTAGCAGGCGTCGGTGGATCCAAGCGCCCGCCTCGCGTGCAAGAAGAACGTCGCACACGCTTGCCACCCCCTGGGAGCGCTTCGAAGGTCTGGTGGTCTGCTGAATTTCTTTGGGATGCAGATCACCAGACGTTGGAATCGACCAAGCTACGCAAAGGAATGCCAAAGACGGAAAAACGATTTGAACTGGTCACATAAATATCTCAACGGGATTTGCTTACAACCGAGACAAGCCATGCCGAAGAACGTTTCGACGTGGTACTCCCGGCCGATCACCGGCCGACGAAAATGATGCAGCCAGGCAACCAGTCGCTCCGCTCACTAACGTGTTCGGTACCGACGCAAGCGACGACCGTTCTCGGTCGGGATGCGGCGCTCGCCGCGATGGGGTGCGATTGTCTCGATGCCGTGACTCTCCGCCGGATCTCAATCCAGGCGGTTGCTGTCGTCGGCTTGCTCGCTGATCAATCACAGCGGGAGGCAGTCGAGGAAGCTGGGGCCGAGGACGGCTTCGGCAAGTTGGCCTTCGTGCGGCGAAGCGCTCTCGATAGTAACGGCGAGAGCAGGACTGTGATCCTCGGCGAGAGCGATGACTTTCACCCCTTCGCCACGCTGGGTGGGCCCCACCGCGAGGCCCGCTTTCTTGCCGTCGGGAAGGAGGCGCCGAGGAAAACCTCCTCCAGTGGCAATCTTCCGCGGGCCGGCAACTCTTCCGCCAGGACACGCCAGAGGGGCTCCAGCTTGCCCTCTCCCACCCACGGCCGGAAACGGCGACGGCAAGCCAGGTGCGGCGGATATCTCTCGGGCAGTTCGCGCCCTTGCGCCCCGGTGCCCAAGACCCACGAGATACCATGGAGCACCGCTCCCGTGTTCTGCCACGGACGACCTCGGCCCTCGGCGCGTCGTTTGGGCCGCAAGGTTGGTTCGATGAGTTGCCATTGGGCACCACTCGGTTCCCATCGTCCTCGCATGCCCACCCTCTGCCTGCTTTCCTCCCCGCAGAAAACAGCGATATAGGTTCAACCACCATTGATGAAACCAGTTCTGGGAAGAAGGGGCACTTCATATGTTTCCTCGCGTTGTGGAATGCCTATCGATCGTTGGCCGAAGTAAGCAAGCCGGCAGCAAGCCAGAGAATGAAGTACTCCCGATTCTCCAAAAGCAGCCGGGCTTGGTGGACTTTTCTTACGCTTTCCGACAAGACAGCCCCCGAAAGGGCCGTGCGTCAGTTTCTTCACTTCGCTGGAAGATGCGGAGCAATATCACTGCCAGCAACAGGACCCGATCATCGAAGTCTTGAAGCAAGTCTTCTGGAGTCTACTCCGACGTTGGAGATTTCTAAGGCAAATGCGTCAACAGCACATCGCGCTGCGGTCGGTGGAACAGCTTGAGTGGGCAGCTGCGATCGCGCCGGCACGGATCAGTAGAGACGACGAAGACATGCTCGAAAACTTATCCGTGCGGCGTTCGATGGCCGGGGACATAGCAGACAGCATAAGCGAGGGGCTGCGTTTGCTTCAATTTGGCACCTCGAAACTCACCTTAAAAGAGGTGCCAGAAACAAAGAATCGCCTGAACGTCAACCCAGAGCGAAGGCCGAAGAACGCGCCTGCAAGAGGAAGAGGGGCGATATGCAGGGATAGGGCCAACAATGTCATACGACTGCTCTCGATGTGTCGGGGTTACTGCATTTACGTTTATATCGCCTTAGGAGATCCGAAATCCGAGATACATGGTTCGCTGACAGGTCTCACTCGAAGGGACCTATTTGAAGCTGGTTTCATATTCGTGGCGCAAGACTGGAATGGAAGTCAACCGAAGAGTTCAGACACGCGGGTGCAGGCTTTCCATATCCATCCTCCCGTGGCTCAATCGAGGTCTCGTCGGGTGACGCGACCGAACGCGATTGATCCTAGATCAGTATCACCTGTCCGAACTTCAAAGAGAGGCAATCATGCCACAAGTTTCCGCGAAGGCTGAAACAATTGAAAGCTTGAGAGACGGCGTGCCTTGTTCCGTGCCGGACCTGGGTCGGGAGCTGGAGAACGTCAACCCAGTGTTGGGGCAGGACGGGACACCGGCCGCGATCGCAGACACGGCGGTCTCACCACAGAAGTTCGCCGAGCTGACTCGCGTCCAGGCCATACAGGCGCTGAGGGATTCCGAAACTCGCTACCGGCGGCTCTTTGAAGCCGCCAAAGATGGAATATTGATTCTCGATTTCAAGACTGGGCAGATCGTCGATGTGAACCCATTCTTGATTGAGATGTTGGGCTATACGCACAGTGAGTTCGTGGGCAAGAAGCTTTGGGAAATCGGCCCGTTTAAGGATATTCCTGCGTCCCGGTCCGCTTTTAGGGAGCTCCAAACGAAAAAAATTATCCGCTACGACGATCTGCCGCTTGAAACCAAAGACGGGCGCAAGATTAACGTAGAGTTTGTCAGCAATGTCTACCCGGTGGATGGATCCCAGGTGGTTCAGTGCAATATCCGTGACATCACCGAACGCGCACAGGCCGCAGCGGCGCTAAAGATCTCCGAAGCTCACCACCGGTCGGTCTTCGAAGGAGCGGTCCACGGCATATACCGAGGCACTCTGGACGGTCGCTTCTTGGATGTGAATCCAGCCCTGGTGGCCATGCTGGGTTACAGCTCGGCGGAAGAAGTTCTGAAACTGAGCGCGTCGCAGGATGTTTTCGCCAAACCGGAAGAAGGGCTGCGTCTGTTGCACAAGTGGGAGCTGACGGGGGAAATCACAGAAGAAGTGCAGTGGAAGCGGCGGGATCAGCGGCTGATTACCGTACGGCTGAGGGGCCGGGTCTTGGGCACCGAGCACCAGAGGGCGAAGGGGCTCGAGTTGATCGCCGAAGACGTTACCGAGCGGCGGGCGCTGGAAGAGCAGTTACGTCAGGCGCTGAAGATCGAAGCCATGGGGCAGTTGGCTGGGGGGATGGCCCACGAGTTCAACAACTATCTTGGGATCGTCCTGGGATACAGTGAATTGTTGCTGGAAGAAGCCGGCGCAGCGGAAGGCCTGCGTCGGAAGGTGGCTGAGATCAAGGGGGCTACGCAGACAGCCGCCTCACTGACCCGCCAATTGCTGGCCCTCAGCCGGCGGCAGGTGCTCGAGCCCAAGGTTCTGGACATCAATAGTGTGGTGTGGGAGACACACAAGCTCCTACGCCACCTCATCCCCGAGACCATCGAGCTGGTTCCGATGCTGGAGCCGAACTTGCCACCGGTCGAAGTTGACCCCGCCCAGATCCAACAAATCCTCATCAACCTGGTGGTGAACGCTCGCGATGCCATGCCGCAGGGCGGCAAAGTGGTGATTGAAACCGCCCTGGCGGAACTGGATGAGGAATACGCCAGTCGCCATATCGAGGTGCTGCCCGGATACTACGTAATGTTGACGGTGAGTGACACCGGTGCAGGCATCGATGAACAAACCCAGGCCCGAATCTTTGAACCTTTTTTTACCACCAAACAGGCGGGCAAAGGGACAGGACTGGGGCTGTCGACGGTTTACGGCATTGTACGGCAAAGCGGGGGTCATATCACCTTTGAGAGCGCCTTAGGGCGGGGCACCAGGTTCCGCATTTACCTGCCTCCGATGGCCGTGACCGGACCCCAGGTAGAACATGAGACCGCACCGGTAGCAAGCGAGGTCCTCGGCGGCACCGAAGCAGTGCTGGTGGTCGAGGACGAACCAGCTCTGCGCGCATTGATCTCCGTGTCTCTCGAGAAACGGGGCTACACCGTACTGGCGGCGGAGGACGGCGCTGCGGCGATCCGGATTTTGGAGAACAATCCTGGCGACATTGATCTTGTGGTCAGCGATATCATGATGCCTAAGCTAAACGGACTAGAGTTGAGGAAAAAAGCAATCTCGCTGGTGCCGGAGATGCGGTTCTTGTTCATCTCGGGATACGCGGAAGACACAATCGGCCAGACAGCGCACCTCCCCGAAGACGCCGGCTACCTGGAAAAGCCATTCCTCCCGGTTGAGTTGGCACGCAAGGTCCGGGCACTGTTGAACGAGAATGACGCGAGGAGAGGTAGTTCTGCTACGAACAACCCTTGTCTGCGGAGGTAACTCTCAGAAAGATTTCAGGTTGTATGTCGGCCCTCGTTCATTACCGGCCATGAGCCTGTCACTGCCCGGAACGCGCTTCGGGGAGATTGGCCGGAGGGTAGCGAAAATCGGCCAACCGGGAACGGGAAATCTCACGCGCAACTTTCCCTCGCCTGTCACTCGGGGAATCCGCTCCTTCGACTCATCGAGGAAAGGAAGTGAGGTTACCTCTTCAACTCTGCCGGCCAGTTCAGCACCAGCGTCACAGGTTCGGTGCCTTCTTTCAGATTCCCGCTGTTGATGAGAAACTTCTTCCCATCGCCAGTCACGTCGTAAGGACCAAAGTCACGCTGGATCCCAACTGCCTGAAACAATGTATGAGGAGCGCCCAGCCGAACCGCATCCCCAGAGGTCACATCCACCGCGACCAAGTTGTCGGCCGGATCGAGAAAGAATAACTCCTTGCCGTCTCTGCGCCATTTTGCCGCTATTCCGCCATTACTCGAGACCTGCCACTTCGCGCCTCCGCCGGGAAAAGCTGTGATGTAGACTTCCCTCCGTCCCGACTCGTTGCTCTGGTACGCCATCCATTTCCCGTCGGGCGAGACAGTGGGTTCGCTTTCGTCAAATGCATCCTGCACGATGGGAAACGACTTACCGTCACCAAATAAAGGAAGCGCCCAAAGATGATAGCCAGTCTCGCTCGTGGGAACCCTCCTTTCATAGATCAGATAGCGTCCGTCCGGCGAAATGCTGCGAGGGTATTCGAACGAATCAGTGCCTTCGAGCACTGCCCGCTCGGGGCTGCTACCGTCAGCCGCTTTCGCGTAGATGTGGGGCGTTCTGTTGACGATGGAGGCGTAAAAGACCGTCTTCCCGTCGGGCGCCCATACGGGCGTGGCTTGGGTGGCTGTGCTGACGGTGCTGGCGGTGCTGAAGGTCAGACGCGTGCCGGTTCCGCGCGTCAGGTCGAAAATCCATATGTCCGCAGTGCCCTGACTGCCGGCGAAAATCGTTACGGCCAGACGCGTGCCGTCCGGCGAGAGCGCCGGGCCGATATAGCGATCGGGCTGTGCAACAGATCCCATCTGTTTTCCGTCCCTGCCCGACCACACCAGCTTCCACCCGCTCGATGCCTCCCCCGCCTGGTAAACCAGGGCACCCGTGTCCGACGGGGAGAACATGGCCCGGACGGTCGCTCCGTTGACCGCGACGTGTTCGGCAATGGGAACCGGTTCGCCGCTAAGCTCCACGCGGCGGGGGTCAAAGGCCTGAGCCATGAGCGTCTGATCGCGCATAAACAAAAGGTGGCCGGAGGCGTAAACGGCCATCGTCTCACTCCTCATAAGCAGTTTGGCCTCGAACGATCCCAGTTCGCCGACATACAGCACCGTAGACTCCGCTCCGCGCGAACTCCGCGACCAATATAGAAAGTGCTTCCCGTCCGGCAAAAAGGAGGGCCAGCGGTGGCTATTCTCGGCTTTCGAGACATCCAACTTCGATGCGGGCTCGGGTGTCCCGCCTGCCGCAGAGACGCTAAATAGCGGTTGGTTTGAACCTGGCGTAAACACGATCACACCCTCCTTGCTCCAGCTGCCTCCGCGTCCGCTGGCGCTGTCGCACAGGTTCTGGGGCGGCCCCCCGTCGGCGTTGATCTTTTTCAACTTGCCCGGCGCGAAGAAACCAATCTCTCGACCGTCGGGGGACCAAAAGGGATAGATGGCATCGTCGGTTCCCGCCAGTGGCCCGGCCGTCAGGGAGTTCAGTGACCGCACATACAACAGGACCTTGCTTTTCTCGTCCCGCGCCGTGAATGCCAGCCGCGTTCCGTCAGGCGAGAGCACCGGCGGACCCGATGCCGGCAGCATCGTCACGAACGACGTGCCCGCCGGCGGCAAGATCGAGGATCGCACTACTGGGGCGGGCTTCGGCACCCGAAAGACGTAGGCCGTTCCAATACTTAATACGATCAGCGCTACGATCCCCACCATCAGCCACGGCAGACGTGAACTGGCTGGCACGGGCTTCGACGATACCGGTGGTGCGCTCGAATCCTTTGAGCGAGCCTCCGCCAAAGCCTCCAGTTGAATCCTTACGTCGTGCATGCAGCCATAGCGTTGGTCGGGACTCTTTGCCAGGCAGCGCCACACCGTTTCGTCCAGTCGGGGGGGCGAATCGGGCAGCACCGTGGAGATGCGTTCTGGCTCCTTATCCAGGATCGCGCCCAGCACGCTGAACTGTGACTTTCCCTCAAATGCGCGTCGCCCGGTGAACATTTCATAGAGCACACAGCCAAAACTGAAAATGTCGGAGCACGCATCGGCCTCAACGCCCTGCAAGACTTCCGGGGCCATATACTGGAATGTGCCCACCACCGTGCCTTTCTGCGTCAAAGGCGAGGCGGAAGCGGTGAGCATAGCCACGCTCATGGTCGGAGTGCTCGGCGTCAACGGAACATCTCCAGATGCCGAGCCTATTGCCGGCGCCGGCTTCGCTAAACCGAAGTCCATGAGCTTTGGCCCGTTCTTCGTGAGCATGATATTGGCCGGTTTCAGATCACGATGCACAATGCCACGGGCATGAGCTTTGTCGAGAGCCTGGGCGATCTGGATTCCGATGTTCAGCGCTTCGCCGAGTGGAAGCGCTCCCCTGTGCACACGGTCGGCCAGCGTTTCCCCTTCCAGGTGTTCCATGACCAGGAAGTCGACGCCGTCCTGCAAGCCAACGTCGTACAAGGTGCAGATGTAGGGATGATTCAGCGAGGAAATCGCCTTGGCCTCGCGCTCCATCCGCTGCCTCAGATCAGGATTGGAAGACAGATGTGCAGGCAAAACCTTGATGGCCACATCGCGCCCCAGCCGCGTATCGCGGGCCCGATACACTTCGCCCATGCCACCCGCACCCAGCGGCGATTGGATTTCATAAGGGCCGAGTTTCGTACCGGAAGGGAGGCTCATCCGTGCGGTCAATTATATTCCACAGCGGCCGCCCTACGGCTGATGCGAGTAAGGGCAGCTTGTCGGCAACCCTTCCCTTGGGATTACTTCAGGGTACTCCAGAACACAAATCAGCAAAGCGGTGAGTGGAGCAAAAACCATGTGCCGTCAGTTTGATTTTCTCAATGTCTTATCGCTACGAATGGAGATGAAGCGCGTAAGTTTCGTTGCACTTGCAGTTGTCACCCTGCTCGCATTTGTCGCAAGCTCGATTTGATACAGCCCTCCTGTTTGGACGGTAATTTCTCGAGTGAAGCGGAGCTACCGTAAGTGCTCGTCCCTGCGCGGTCAAAGCGCTATTCGAACTTCTTCCTACCTTCGTCCTGGCCTTCGTGATTGCACATCTCTTGCTCCATCTTAATGTCGCACACTGGAAACAGGCCGGGGGATTGGGCCTGTTGCTATGGAACGGCTTTCCCGTCATCTTGCTAACCGGGTCCATTCTCTGGCAGAACGTCCCCTGGCAACTCGCGGTCATACATTCTGGTGACTGGCTCATCAAGCTGATCTGCACGTTTCGGTAAGGCTGCGTAGTGACGGGCGTGCCGAAAGCACACCCAGCCTCAAATGTCGATCGTCTGTCTTCGACACCGCCGACACTGCGACACCAGCCTTTCAGTCAACATTTTCTATGGTTTAGCTGCCTCTCGGAGCTGGCATAGAACATGCAAAGTGTTGGATCGCAAGAGCGACGCGGGCAACGGTCGACGGTACGGCCCTCTGACCTGAACTTGTTCAATTTCGTCCTTACTACTCCAGGTGCACCCGTTCCTAACGGCCTGGAAACAACTTCTGTCGCGTGGGCTTCGCCCCGGGGGATTTCAAGTGTCTGGAGGCGAGGAGGACCCTGTGTTCGCTCGCGTTCTTGAATGTCAGGCGAAGGACGGCAGAGGTGTCCAAATCACATCAAGGTGATGAACGACGTGCCGCCTGCCCTGCGAGTACAACTCGGCTTGGTCGGCTTTTTCGCTTTTTCCGACAAGATCAACGCCGAAAAGCTGATGCGTTTCAGCTTCTGGACTTTGGAAGATACCCAGGAGTTCGACCGCCACCACCACGAGACGGTCACCGACCTGTTGAGGGAGTTTTGGAATGCTCTCTAACGCTGAAGACGTTTACGACTGAAGAACTTACCACGAGTTGAACTGGGGCCGGGAATGCGCGGCGGGACTGCTGGGGTACTGCGCTGGGTGTGGGCAGGAATCGGTTGCGCCGCAGCTGCGGTGACAGAGCATCACGCGGTCACCGGAGTCGGCTGAATGGCCCGGCACGGCAAAGTTGTACACGTCCAAAGCAATTTGCCGGACGATACGGAGCACGTGGATCGTGATCCACAGTCGAGTTCGAAGTCAGCACTGGCGAAGGCCAATGGCCTTGGCTCGTCGATAGGAACCTGAGCTCCGTCTTCCGGCACGGCGAGACAGTTTCGTTGCGAGTTAAGAACGACAAAGGTTCAATGAACGACCAAGGCTCAATACACTTTTACCAAATTGGAGGCAAATCATGAAACGCTTGCATGCAGGTCTCTGGTTGTTAGTCTTTCTGTTATCGATCTCACACGCGCTGGCAGTTCAGGCCCAAAGTCCCGCCATCGCGACCAAAGCGGCGGGGCCGTTCAGTTACGACGTCTCTCAGGAGGTCACACTCAGTGGAACGGTGTCGAGTGTGCTCACGCAACCGGCGGCGGGGATGATTATGGGCTCCCACCTCCTGTTCGTAACGTCCTCTGGTCCGGTCGATGCGAGTTTGGGAAAGTTCGCTCTGCTGGGCGACGATGCCCTTGCGGTCACAGCCGGGCAGCAAATTGAGGTGACCGGCGTCGCGAAGATAATTAAGGATAGGCAAGTCTTCCTGGCCCGCAAAGTGACGGCAGGTAGCACAGTCTATGTCATCCGGAACAAGCACGGATTCGTTGTCTCGCCGCAGGCGCGCGAACGTGCGACCCGGACGACACCAGGGGAGGGACAATGAACCGCAAAGCATACACAAATGTCGTTTTAATTTTTCCAACCTTGACACTCCTGGCCATAAGTTTCTTGACGGGCTGTGGTAGTTCGAACTCGGCACCAGCGAAATCGGTTGCGGCAACACCGAGCGTGACGCCAGTCAACTCCCCGCAGCAAAGCGCGGCGGTCGGCACGGCGTTTGCAGCGCCTCTGGCCGCGACCGTGGTCAGTGGCCAGAACCCGATGAGCGGCGCGGCGGTGATCTTCACGGCTCCAGCTACGGGAGCAAGCGGCACATTCGCCAACGGAACCAATACGGAAACCGATACGACGAATGCGAACGGAGTGGCTACTTCGACGACGTTTACCGCGAATGCAACCGCCGGCGGACCTTATATGGTCACGGCCACGGTTTCAGGAGGGACGACGGCGGCCGACTTCAGTCTCACAAATTTAGCGGACCAGGTAACTTCCACGACCGGCCCTTCGCAAAGTGCCGCGATCAACACGGCCTTTGCAGCGCCTCTGGCCGCGACAGTGGTCAGTGGCCAGAACCCGGTGAGCGGCGCGGCGGTGACCTTCACGGCTCCCGCCACGGGAGCAAGCGGCACATTCGCCAACGGAACCAATACGGAAACCGATACGACGAATGCGAGCGGAGTGGCGACTTCGACGACGTTCACAGCGAATGCCATCATCGGCGGACCTTATATAGTCACGGCCACGGTTTCAGCAGGAACGACGACGGAAGACTTCAGTCTCACGAACACCGCGGCTCTGGTAACCTCGAGCCATTTCTCCTTCTATTTGAGCGGACTGGAAGAAATCGATGACGGCCCCAACTTTTACGCTCTGGCAGGATCGGTGACCATCGACTCGACAGGTGTCGTAATTAGCGGCGAACAAGACTATAACGACGGTGATGGAATCACCTCGCCCGAGCCTTCGGGCGACATAATCCTGGGAGGAGCGCTGAAGGCGGATCCTACAACCGGCCAGGGAACACTCGTACTGGTAACGAATAACGCGACGTTGGGGGCGAACGGGACCGAAATTCTCGGCGTTCAGTTTGTGAATAGCAGCCACGCGCTCATCATTCAGTTTGATGGGACGGCTACATCCAGCGGAAGCATGGACACGCAAACTCTGCCGAGCACGCCCAGCGGGGGTTATGCCTTCACTCTTTCCGGAGTGGATTCGGGATACAACCCGGTTGTAATGGGAGGCGTTTTCTCGATCAGCGGCGCCACTCTGCAGAATGGTCTTGTCGACATCAATGGCGAAGTTGATGACGATGACGCAAAACCTGCAGAAGTTGCAACGTTGGGAAATGCTTTTACCGGAACGGTCTCCGCGCCCGATTCGTTTGGGCGGGGCACGATCACCGGCACCAATCTAGACGGTATAACCGGCATTACTCTCAACTACTACATGGTTGGGCCGGAAGCCATACGAATCATCGATGTGGACGCGAATGATTCGAGCTGTGGCTCGGCATACGGCCAGGGCAGTGGCACCTTCGGCAATGCATCGCTCGGAAGCTCCGTGTTTGGCGTCGAAGGCGACCCGTGGGGATTCAATTATGCTGCGGCGGGCCAGTTTACGGTTCCGGCCAGCGGCACATTCCAGGGCGTCGACGATAACGACGAGGAAGG
>Ga0302325_10009788_pt1 | contig 20879 bp, 17 predicted proteins | sample Palsa_T0_2_FD_201948 | JGI IMG/M metagenome (GOLD analysis project Ga0302325, IMG submission 201948) | Peat permafrost microbial communities from Stordalen Mire near Abisko, Sweden - Palsa_T0_2 | ecosystem: Environmental > Terrestrial > Soil > Palsa > Peat permafrost | place: Sweden: Abisko...
TGACCATTGCGTCGTCTGCCACGACGCGAACAAGCAGAAGGGGAAATTGCGCCTGGACAGCTACGACTGGATCATGCGCGGCGGCGAGGACGGCCTGGTCATCAAGCCCGGGGACCCCAAGGGCAGCGACCTCTTTCGCCGCATCACGCTTCCGCCCGACGACGACGATTTCATGCCCAGCGACGGGAAGCCGGCGCTCAAGCCCTATGATGTGATGCTGATCGAGCACTGGATCGCGACGGGCGCCTCCGCCACCCTGGCGGACAATTTTGCGCCAGTCGTGGCCGAAGCGCCCGCCGTGCCGCCGGCGGCTCCCGACGATCGCCCGTTCCTCACAAAACTCGGGGCGCTCGAGGCGTCGCTCGGCGTGCGCCTGGTGCCGCGCTCGCAGATGCCGACCGACGGCATCATCCTGCGCACGGTGAGCGCGCCGGGGCGCTGCGACGATGCCGCGCTGGTTCAGCTCGGGCCGGTGGCCGCCCTGATCGTCGAGGCCGAGCTCGCCCGCACCAAGGTCACCGATGCGGGCCTGAAGACGCTGGCCGGATTCCACAATCTGCGGTCGATCGATCTTTCCTACACCGCCATTACCTCCGCAAATCTAGGTGAACTGACCGCGCTGCCGCATCTCTATAAACTGAATCTCACCGGCACGGCCATCGACGCCTCGGGCTTGGCGACGCTCCGCTCGGCGCCTGGGTTAAAGCACATCTATTATTTTCAGACGAAGGCATCCGCGCACTGATCGTAGGTGGGGCGGGTTGTCCTCAACACGCCGTTTGGCTCCGAATGAGAGAAAGCTCGGACTATCGTCGCACAGGCGTCGTAGGGACACGTCGCCCCACCTTTAGGAACTCGATCCGGAGAACCAGGAAAGGTCGACGCGGCGGATGCGCAGGCGGCCCATGCGGCCGTTTTTGATGTTTTCGGGGGTCAACGGTGCGTCCTTGACCCAGTAGGCGAGCAGGGCGGTATGGCCGGTGAAATAGATGGCCGTGTAGCAGTACCAGTTGACCCGGCCGGCTTCGAGCACCCTTGGCATCGACCACGTCCGTCCTCCATCGGCGGAGACGGCGGCCACCAGCGGGGCGCGCCGGTCCGGATCGAACGGGAAGCGGCCGGAATGGTCGTCATAAATCGCGAGCAGCGCGCTCGACTGCGGCAGGCGCTTGATGCTGGCCGGCGAGAGCGGCGATTTCAGGTCGGTCGGCTCCGGCGCGCTCCAGGTGGCGCCGTTATCCTGCGAGCGAAAGGAGTACTCGCAGCCCACATCCGTGCGGGCCCAGGAGAAAAGCGAGCCGTCGGCCAGCTCCACGACGCCCGGTTCCTGCAGGCCCGCTCCGCTGACCACCGGAAGCGCCCACCAGGTGGGCGATTGCGTCCAGGTCGCGCCATCATCGTCCGAATAATACCACAGCGTGATGGCGTGTTGGTCGTTGGTGTCGGCGCCGCGATCGACGCTCGTGAGCGAACGATGAAACGCCGCGGGCACGATGATCCGGCCCGTTCGCGTCTGGATCATGCGATCGTTGTTGACCACGAAATAACCGGGCGCCTGCACAATATACGTCGGTTCCGACCAGGTCGCCGTCTCGTCGGACGAGATGCGGATGACGGGACGGCAATCGAGCGCGTTTTTCTTGATCGAGTACACGATCGCAATCTTGCCTCTGGCGAGCCGCAGCACCGAGACGCTCATCACGTTTACGTTGCCGCCATTATCAAACACCACCGCCGGCTGCGTCCAGGTGACGCCCTGATCGTCCGAATGAACTTCCGAAATATGCCCCCGGCTGAAATCCTCCTTTCCCCCGTTGAATTCGGAGAAAAACAGGACGATGCGCCCGGACTTCAGCGTGACGAAGGAACCCTCGGTGTTCCGGGGATGAGCGGGGGAGGGCTCGACGGTGAAGACGATCCTGTTCTCGGGAGAATCAGGCGACGCCTTCAAACCTATTGGCCGCAAAAAGGCGCAAAAGGCGCAAAGCAAGACAACGGATCCACACTTTAGGTTCATGTTTGTATATTGAGGTTGGGGCGCGTTGTCCCTAACGCGCCTGTCCGGCCGCTGAGTCGAGCAGGCGCGTTGGGGACAACACGCCCCACCTTCGATCCCTTCTCGGAGTGGGCGTGGAAGTACAGAATTGTCCATGCTGCTCCCACCCGGGTATTGGCGTCGGGGTCGTTGAGGAGTCCTGCGATGAGGGGCAGTGTGGCGGCGGTGCAGGTGGGCATCAGCGCCTGGCTGGCCTCAAAACGGGCGTCGGCGGAACTTCCCACGGCCAGGCGTTCCAATTTCGCCTGCCAGACCGGCGCGCGCGCCGGGTCGGCGCCGAGTGAAAGCGCGGCGCTGATGAGGAAGGGGTACGCGGCGGTCCCGGGTGGTTCGGCGTCGGCGGCCTTCGCGAGCTTGCGCAGCATGTCCGGATCGCCCGCCCGCAGCCAGCGGAGGGCGTAGGCGGCGCGCTGGCGCGCGACGACATCATTTGACTCGAGCAAATCGGCCAGGCGCCCGAGCGCTCCCGGCTCGCCGGCGAGCTGCAGCGCCCACAAGGGCAGGGAGGCGTCGGACTGGGGCGCTTCCGCGGCCAGCTTTCGAGTGGCCTCAAGGACTTGGCCGGTGATGCGAACGTGCAGCTTTCCCAGGCTTTCGAGCGAACGCAGCCGGTCGGTGTCTCCAGGGATGAGGGATATCCGCTCGATTTTGCCGACCCAGACGGCCCGCTCCGCCGGCGAGCGGGAGGTGGCCGCGAGCACGCGCCAGATGCCGATGCGGTAGGGCGACGCGTCAGCGGCGGGCGCTTCGAGCGCGTAGATTTTTCGCATGGCGTCGGCTTCGCCGTAAGCGATCAAAACTTCGGCGGCGTGAACCCCCACAAAGGTCCGGTCGCTCGCGACGATCTGATGCAACACGGCGCGTGCCCGCGCGGACAGCCCATCGTCCGGCTGCGCGCGCGCCGTCGCGGCCAGCAGGCAAACCGCGATCACCGTCTTCCAACGTGGCATCCGCCCAGCCAAATTGGGCTCGCGCCATAAGGCAAATCTCAAGATTCTGCCCGGGAGCATGATGGCCGCAGTCAAATTCGATCGGGCCGACGCGGCGTTGCTCTCCGGCGGTCCGGAACGTCCGGTCACGTATGCGGAATTGGGGCGGTGGGTGATGCACGACCGCGAGCTGTTGCGGCGGATCCGGCGCCCGGCGTTGGCGTTTCAGTTTTGTCCGAACGGCGCCGGCGCGGTCGCCGCCTATCTCGCCTGCCTCGCTGAACGGATGCCGCTTGGCCTCGGCGAGCCGGCGACGGGGCTCCGCGAACGGGTGATCGCGGCGTATGCGCCCAACGCGCTCATTTTACCCAAAGCGGAGCCTGCTCCGGACGGCTATGAGCGCGTCGGCGAAATGGCCGGGGCAGATCTGGCGCTCTGGGAAAAGCCGGGCGGCTACCCGGTGGCGCCGCATTCCGACCTCGCGCTGTTGCTGGCGACTTCGGGCTCCACCGGGGACGCCAAGTTTGTGCGCCTCACCCAGGCGAATCTGGAGGCCAATGCGCGGGCCATCGCGGGCTATCTCGGGCTCGGCCCCGGGGAAATCGCCATCCAGAGCCTGCCGCTGCATTATTCCTACGGGCTTTCGGTGCTGAATTCGCATCTGGTGGCCGGAGGAACGGTCGCGTTGCCGCGGTATTCATTTGTGCACCCCGACTTCTGGCGCATGGCCGACGAATGCCGGTGTACCTCGTTCGCGGGGGTTCCCTACATGTATGAAACCCTGCATCGCCTGCGGCTCGTGCCGACCGACCGGCCCGCGCTCCGAACGCTCACGCAGGCGGGCGGCCATCTTCGCGTGGAACTGGCCACGCATTTTCTCGCGGCGGCGGCGCGCCGCGGCGCGCGCTTTTTTGTGATGTATGGCCAGACCGAGGCGACCGCGCGCATGGCCTATGTGCCGCCGGAGCGGCTGGCGGAGAAACCCGGCTCGATCGGCCTGGCCATCCCGGGAGGAGCGCTTTGGCTGGAGGCGATCCCGGACGAACCGGCGCTGGAGCAGCTGTGCTACCGCGGTCCGAACGTGATGATGGGCTATGCCAGCGGCCCGGCTGACCTCGCCCGCGGCGACGATCAGGGCGGCGTGCTGGCCACGGGCGACCTGGCGGCGCGCGATGACGATGGATTCTATCGGATCACCGGACGGCTTTCACGCTTTGCCAAGCTGCTCGGCAAACGCGTGAATCTCGCGAGCATCGAGAGCGAGGTCGAAGGAAGGTTTCCGGTGCGGGCGGCGGCGGTGGACGGACCGAGTCAGCTGAAGGTATTCATCGAGGGGGGCGCCCCCGGCGACCCCGAGGCCGTGCGAACCCATCTCGCCGACCTGCTGGGCGTGCCGCCCTTCGCCGTCGCGGTCACCGCGCTCGACCGGCTGCCTCTGCTGGCATCCGGAAAATTGGACTACAAGGCGCTTTCCTGAAGTCTGAAGGTGGAGCGGGTTGCCCCTAACACGCTTCATTGGGAAGCTGGTCCGAGTTTACTCTCATCCGGAGCCAAACGAGCGTGTTGGGGGCAACCCGCTCCACCTCGAACAAAATGCTCAAACTCCCGCTGCTTGCCATGTCGCTGGTTATTTGACCTAGATTAAAACGGACGAAAAAGCTCATGACGAAAAGCAAGGATGCTCTGATTGCCGAGGTGATTGAAATTCTGCGGCAGCTGAAGGCGGGGGGGTCGGCGCCGATCACGCCGCATACCCTGATCCTGACCGACCTGGGCGTTGATTCGCTGAAGATGATCGAACTGATGGACACCCTGGCCGCAAAGTACGGGGTGGATTTCGCCGCCGCCCCCCAGTCCCTGGACGACTTGCGGTCCCCGGAAACGATCGCCGCCGCATTGGTCCGCGCCCGCGATGGCTAACGAAAGCCACCCCCGCCTGGCCGAGCATCTGCGCTTTGTCGCCAGCCAAAGCCCGTTTTACCGAAAGTGCGGGGCGGACCCCCGCGAACTCGGAAGTTTTCCGATCCTTTCGAAGCTCATGTTGAGGAACAATGTCAGGGAAATGCTGACGTCAAAAACCGACTCCGACCGGGAGGCCCTGGCCGATGAGCTGCTGCGGACGAATCTCTCCCCCGAGCAAAACCGCGCGGGCGAACTGAGGTTCAGCGGCGATGTCGTGATCGACCAGACGACGGGGACGTCGGGCGTGCCGGCGCGGTTTCCCAAGACAAATCCGGAACGCGCCGCGCTGGCGCTGGCCGCCTTCATGCAGCGGCGCTCATTCGACCCGGGGCTTCAGGCCGGTCAATTCATCCCGCTCCTTCACCACCGCTGGGACGAGAAATTCGATTTCGACATCTGGAGCCGGTCGATCGACGACGTGAAACGATTGTATCGGTGGCTGGCCGAAAAGCGGGCGCGCTGGATCCACATGCCGACGATTCTCATCGCGCGGCACGCCGCCGCCTTGGAGGAGGCCGGCGTCACCGACCCCGTCCCCGGGTTGAAGTTCGTGGAGGCGGCGGGCTCCCGCCTTTCCTCGGAGGCGGTGGACGCGGCGAAGCGCGTGTTCCATGCGGACGTGGTCAATCAATACGGGACCATCGAAATGTGGGCGATCGGTTACGCGCGGGGGACGGGGCCGTTTGGCATCAACGAGTCCGCGGTGTGGGTCGAGCTGGTCGACGACGGCGGGAGTCGAATCGAGGCCTGCGGGGTCGAGGGCGACGTCGTGGCGACCAGCCTGATCCTGCGGCTGCTGCCGCTCGTCCGCTATCGCACGGGCGATCGCGGGTCCTGGGTGGACGATGGGAGCGGAGGCGGGGGGCGCCGGCTGGTCCTGGCCGCGGATCGCGACGTGAACATGCTGTTCATCGACGGACGCCGGATCTCGGGCAGCGAGGCCTTTCGGCCCATTCTCCGGAGGGTTTACAGCCGCGTCGGCTACTCTGATGTGACGGCGGTACAGATTGCCCAGATCGGGGCCGAAAAGCTGAGGCTGACGATCAACCGGTCCGATCGGGCCGACGAGATCTGCCGGGTGTTTCTCGACGAGTGCAAAAAGCTGCGTCCCGGGATCGAGGTCGAATGCGACCTCCGCGACAGCGCGGACCGGTCATTTCCCGATCAAAAAGGAAACCTTTTCGTCAGCCGCTGGAGCCCGCCCGCCGCGTGAATCCGATTTCCAAAATGCCGTCGGTCCGGCTTCCGTTTAACGAGACCCCAGTCGTCGCGACCTATCTCCACACGGGCTTCTTTTTCGGAATGTTGTCCCGCGAGCTGCCCTGCGACGGCCTGCTCAACCTGCATATCCAGCTGGGCGCGCCCAAGCGCCGGGCGGACCGCCTCAATGTCCTGCCCCTGAGGCTGGTCCCGGCGATCGCCCCGAGCGAGCTGGGGCTGCAGGATCTCCACGAGTGGACCTCCGGCGAGATCGGCGCCCTGACGCCGTCCGGGCTGGTGGATGAGATTGCCGGCGCCCTGGGCGGGCGGGAATATGTGTATGCCAATATCGACTATTTCAATTTGCCGGACACCGATTTTTACGAGCGGCATCACTTCCGCCAGTCGGCCCTCGTGATCGGTTTCGACTCCGCCGCCGGGGAATTCCGGGTCGCCTGCTATCTCAAGCAGGGCAATTTCGGCGTGACCCGGATCCCGAGCCTGCGGCTGGCCGAAGCCTTTTACTCCCCGCTGGGCCGGGACAATTGCTCGGAGGCCTCCAAGGTCAACCGGCTGTGCGGCATGAGAAATACCGCGACCGCGTTCACCGCGCCCCTGGATTTGAACGCCATCAAGTGGCAGTTGATCGACTATCTGCAGGCCACCTACGCCGCGCCCTGGAAAGTGGAGAATCCGGTCATGAGGAGATGGACCGAGCGATACGACCGGTCCACGGCCGCCGACACCTATTATGGCGTCGACATCTACCAGGGCATCATCGAACTGTTGGGGACCGCCGATTTCAAGGCGGTGAAAAAAATCGATTTCCGAATCACGCGCCTGCTGTGGGAGCATAAAAAACTGATGTCGATCCGAATACGGCGATTGCTGGAGCGGGGGATCCTGGCCGATCCGGGCTTGCCGGACCGATGGGCGGAGGTCGAGCGGATGGCGTGGACGCTGCACTTCAACCTTTTCCGGTCCCTGGTCAAAAATGAGGCGATCGATCCGAAGCCGATCGAACGGGCGCTGCGGGAGATCGAAGCGCGGGAACACGACATCCTCGGCCAGGTGTGCGCCGCGCTGCCATGAAACCCTGGCATTCGCTCGAGGGAAAAAGCGTCTGGGTCATCGGCGGAGCCGGCCACCTGGGCGCCCCGATCACCGAGGCGCTCGACGGGCTTTGCCAAAAAACCGTCTGCCTGGACTTGGAGGATCGCGCGGGCGCCCTGGTCCGGGAAAAAAAATTGACGCGAACGGTTCCCGAACCGCTCGACGTCATGGCGGTCGGGCCGCTGCCCGGACGGCTGGAGGAACTCGTCGCGCGGCACGGCGTCCCGGATGGAGTGGTGCACCTCGCGACCGCGTCGTCCGGCGGCAAGAGCCTGGAGGAGCTTTCGCCGGATGAATTTCAAAGCACTTTCGACCGGTCCCTGACGCCCAACTTCGTGCTGTGCCGGACGCTCGCGGAGCGCATGAAGCCCCGCGGCTCCGGCAGCATCGTTTTATTTGCCAGCATGTACGGCGTGGTTTCGCCGGACCCGAGGATCTACCACCGGCCCATGGTGCCGAACCCCATCGATTACGGCGCCGCCAAGGCGGCGGTCATCCAGATGACCCGCTATCTCGCGGTGCACTACGGGCCCGCGGGCGTCCGCTTCAACTGCGTCACGCCGGGGCCCTTTCCAAATCCGGGGATTCAAAAGGCCAATCCCGCGTTTATGGGAGACCTGGATCGCAAGGTCCCGCTGGGCCGCATCGGACAAAATCATGAGGTCGTCGGGCCGACGCTCTTCCTGCTGGGCGACGGCGCCTCCTACGTCACCGGCCACAGCCTGGCGGTTGACGGCGGCTGGACGATCTGGTGACTCAAACCACCAGAGTCAGGATCGTTGCGGCGCAGCCGGCGCCGAGATAAGCGCCGGCGATGATATCTCCCACGAAGTGATAATCAGTGGCGAACAGCGCGATCGCGACGAGGACGACGGCGGAGCCCCACACCCACCGCAGCGAGCGCAGCCGCACCCACAGCACGCCGGCGGCTGCGGTAACCGCGGCCGTGTGGCCCGACGGAAAGGACGCCCACGCCGCGCCGCCGTGGAAGGGATGAAACCCATACGCGCCGTTTCCGATCCAGGAAGGGCCGCCGTCCGCCCCGCTCTCCGGAAAGGTCCGGCCAAAGACAAACTTGAGCTGCTCCTTCAAGACGAGCGCGATCACCGTCGCGAGGCAGCAAGCGATCAGCGTCTTGGTCCAGGGTCGGGAACGCTTGCTGAGGGCGATGATGACGCCGGCCGCGACCAGCCCCACGGTGGCCAGCGGCAGCATGGGATCCAGGAGCACGGAGGGCACCGGGAAAACGGAGATACCGTGCCGGGCCGCGTGCGACCACGTGGCCGCGGGGCGGTCGACAAAGGCGATGGACAGGCCGACCAAAACGATGCCCGACACGATCATCCCGGAAAACGAACGGTGCTTGTCATAAACGGCCGCCGTCGCGATTTTTGCGGGACGGAGCACGGTTTCCCCGAGGGTCGACAGGAACATCTTGTTGGAATTTGGTGCAGTCTTCATGCCAGTCGAGATAGACTTGTACTTTATTCCCCCCCAATGTTCCCCAGAGAGTGGCCGAAACCAGAAAAAGAGGCATGAAAATTGACGAGGCCCGACCCGATCTGCGCGCATGGCTGGTCGTCGCGCTGCTTTGGTTCGTCGCGGGCTTCAACTACCTCGACCGGGTGATGGTGGCGACCATGCACCGATCGCTCGTGACGGCGATCCCGATGACCGACGCGCAATTCGGCTTGCTGACGTCCGGGTTCCTTTGGGTGTACGGACTGCTGGGGCCGGTGGGCGGCTATCTCGCGGACCGATTCAGCCGCAGCAAGATGATCCTGGTGAGCATGTTTGCCTGGTCCGCCACCACGTGGCTGACTGCGCACGCGACGACCTTCAACGAGCTGCTGGCGACGCGCGCCCTGATGGGCATCTCCGAGGCAGCCTATTTGCCCGCGGCGCTGGCGCTCATCGCCGACTACCACCGCGGCCCGACCCGTTCGTTGGCGACCGGCGTGCACATGACCGGCATCCTGGCGGGCTCCGCCCTCGGGGGCCTGGGCGGATTGCTCGCCGAGGGGTACGGCTGGCGCCATCCCTTCAGCCTCTTTGGGATGATCGGCGTCGCCTACTGCGGCGTGCTGGTTTTCACGCTGCGCGACGCTCCGCGCGAGGAGCAGGGTCCGCCGACCGGAGTGGAGGCCAGGGCGCGGCCGCGTTTCGGCGCCGCGATCGCGAGCCTGTTTGCCCGCGGTTCATTCGTCGTCCTGTTCATTTTCTGGGGCGTGCTCGCCATCGTCGGCTGGTCGGTGACCGGCTGGATGCCCACTTACCTCATGGAGCATTTCCACCTGGCGCAGGGTCGCGCCGGCCTGACCGCGACCGTCTCCAGCAGCGCGGCATCGTTCCTCGGGGTGCTTGTGGGCGGGGCCTGGGCCGACCGCTGGAGCCGCACCCAGCCCCGGGCCCGGATCCTCGTCCCGGCGATCGGCCTTTGCCTGGCGATACCGGGCATCCTGCTGGCTTCCAATACCAGCGTGCTGGTTTTCGCCATCCTGGGGCTGGTCCTTTACGGGCTGACCCGGGCGTTCACGGACAGCAACCTGATGCCCATCCTGTGCGTGATTTCCAATCCCCGGTATCGGGCGACCGGTTACGGCGTGCTGAACATGATCGCGAATATCATCGGCGGCCTGTCGATCTATGCCGGCGGCATGCTGCGGGACCGGCACATCGACGTCACCCGCGTCTTTGAATTTGGCGCGGGCGGAATGGCGGTGTCGGCGGCGCTGCTGATGTTTGTGAACCGGCAGGCCCGGCTTATCCGAGGTGGAGCGGGTTGCCCCTAACACGCTCGTTTGACGGCGCCGATGAGCGGGTTGGGGGCAACTCGCTCCACCTTTTAAGTTGAGACTTGGTCGAGGATCTCGGCGACGTCGACGCGGCGGCCGCCCTCGTCCCGGCTGCGAACGCCGGCCATGATCACCGCCATGATTTCGAGCGTCTCCGCGAACGGGTAGGGATCGTCGCCGCCAGCCCGGACGAAATCGATGAATGAGACCAGTTGCCGCCGGAAAGCCGTGTAGGTGTCGGAGAGCTGCACCGTGACCTGCCCGGCCGTGCCGGCCAGATGCACCGTGCCGAACGTCGCCAGTCCATCATAGATGACCGGCAGGCTGATTTGCACGCCGGAGCGATGGAGGATGTGGGCGGTTTCGAACTTGGGCCGGCTTTCCAGCCGCACGGAAACAAAGCCGGGCCCGAGCAGGCGGAAGACCGGCTCAAATCCGTGAACCCCATAATTCTCCCAATCCTTGGCCATCAGGCTGGAAATCCACCGCAATTCCCCGAGGCCCGACCGGTCGGCGAGCAGGGGATCGAGCGCCGGGGCGTACCGCATCCCGCTGGACGACAGGATGCGCGCGCCTTTTTTCTTCCAATCGACGAAGGTCTGGAGGTCTCCGATCGTCAGCGCCATCGGCTTGTCGACGAACACCGGCAATCCCGCCTCGACGAAGGGCCGGGCGCGGAGCACGTGGTCAAATCCATCGCCGGAGGCGACGAACACCGCATCGACTTCGCCGATCACGTCTTCCGCCCGCGCGACGACATTGGGAATCAGGGAGGCCCGGGCGACCAGGGGCGCGTCCGTGGGATCGTCGGTCCAGATGTGGGTGACCTGGGCTCCCGGCACGCGAATGGCTTCGAAAGGCTGGGCGTTGAGATATCCCGGAATGCCCGCGTACGGACAGCCGGCCATCGCGGCCCGGTCGTAGCTGTTGATGATGGCCGACCACGAATAGGGATGACCGTTGCCCGCGGTCATCCCGAGCATGGCGAAGCGTAAGTTTTTTTGATTTTGCATCTGAGTGTGGATTGGAAGGTAGACGCGGCATGCTGCCGCGTTTCTCATGAGGAACGCGGCAGCATGCCGCGTCTACTTTCCCAGTCGGGAGGCGAGTAGACGTACTCCGGCAGGTTTGGCTGAAAAGCCTCGATGGCCGCGAGCGCATCGGCCGGCAGCGGCCCTTTGGCAAATAACGCCACGTTTTCTTTGGCCTGTGCCACGGTTTCCATTCCGACGACGACCGACTGCACGTCGGGCCGGCTCAGGATCGCGCGCATCGCCAGCTCCTCGAGCGGCAGGCCGAAGCGGCGCGCGATTTCCCGGAGTTGTTGCCGGGCGGGGATTACCTCCCGGAGAAAAGGCGGGGTCGCCGCATCGTCCATCAGCAGGAGCCCCTGCAGATAAACGCTGCGCACCAAGACGGCGACGCCCGCCGATTTTGCCGCGGCGGTCAGCCCGGAATGGGTGTAGCGCCGGTCGAGCAGGTTCGAGGGGATCTGCCACGCCGTCAGTTGCGGAATGCGCAGCGCCTTCCAGCCAAATTCGGGAGACACGAGCGAGACCCCCGCGGCCTCGACCAGGCCCCGGGCGCGCAGCGCCAGCAGCTCGTCGACGTATTGGATATTGTACTCCCGGTGAAACAGGCAAAGCGGGATCCGCTCCAATCCGAGTTTCTTCAGGGAATCGGTGACGCTGGCCTCGATCTGCCGCGCGGCCTCCTGCCGGGAGAGATCCTGCGGGAGCGGGCCGATCTTGGTCGCGACGCGCATTTGCTCCCGCAAACCGAGTTCCTGCAGGGCCCGGCCGATCCACTCCTCGCTCCCCCCATAGGCGGGAGCGGTGTCGAGGACATCGACCCCGCCCGCGTGGGCTTCGCGGATGATGGCGCAGACGGTCGCGAAGGAGGGGCGCCCCGTGCGATTGGCCACGCCGTAGTCAGTCCCGAACTGGGCGGTCCCCAAAACCAGCCGGGAGGGCGGCTGCTGCGCAATGGGCGGAGCGGTGGCCACTCAATGAGCCAGGGCGGCCGGCACGGGCGCGTGAAGCTTCTCAACCCGCACCGCGGTTATCTTATACTCCGGTGTCTTGGTATAGCGGTCGCGGTGCGAGGTGGTGATCTGGTTCAGGAAAACGCGGGCGTTATGGAAGGTGGTGTAGACCTCGCCGGGTTTCACATTGCCGCTGATCTGCGCGGGCAGGTGGGCCGCGCCCTGCTTGCTGCTCAACCGCACCATGTCGCCCTCGCTCAGGCCCAGGCGGGTCGCGTCCCCGGGCGAGATCTGAAGATAATCGGTGGCATGGAGCCGGTTGCTGGGAGTGCGCGAGGTCTGGGTGGCGGCGTTGTATTGGTAGAGGTTGCGGCCGGTCGTGAGGATGAAGGGGAATTCGGGGCTGACGAGCTCCGGCGGCGGCACGAATTCGATGCGGCGCAGCGCGGTCGTCTTGCCATGGGTGAACGTGTCGACGTGCAGGATCGGCGTCCCGGGGTCATTCTCATCGAAGCAGGGCCATTGCAGGCCGCCCAGCTGGTCGAGGCGCGCATAGCTGATGCCGGCGCCCTCGGGCCAGAGCGAGCGGACCTCGTTCCAGATTTCCTCGGCGGAGCCATAGGACATCTCCTTGCCCCTGCCCATTGCGCGGGCGACGTCGCACAGGGGCTCCCAGTCGTTGCGGGCCTGCCCCCGCGGCTTGGCTGCGCCGCGCACGCGCTGGATGCGGCGCTCGCCGTTCATGAACGTGCCGTCCTTCTCGAACGACGAGGAGGCGGGCAGGAAGACGTCGCCGAATTCCCGCGCGGTCGCGTTGAGAAAAAGATCCTGCACGATCACCAGGTCGACCTGCTCCATGGCGCGCCGCGTCTCATGGGTGTTGGGATTGGTCATCACGATGTCATAGCCGATGGCCCAGAGAATCTTCAGTTTGCCGGCGAGGGAGGCCTCCAGCATCTCGATCATGTTGAGGCCGGGATTGGTCGGAACGGGGCCGTGCCAGGCGGCCTCGAATTGGGTCCGCACCTTCTCGATCGGCACGTAGCCGGCCATGAGCTTGGGCTCGCAGCCCATGTGCGGCGCGCCCTGCACGTTGTTCTGGCCGCGCAGGGGATTGATGCCGGTGCCCGGCTTGCCGATGTTGCCGGTGAGGAGCGCCAGGTTGACGAGCGCCATGATGCCCTCGGTGCCCTGGATATGCTCGGTCATGCCCAGGCCGTGGACGCTGAGCGAGGGCTTGGCGGTCGCGTACAGGCGGGCCGCCTGGCGGATCTTCGCGGCGGGGACGCCGCAAAGCTCCTCGACCTTCTCCGGCGCAAACTCGCGGATGAAATCGCGGTACTCCGCGTACTCGGTGATGCGCGTGCGCAGGAATTCCTCGTCGACCAGGCCCTCCTCGACGATGGTCGCGCCCATGGCGTTGAAGAGGATGACGTTGGTGCCGGCGTTGAGCTGGAGGTGAAGCGTGGCGTAATCGCACAGCTCGATCTTGCGCGGGTCGACGATGATCAGGTTGGCGCCGTGGAGGGCGGCCTGCTTGATGCGCGCGCCGGTGACCGGGTGCCCCTCGGTCGGGTTGGCGCCGCAGACGATGATGGTCCGGGCGAGCGCGATCTCATCGAGGGAGTTGGTGGCGGCTCCCGTGCCGAGGGTCATCTTCATCGCGGCGGCCGTGGGCGAGTGGCAGACCCGCGCGCAGCAATCGATATTGTTCGTGCCGAGGACGACCCGCGCGAATTTCTGGGCGACGAAGTTTTCCTCGTTGGTGCCCCGGGCGGAGCTGAGGATGCCGACGCTGTCGGGACCGTGCCGGGCGACGGCCTCGCCCAGGCGCCCGGCGATATAGGCGATGGCCTCGTCCCAGCTCACGTCCTGCCATTCGCCGTCGCGGCGGATCATCGGCGAGGTGACCCGCTCCTCGGCGTAAACGTAATCAAAGGCGTAGCGGCCCTTCACACAGGTGTGGCCGTGATTGCTGGGCCCGCCCGGCGACGGGCGGATCGTGGTGATGGCGCCATCGCGCGTGCCGACCTCCACCTCGCAGCCGGTGCCGCAGTAGGAGCAGATGGTCTTCGTCCACTCGGTGGGAGTCCCCCGGGCAAGGACGGTGAGGTCCTCGAGCGCGCCGGACGGGCAGGTGTCGACGCACGCGCCGCAGCTCACACAGCCGCCGTCGAGCAGGGTTTCGCCCCGGACCGGCAGGATGCGCGTCTCGCCGCCGCGGTTCCAGGCCTTCCAGACGAACTGGCCCTGCACTTCCTCACAAATGCGGACGCAGCGGAAACAGGTCACGCACTGCGACATGTCGATGTTGATGTAAGGATGCGAGGCGTCCTTCATGAACGGCACGGCCGGTTGCGGCGTGGCGCGCGTGCCGCCGGCCTTCACGTCGTACTGGCGGAGATAGCGGTGGAATTCCTTGTCGGGAAATTCCGCGACGGCTTCGGCGGGATAATTGGCGGCGAGCAGCCCGAGCAGCGTGCGGCGCACGCCCCTGACGGTGGGCGAGTCGGTGAGGACTTCCATGCCGTCGCGGATCTGGGTGTTGCAGGCGGTGGCGAGCGCGCCCATGTCCTTGACCTCGACGCTGCAGAGGCGGCACGAGCCGTAGGGCTGGAGGCGGTCGTCGTTGCAGAGATCGGGCACTTCCAGGCCGATGCGCTGGAGCGCCTGGTTGATGGTCAGCCCTTCGGGCAGCGCGTGCGAGGTGCCGTTGATCGTTACTTGAAACATGGTTCAATCTCCGTCGGATAATATTTCAGGATGGATTCGGCGAAGCGGGCCAAGCCGGTGCCGTGACCGCAAAGGCTGGCGAGCTTGAGCGCGACGACGAGGTCGCGGCACTCCTGGAGGTCGGCCCGGGTGGCGCTTCCGGCCAGGGCGCGGTCGAAGATTTTTTCGACGCGTCCGCTGCCGCTGCGGCACGGCGTGCACTTCCCGCACGATTCGTAGGAACCGAACGAGAAGACATGCTGCACGAGGTCGGGGATGGAGGTGTGCTCATCGAACGCCACGACTCCGCCGTGGCCGACGCCCGCGCCGATGGCGCCGAGCTCCTCAAAACCGAGCGGAGTGTCGATCAGGTGCGCCGGCACGATGCCGATGATCGGACCGCCGATCAGGACGCCCTTGAGTTTGCCGCCATCGCGCAGGCCGCCGCCGAGCTCCTCGACGATGTGCCGGACGGTGACGCCAAACTCGACCTCGTAGAGGCCCGGGCGCACGAAGAGCGAATTGAGCGAGAGGGCCTTCGTGCCCCGGCTCTTCGAGCAACCGATCGCGGCGTACGCCTCGCCGCCGTTATTGACGATCCAGGGAACGTTGACGAGCGTCTCGACGTTGTTGAGCAGGGTCGGGCGGTTGAACACGCCGCGCTCGGTCGGATAGGGCGGGCGGGCCATGACTTCGGGGCGCTTGCCCTCGATCGAGCGGAGGAGGGATGTCTCCTCGCCGCAGACATAACTGCCGTGGCCGACGGTGATCTCAATATCGAAGGCGAAATTCGTCCCGCCCACGCGCGGGCCGAGCCAACCCTCCGAGCGGGCCTCCACGAGGGCGCCCCGCAGCACGCTCCCGGCGAGCGGATATTCGGTGCGGACGTAAATATAGCCCTTGGCGGCGCCGACCGCGTAGCCGGCGAGGATCATTCCCTCGATCAGGCTGTGGGGGTCGTCCTCCATGAGGTAGCGGTCGATGTAAGCGCCGGCATCGCCCTCGTCCGCGTTGGCGACCACATATTTGACGCCCGGCGGCTGCTGGGCGACGGCGCGCCATTTGCGGCCGGTGGGAAAGCCGGCGCCTCCGCGGCCGCGGAGGCCGGACTTTTCGACGGCGGCGAGCACCTGTTCGGGCGTGCCCGCCAAAGCCTTGGTGACCGCGGCATAGCCGCCCTGTTTCACGTAGGCCGCAACGGAGCGCGCGCCGCCCGCGGCGATGCGGCCGAGCACGATACCGTGCTTGGAGCAAATGCGGACGGGCGGACGCGGCTGCGTCTGGCCCTTGGCCGGCGAGGCGAAACACTCGCCGAGGCAGTAAACGCGGGGATTATTCCGCATCGCCTCGGCCCAACGCTCGGGATTGAGGTGCTGGGCGGCGAAGCAGGCCGTGCCCTGGCAGGCCTTTCCGGCGTATTCGCCATGGCGCAGGTGGTAGAACGACGCGACGTCGTCGGAAAGGGGGTGGGCGCCGTGCGTGCCGTTGGTTTGGGAAAGTTCCTGTGTGGGGTTCATGTCACCGGGGCGGTTGGGTCGCGAGACGCTGCGCTACAAAGGAAACGTAGCCCCGTGGTCTACGAATTCAATTCAATCTTAGCGGTGGCTCAATTTGATCGGAAAAGCCCCCCTTCGCGGCCGGTGATGCTCGATCCTAATCTGCGGCCAAACCGTCGCGGACGCGACACGGAGGCCGCAATGAGAGCCTCAAGGGCCGCGAAGGGGGCCTTTCCGATCAAATTGCGCCACTGGCATTTTGATTGGAGAGATCCCTCTTTGCGAAAGGTGGGGCGGCGCGTCCCCGCGACGCCTTTTGGACTCCGGGGGCTTTTGGCGCATGCGGCGACGAACAGGCGTCGCGGGGACGCGCCGCCCCACCTTGGCAGCCGAACCACACCAATATTCATACTTGGTGTTTGAGCCATTTTCGGGAGAGAATGACGTGCACAAAAGCTGCGAGGACGCAGCTGGCCAGGCAGAGGAGGACGACGCCGGGCCAGCCGTCGCTGGCGAAAGCCAGGCTGGCCCCGAATGAGCCCAGGGCGAAGAAGCCGAACAGGCCGCCGACGTAGACGGCATTGAGGCGGCTGCGGGCGCCGGGCTCGAGCGAATAGATCACCGCCTGGTGGGATACCATCGACAGCTGGATCCCCATGTCGAATGCGACCGCGGCTGCGGCCAGCGCGGCCAGGGAAGCGGGGAAGAGCAGCATGGAAACGAAGGAAAGCGCGACAAGGGCAATCCCCACGCGAATGTTGAAAAGCGGCCCGTGCTGGTCGGCCACGTGCCCGGCGACCGGGGCGATCGCAGCGCCCGCGAATCCGGCCAGGGCGAACAGGCCGATTTGTGAAGGAGTCAGGAAAAACGGCGCTTTCGCCAGGTGAAATGACAGCATGGTCCAAAACGCGCTGAAGGTCAGGCCGATGAAGCCATGCCCCACCGTGCAAATGACCAGCAGGGGCTCGTCGACCATGAGCGCGGCCATGGAACGCATCAGGGCGGGATAGGTGGCTTGGTGAGCTTGCGCGACCGACGGGACTTTTTTCCAGACGAGCAGCGCGACCAGCAAGGTGAGCGCCGCGGCGGCAAAGAACGGCGCCCGCCATCCCGCCCACTCGGCCAGCGCCCCGCTGAACATCCGCGAGCCGAGGATTCCCAGCAGAAGACCGCCCATGACGGTGCCAATCGCCCTGCCCCGGCGCTCGGGCGGGCTCAGCTCAGCAGCCAGGGGAAGAAAATCCTGGGCCGCCGTGGCAGAGAGCCCGATCGCCAGGCTGCCCGCGGCCATCGCCAGGACAGTGGAGGTCAAACCCGTCGCCGCGAGCGCCACGCAGACGAGCAAAAGTTTGGTGAGAATCAGCCGCTTTTTGGGGAGGATGTCGCCCAGCGGGCAGAGAAAAATAATCCCCGCCGCATATCCGACCTGGGTCACGGTCGTGACGAACCCCATCTCCCGGATCGAGGCGTGAAGCACGCTCGCAAGCAGATTGAGGATCGGCTGGCTCAAATAGATCGCCGACACGCAAACCGCCGTGCCGAAGGCCATCAGCCGGAGCGGCGCTTCTGCATTTTCCTGAGAAGTCGATTGTGAACGCAAGCTGCGCAGCGAAGTGACGTTTGGGACAATTTCAATCTTGCACGGTGATTTCGTTGTTATCGCGGAGGGTGAACTGGGAAAAGAGCTGGGCGGTGGGGGGCGGGGCGGTGCCGCGGTAGGCTTGGATCAGGCGGCCGAAATAGACTCCCGGGATCACGACCACCCCGGAGTTTGCGGCGGCGGTGGCGGTGGCGCCGGCGGTGGTTCCGTTGAGGTTGTAGTACACGTAGCAGTTGTTCGTGGGATGGGTATTGTTGATCGTGATCGTGTAGATCGGGCAAACGATGCGCTGCACGCAGAGTTGCCAGAGATGGCCGGAGGACGATCCGGTCCCCTGCCACGCCTGGATTTGCGCGGCGGTCAGGGCGGATGTCCAGGAGGGCGGGAGCATCGCGGCCGGGCTGGTCCAGTTCGTGTTCCAGATGTCGTTGAACAGCGCGAGGTCGGCGGGATCCTGGAGATTGGACGGATTGGGCAGGGGTGGGACGGCGAGCTGTCCCGGGGCCGCCATCAACGAGACGATCAGGAACCGCTGCTGCGTGGCTTCGTTCGTGGGGCCGATAAGCATGAAGCGGGTGTTGTTATCGGGGTTGATCAGGATGCCAGCAACCTGGGGCTGGAGCGCCGGCGTCGGCGCGACGCCGACTTGGGGCGCATCGCCCATCTGGCGGGCGACCTTGGCAAACCAGTCATAGGTGTTGGTGGTCGACGGCACGAAAGCGGGATTGGTGGAGGAAGAGAAATTGGTCGCGTCGACACCGGACGGAACGCTGCCCGCGATGGCGGCGATATTGGTTCCCTCCAGGTCGGATGATTCAAAGGACGCCTGCGCGGCGGCCGCCATGTTTTGGAGGGCGGTGGTTTCGGCGGCGACGCGCGCATGGAGGATTTGGAATCCGATCACCGGCGCGAGGGTGGCGAGGATGATTCCGATGACCGCGCAGACGCACGCGAGCTCGATCAGGGTGAAGCCGGAACGCGGCCTTTGGCTAGTGGGCGACATAGACGATCTGATAAACGGCCTGGAAAAACGAGATCATGATCACGCCGGCGCAGCCGACGACGGCGATGGTCATCAGGGGATTGATCACCGCGATTGACGCGCCGATGCGCTCCCGGGCCCGGGCGTTGAAATAGGCGGCGACCCGCTCCATGGCCTCGGGGATCCGTCCGGATTGTTCCCCGACGTCGATGGCCATGCAGGCGAGCGGCGGGAAAAGCCCGCTGTGCGCAAACGCGTTTGTGACCGTGGCGCCCCCGGTCGTCATTTGATCGCGCATCTCCTGCAACCCGTGGCGGAACGCCCGGTTGCCCACCAGCCTGGAGCACAGGCCGATGATTTCGGGCGCCGATTTATTCGTTTTATAGAGGGAGCAGAAGATTTTGCAGATCAGGGCGACAGTGAGGTCCCGGTAAATGGCGCCGACCAGGGGCAGCCGGAGGAACAGGCGATCGAGCAGCAGGCCCGGGGATGAAAACTTGCGCAGGCCGGCGGTCAGAAGGGGAATCGCAACGAGCAGAACCGCCAGCACCGGGAGCCACCGTTTGACGAAGCTCGAAACCGCGATCACGCGGCGGGTCAAGGGAGGAAGCTGTCCGCCCAGCGATATCAGCAATTCCGTCAGGCGCGGGAAAACGATTCCGAGGAGAAGGGCGTACACGCCCAGGGCCATGACGAAAACAAAGACGGGATAGGCGCACGCCTTGAACACCTGCTTCCGATTGCTATCCTCATAGGCTATCCGTTCCGCCAGGTCGGCGAAACGCTCGGCCAGCATGCCGGCGCCGCCCTCTTCGCCCGCCTCGATCACGGCGATGATGCCCGGAGGGAAGCTGCGAGGAAACAGGGAGAGGGCCTTGGAAAGCGTGGTGCGCGATTCCGCCACCTGGGCGTGCACTTCTGCCAGAATCCGCCGGGTGCGCCGGTCGGGGTAGCGGTCCTTGAGGCGGCTCAATGCGTCGGCGATCAGGACGCCGGATGCGAGCAGCGTCTCCATCTGGTGGAAAAACTCGACCAGATGAGTTGGGGAAATTCTGGCCCGCGCCAAAAAACGCCTGGCGGGGCCGGCCAGGGTGATGCGTTCGACGAAAACACCGCCGGCGCGAAGCCGGGCGCATGCGTCGTCGGCGTCCCGTCCAGCCACCCGCCGGCGTTCCCGCATTCCTTCTGACGTCAGGATGACAACGGTAAAGTCGGGCATGGGATTTAAGGCAGCCGCAGGATGGTGGGCTGGTCCTGAACCGGCACTTTGAGCAGGATCGGACCGCGGCGCAGTTCGACCGAATCCGCGGTGATCGACGTGATCGCCATGTCCTCCAACCGGTCGCCAGCGGCGTAGAGTTCGCCATTGATGATAACGGCCGCCTCTCCGGCGCCGTCACCGACGAGCACGGATCCGATTGCCAGCGGCAATTCCCGGAATTGCAATTGCGGACGATGGCGCACGCGAAAGGGATTTGGAACGCGATCGGAATCTTCGGTTTGGCCGATGCCGGCCAGGTCGAGAATGCCCTTGGCATTGGGCACGACGACAATCGGCGCGTCCGGCCCAGCGTCGCGCGCCGGCGGAAGAGGCGGCGCGGGTGTTGCCGGGACGGGCGCCCTCGGCGGAGGCGCCGTCTCCGCCAGCGCAGCCAGGTCGGCGGCTTTCATGGTGGGAACTTGGGCGTCGGCGATTCCGGGCAGGAGGAGCAGCGTGAAAATCCAGGATTTCATCGGCTCTATTATAACAAGTGCGGTTGATGCCTACGGCTGTTTTTTCGCCGCCTGCAGCCGGGCCTTGTGCCAGGCTTCGGCCTCTTTCTCCTTTTGCTTCCGGTGGCCGTCCCACGCATGCATTGCGATTTTAAAGCCGTCACCGGGGGAGTTCGCTTGCAGGCAGTCGGTGAACGTTTGCAGGCCGAATCCGGCGGCTTCCCTGAAAGGCGATGGGGAGGAAGGCGGCGGCGGTGGCGGAGCAGGAGCGGCCGCTCGTTTGGGCGTGGCCGGACGGCGCGCCTGTTCTTGCCCCGCATATTTGAACCGGCCGGGC
>Ga0302325_10009790_pt1 | contig 20874 bp, 17 predicted proteins | sample Palsa_T0_2_FD_201948 | JGI IMG/M metagenome (GOLD analysis project Ga0302325, IMG submission 201948) | Peat permafrost microbial communities from Stordalen Mire near Abisko, Sweden - Palsa_T0_2 | ecosystem: Environmental > Terrestrial > Soil > Palsa > Peat permafrost | place: Sweden: Abisko...
GTTCCCTTGTAGACAGGGAATAAGACCGCTCGTCCACTTTTTATAATGAAATCGAAGTCTGGAAGATACCTCGGGAGACCTTTCTCGCTAGATCGCATGTGAACGGCACCAGCGCCGGGAAAATGCACGACGACTTGAAAAGGCGGCGACGCTCTTTTGGGCAGGAACAAGTACGCAGTGACTCGCTCGCCACCGTAAGCCGCGTCGAAGGAGACCTTCTCTTGTCTCCAATCCTCGGTTTCTTGGACAGATTCGACCCTCGCCTTCAACGGCGTCTTGTCATAAGAGTATTGGTCCTTATATGCCCGGAAAAGTTGATCAGAGACAGGTTTTTCAGAGCCGTAATTGCGCAATTGAACTGTGATCGGTGCGTCTGCTGCTTTGGCTTCCTCACCAGTCAACACATATTTGGCGCAGCGAAAACCAAACCTAGGGGACCGCTCGAAGGGTGACCGAGCGTCGGCATCGTTAAACATATAAATCGGATCGTCCCATGCGCCGCCCATGATGTAGCGCTTGCCGGACGTCGCTTCGTTTGCGCACCACTCCTTCACGTTGCCTGCCATATCGTACGCGCCAGACCAGCTCATACCGTGGTAAGCCCCGACCGGCGAGGGTCCCTTGCCACTGAAGTTGCTGGCCGGTATCAGGCTGGAGCTGTCCGTCGGGGATGCGGCAGCTGTCCAGTGGTAAATAGTCGGAAGCGATTTGCCTACAAAATCAGCATAAGCTTCAGCCTCGAACCAGCTCACACCCATGACGGGATACTCGTCCTCACCTTGCGGATATTCACCTTGTATCCAGGTGGAAGGTCCTGGTCTGTTAGTTTTATCGACAAAGAGTTTCATCGCATCGGCCCATGGAAGCACGCGTCCATCCTTTCGGAATTCGTGTTTCCAATACTTCTGGTTCTTGTAACCTCCCTGGTCCACAAAGCGTTTGAACTCCGCATTAGTGACCTCGAACTTATCGATCCAGTATGTGGCGACCCGAACAGCAGGCAGGGCCTCAAAGCCTGCAATTCCCCACAGGGTGACAGGCTCGCTCTGAACAGACCCTTTGTTTTCGAACTCGACAGGAACCATTCCGCTGGGAGCCTTTCCGTCTTCATGTAGTGTCACGATGATCGGGCCGGACGGGAATGTAGCCCGCTCTAGAGTCGTATACCCTTGCAACTCGAATTTCCAACTCGAATCAACAGCGGGAAACCTCCCCTTTTGGATGGGCGAAAGCCCAACAAATCCCCATTTGGCGTTCAGAGAGTTGTAATTCCTGCGGTAGACGGACGCCCCCGAGGGGCTGGTGATGATTGAATCGGACCAGGAAATATCGGGCCAGAATTTGGCCAGGGTTGGGTCAGCTGGAATGTATCGCTCGGCCTGAACAGCAAGTGCATAGGCTTGGCCAAGTTCGCCCCGTTCGATGAGCTTGCCGATCTGCGGTAACGCCTGGTCCCTGGCCCACCTGACTTTGGAACTGTGGTGAATCCCCCAGCCAACAAAGCTCATCAGGGCTAAGAGGATAATCAGTGCTGGGATTGCGACACGGGGCTGCCTGCTTTGACGGAACAGCACTCTTAGATTGACACCACTCGCAGGTTCCGAAGTCAGTTCGGAGCAATCCTTGAGTTCCTGCTCAACCTCTACCATGCTTGCATAGCGTTCTTCGGGGCGCTTGCGCAAGCAGCGACGAACAATTCGCTCCAATCCATTTGGAACATCCTTGATGAATTCGTGCAGCGGGCTGGGCTCTTCGCGGTCTACGGCAATCAATGTTTCACTATTGGACTTGCGCTGGAATGCTTTCTTCCCTGTGAACATCTCGTAAAGAACCGCGCCAAACGCAAAAATGTCGCCACGAGCGTCAACCCGTTGACCATGCAACTGCTCAGGAGACATGTACGGCAGCGTGCCAACTACCTGCGCGTCGCCGGTAAAGACTGTCAGGGTCTCTTCCGCAGACACGACGGGTCTGTCGTACTTTGCCAGCCCGAAATCGAGCAGCATTGCCCCACTTTCGGTGAGCATGATGTTGCCTGGTTTGAGATCGCGATGAACGATCCCCTTACGGTGTGCCGTGCCGAGTGCACCCGCAACAGCAATCGCGATCTTCAGAGCCTCGACCGTCGAGAGCGGACCCCTCTGGATTCGCGCCGAAAGTGTCTCGCCCTCCAGGTACTCCATCGCGATGAAGGCTCTCGCGGCATCTTCCCCAAAGTCATACACCCTGCAGATGCTTGGATGATTTAAAGCTGAAGCGGTTTTCGCTTCGCGCAGAAATTGCTCCAGCGATTCCCGATCTTCGGCCAGCTCCTTTGGCAAAAGTTTCAGAGCAACAATTCGGTCGAGCAGCATGTCTTCGGCTTTGTAGACCTCACCCATACCTCCGGCGGCGACGAAATCGACTATGCGGAACCGACCAGCCAAGACTTCACCTGGTGTCAGTCGTTCTGGGGGATTTGCGCCGGTGCGCCGAGGATCGACAAATGCCGGGCTGGATAGAAAGGTGCCAAAGCGATTGTGTACGCTAAGGAGCCGGTGCACTTCGGCGCGGACAATTTCGTCGCGCTCGTTTTGTTCAAGAAAAGAAGTTCGCTGTGCAGGGGCGCATTCCAGCGCAGTCTGGTACAGCTCTTTAACGAGTTCCCACTGTTTTGGCGTCATCTCCATTGCCGGGCCTCAATTCGCCGTATAGCCAGACTTTCGCCACAGCCCAATCCCGCTTTACCGTTATCGGGGAGACGCTCAGAAACTTGGAGGTTTCCTCCACGCTCAGGCCTCCAAAAAAGCGCAACTCGACGATGCGGCTTTGGCGCGGATCGAGCTTCGACAGACGGTCGAGAGCCTCGTCCAATTTCAGCAGGTCTTCGGAGTGTTCCGGGGAAAAAGCAAATGCCTCATCCAAGGGCAGAACCACCTGCGTTCCGCCACGTTTCTCCCGTAGGTGGCGGCGAGCATGGTCGATCAGAATGCGCCTCATCAGTTGGGCAGCAATCCCGAAGAACTGCGCGCGGCCCTGCCAATTGGGAGATTCTTGACGAACCAGTTTGAGATACGCTTCATGAACCAGAGCTGTAGTCTGAAGGGTATGGTCGGCCCGCTCGCGCCGCATATACCGACGAGCCAGCTTTTTTAGCTCGTCATAGACCAAAGGAACAAGCTTTTCCTGAGCGGCCTGGTTTCCCTTTGCCATCTCGATAAGCAGGGCCGTCACGTCTGCTTCCGGGACCAAAGGCCACCCTCCAACCGTATCCGGTTCAAAAATCAGCAGTTATTGCAAACCCGATGGTCAAGATTCTACCTGCGATTCACGGTCTTTGCACTTCCCCATTTAGTAATGATCCCTTTTTCCTCCAGATGGCGCGTTTGTAGGTAAAGCCGGATTTTATTAAACGAAGAGGGGAACGATGACAAAAAACACGAGTGCTTTTCGAAATCGTTTTGGGCTGCTTTGCAAAGTCGCGCCTGCCTTATATGTCCTTCTCTGCGCACCGTTCCTGAGTTCAGTCGTCAGCGCGCAGGAGCCTCGCATCATCACGTTCGACGCTCCCGGTGCGGACACGAAGCCGGGGGACAACAACGGGACATACACCAGTGGGATCAATGCTTGGGGAGCGATCACAGGATCCTACCAAGACACGAACGAAACCTACCACGGGTTCCTGCGCAGTCCTGATGGCAAATTCACGACGTTCGAAGCGCCCGGCGCGGACACCGGTGCCTACAACGGGACCTCCCCTGCCGCTATCAATGATTTGGGGGTGATCACCGGGTCCTACTACGACGCGAGCGGCTTCGGTCACGGGTTCCTCCGCAGTCCCGATGGGAAATTCACGACGTTCGACGTGCCAGGCGCGGGCGGATACGGTTCTACTCCAATAGCTCTCAACCTGGAGGGAGCCGTCGTAGGGTACTACACGGACTCAAACTACTTGTTCCACTCATTCGTTCGCTATCCCGACGGCAAATTTTCGGCGTTTCTTGCTCCAGGTCAGTGCGAAACCAATGGATCGCAAGGATGTTACGGTAGCGAGCTTTCGAACATCAACTTTTTGGGACTCAGCGTTGGGAATTACATGGATAACACCGCGAACCTTGTTCAGCATGGCCTCATACGCTATGGCGACGGCAGCTTCAGCACGTTTGAGGCCCCAGGGGCGGGCACCGGCCCATCCCAAGGTACGGGGTGTCCCGGTTGCTTCGCAGGCCTCAATCAGTTCGGCGCGATCGCTGGGATCTACACGGATTCTAAAACCGTGTACCACGGCTTCCTTCGGACTCCCGACGGAAATTTTACGTCGTTTAACACTCCCGGTGCCGGCACCGGTAGCTCCCAGGGAACGGGCTGTCCCTCGGACTGTCCTGTAAGCCTGAACAACAGGGGAGCACTCACCGGAGTCTACATCGATGCGAAGGATGTATATCACGTCTATCTGCGCAGCCCCGGAGGCAACATTGCGACGGTGGAGCCTGTAGGGTCAGTCTTTACTTTTCCTGCCGGCATCAACGACGTAGGGACGGTGGCGGGGTATTATGCCGACGCCAACGGCGTCTGGCACGGCTTCCTGCGAATTCCCTGCGGGTAGCGAGTCCTAACCATGAATCACTTTATTCCGACTGTGTTGATTGCCAGACTGGTGCTCCTTCTTGGTTATGGCGCCGGTCTGACCACAGCTCACGAAAGCTCCGCGAATTACGCATTTCTTTCGGCTTCGGTTTTCTTTGTGACGAGAATGACGGCTCGCGAAAGGTGCCCGCAGGCTATCACTGGGCGCGGGTCAATTGCGCAGCTTTGCTTTGCTGGGGGGCTCAGACTTTCTAGCCGGAGAAGGTATGCGAGCGCGATGACATAACTACACGGGTCAGATCACTAACAAGGACTTACAAGCACCAGTGGGTATCTAATCTAAGAATCCGACGAAAGGTTAGGAATATCATGATCGAAGTTTCCCCAGCTGAAAGTGCTGCCGATTTGGACCTTGTGTACAAGCTCACCCACGATGCATGGGTCGACGAAGGACTGATCGAGCCACGGCCATCCGGTCGCATGATCAGGCATCCAGAGTTAGACAACAATGAAAAAACGATCGTCTTGCTGGCACGAGATGAAAATGGCACCTGCATAGGAACAAACAGCATAACGATGGATAGCCCGCTAGGGCTTCCCATGGACCATGGCCTTAAAGACCAAGTAGACTCAGTTCGGGCGCAGCTTGGCACAATTGCAGGCTCGTGGCGCATTGCGACGGCTCCTGTTTGTCGCTCTCGAGTTTCTGTTCTGTCGGCGTTAATCATTAAAACTATCGACATAGCGGAATCGTGGGAAGTGGACAGTTGCCTTTTTCTCTTTGCGATGCGCCACGAGCGCATTTACCAAAAGTTAATTGGCGCGCGCACGATTTGCCATCGGCCTGGATTCTACTCGGACGCTCCATTGTGGACTCCGGCACTAATGCGAGTAGATCGGGGCTGGTTTGGAAAGGGCAAGGATGGCTACGAGGGCATCCGAAAACTGGTGCGGCGCGGCGGACCACAAAGCCGGGTAGCATCTTCTTCGCCTCCGCACTTACCTGGCCATTGGTCCGGGCTGGAACAGACGGAGATGAGGCTGACTCCCGATTATTTGGGACGTTAGGGGTGCAGTCCAGTTGATCACTTTTAAGCGCTTTAACTTGGATCATTCGATGCGTACATCTTGGCTTTCTTGTTGCGTGCCTGTTACGGTAGTGCTGTTAGCCGCGCGTTGTTACGACTCTAGAGTTCGCAACGCTTTTTCAGTTGCATCAGACCACCGAATCAGGGCGCGGCTGACCGCCTGCCCGTAGGAAAGCGTTGCTCGCAAGTAGACTTTCTTCCCTTCGGTCATTGGTCCTGCCGAAATGCTTCTTTCGATCGCTTCAAACTTTTCGAGCAGAGCGATGTGGTGATCGCGGTGAACAGCCACCAAGGCCTGCGATTCCCGGACGGGCATCATCGTGCCGAAGAACAGCTTCAGGAGCAGTTCGTTATCTTCGGATCGTACCGCCGCTGGCTGCTGGAGCCACTGTCTCAGTGCCCGCTTGCCTTTCTCGGTAATGCTATAGAGCTGCTTTTGTCTCCTGCCCGCCGGAACCTTCTCGCTGTCCTCTCGGATTGCGCCTTCTTCGAGCAACTTTCTCAAGGTCGGATAAATGTTGCCATAGCTCTCACTCCAGAAGTTTACAGTGCTCGTGGCAATTGCCTTCTTCAGGTCATAGCCCGACTTTTTCTTCCCGAGAGCAAGCATGCCCAGGATCGCAAACCGGCTTGCTTTCTCGCGAGTCTGGCGACTATCCACTGAGACAGCAAGCGCAGATCTACGCACATCTCCATTCATGGCTGCCGCCGTTTTCTTCGCACTCATGTACGGAGTATATATCGATGTGATATATTGAGTCGACATATTGCTTCGACCGAGGCAAACTTTAAGCTGCCGCGAACTGGAGATGAGTATGACTGCGCTCTTTACGTGCCTCATCATTTTGCAGTTCCTGATCATCGTCAGTCACGATCTGATCGATGTTCCTGGCTGGGTCCATGGCTCTCAGATACAGGCGCAGATTGGGAAAGGGAAGGTCTGGCTCGCAACGCTAGCCAACGCCGTCTTTCCCGGTATCGCTGTAGGCTTTGCTCTCTACTTCTGGAGTCGCCCAAGGCCGGGATATGTCTCAAACTACTGGCTCATCTACTGTTCGATCGCGCTCCTGTCAGCGGTCGGAATGTGGTACTTGCCCTACCTGCGAGGGGCTCCCGAGAAACAAACGAGGGAATACCTCATCATGTATGCGGGAACACGCCACATCTTGCCCGAACGCGGAGATAATCCTCGTCCGAATCTCTTCCATGTGGGCATCCACATACTATTCGTGGTCAACTTTTGCCTCGCTGTCGCCTTGCGTTTTCATTTGGGGTCAGGAACTTGATTTCGAAGCCTTTCGCTGGTTGCGGAAGCGACAATGAGCGCGGCTTTTGTCGATCGAATGGCCGGAGCGTCGCGCAGAATGGGTGCGCTTGGCCAAGGCTCGTCGTCGGTTGAGTTTAGTGGACAGAGAGCGCCGGGCTGAGCGACTCCGTAGACAGAGGGCTGGCGGGCGGGATTATTGAGCTCCGAAAACATGGACCCGGGTGCCGACACTTTTCTGTCAGTGGGAAGGCAACATCAGCGGGCCGCCTAGATCGCAGCAAATCTGCGTTGCATCCGTGAACTGCTTAGCATTGCCTGCGGACGGACATTTCGCGTGGGATGTGCGATGGCAGGGGCTAAAGAGGCTGCGTGAGAACCTACTCTTTGAAGGGTACGGGCTTCAGCCCGTACATTAACGATGCGATGCAGGACGGGCTTTAGGCACTTCTTTTGGTCGCTTAAGCAGCCCTCAGCGGCTGAAGCCGGTTCATCTTGACGGTTAAATGTAAGGCCTAAAGGCCGTACCCTTCAAAAGGTGCGTTCTCACGCAGACTCTTTAGCCCCTGGGCTTGCTTTGGCCCAGAATTGTCTCCGGACAAAATATTTCTCGCACGACACACCTTGGCAGGGGCTAAAGCCCAATCTCTTACAGTCCGTTTGCGGCCCGACTAAAGTCGTGCCCTGATACAAAACCAAAGCTCAGCGTCGCAAACCGTATCAGTCGTTTCAAATCGTGGACACCCCCGAATGTTCAAAAAAAACATACTCAATGCTGCACTTACAGCCATCCCCACACAAACGAACCGGACACTCGTGTGGCAGATTACCAATTTCAATAAATTCACCTGCTCGCCTTCGGTTCCTGCTGCGGGCTGTCCTCCATCCGACAGCGCGTCCTGCCGACGTGCGAAGGCAGCGGCAGGAAATGGTTTCTACCACTTCCTACCGGGGATGTTCTTCTGAGCGGCGGTACGCCGCATGATGATCCTCGACACGAGGGCCTGGCGCCGGCCGATAGGCACTCGCATAAGGATGAACATAGGCGGTGCGATTAACCCAGGTGCGGCCCCAGGGGGCTCCGCCAATGATAATGGCGTGCGTACCCCAAGCAAATCCCGGCCTTGCCCAGCCAAAGGGCACGAACGCAGGCCCGATAAATATGCTGGGGGCGTAATGGATAGAGAGACCAATCACAATCCCGGGTCGAGGCGCGGCAAAAACGACCGCCGGGCTATAGACGGGAACGTAGAGGAAGGCGGGATTTACCGGAAGAATCTCGACATATCCCCCGGTATTGACCACGTTATCGTAGGAGTTCGGCCGCAGATAACCGTAGCTATACGCCTGTTGTCGCATTCTCTGGACAGCGTCCATAACGTCCGGCCGTTGCGCGAGAACCGCATCGCCCAACGCTTGCGTCCAACCTGGGTCCTGCGCCATCATTTGCAGCACCTGAGGAAACGGCAGCAATGCCAACACACTGGGATCCCAAGGCAGGTTATCCTGCCGGATCGCATTGGCGAGCGCATCTCCGTTTAGACCGGCATGCTCGTTGGACCAGCTTGCGGCATCTGGAAGCTCAGCCGAAAAGGTCGACGCCGTGAGAACCTGCGCCAGCAAAGGATCGGGATAGAGAGCGATCCTGCCGACCAAAGGGTCGAGCTGTTGCGGCGGCAGCATGGGTGGCGCTCCTTGCGGCGCTCCCTGAGGCGGCCCCGGAGGCATCTCCGCCGGTGCGGTCTGATCCGGAGTTGGTGGTGGAGGCGGAGGAGGGGGCGTGTACTGACCATATGCCTGCAAAGCAAGAAACGTACCCAGCAGAAACAGGGTTGCCACCTTAGTAGATTGAGTCTTCACGACTGCGCTTAGCAGGCTTTTTTGACCACCCGTGGGAGAGACAGACATTGCGGTTCACCTCATCTGTGACGACAAAAACTAAGTACGCCCTGCAGCACAAAGTCGCACCGGTTTGTGCTTAGGTAGACCCTTGATTGGAGCAAAAGTTGTGGGAAAGGCTTGCCATCGCTTGCACAGTAGCACAATGCGGAATGGCGGAACTGCATTCCTGCTCCCACCAAAGTTGCATCAGGTGGCAGAAGAGTATCGGTCGAGCTCCGCCGATGGTGGGGTTCGTCGGCGACCACCGCGAGGATGTGCTTCGGCTCGACGAGCTTGCAGATTTTCATCAGGCTGTCGTGCAGGGCGCGCAGTTCCTAGGGGTTCCACTCGAACTTGACCCGCAGAAGGCGTGTCGTCTCTTGAAGAATCGGCTCGAAGATGGCAATTTCGATCTCGCCATTGATGGCGCGATGAATCAGCTCGAGTGCCTTACCCCGGAAGTTGAAGGCGCTGATAAGCTCGTTTGTGTCGAGGGTGACGCGGGTCACCGACTGCGCTGCTGATTGCGGTCCTCGCGGACCAGGCGCACGGAGTCGGATGGCTTGAGGCCGCGACGGCGCGCGTGGCGTTCACCGATCGCCGCGAGCTCGTCCACTCCCCGATGGGCCAGCAGCTGCTTGGCGGCTTCATCGAACAAGCCGTTCACGTCCACGCCTGTACGCCGCGCCTCGCGGCTCATCGCTTCAAGAATCGGGTCAGAAACTCGGACGCTGTTCTCCATAAGCGCCCCGTACTTATTATCACGCCCAAGGCTATCGCCGGGCAAGTGGCCTGAATGCTCTATACGCGGATCGACCCACGATGGCTCATACCCATCCTCTTGCGAGCTCGAAGCAGCCCAGGGGCGACCTCCTAGTCTTCACTGGCGTCAACGTAACCTACGAAAGAGAAAGTGCTGAGCAGCATTTCGATGCGATGACTCTCGCCTGACGGACCGCTCCGCAGATCAACAAGCGGACTTTATTGTCGCTGCGGCATCATCCCAGACCACAGGGCTCTTCCTGAAATATGACTCGTTTGCCAGGTGGCAGCCGAGCGCAGCATGGTGTCCGAAGACAGCATCCTGGAACACCGGCTTCCGCGATCGGACCGACTGAAAGAACCTCCAAAGATGTGGCCGCAGGTCGTCGTAATCATCCCCGCTATAGGTTTTGGTTTCAAGCGTGGGCTCTTCGCCGGGAACAGGGTCATGCCCCTCATGCCACTGCTTGATGTAAGCACTCCTCATGCGGTTGGGATAGGAGCTTGTGTAGTAGCTGGGGCGAAGATCTACGCCCGTCTGTGGCATGTAGCTAACGCTGGTCCCGCGGAGTTCGATGATGCCCTTCGAGCCCATGAAGCGCGTGACCTCGGTCGACTCTGTGCCCAGCGATAAGCGCATGTAGACCGGAACGCCGGCGTATTCGAAGAGAACTGCCTGGACATCCGGCATATCCCGGCCATCTTTCCAACGGTAAATACCGCCAAAAGCTGACACGCGTTTTGGAACCTCATTGATGCCCAGCACGAATTGCATGCCGCTGATAAGGTGGACGAGCAAATCCCCGGCCACCCCGGTGCCGTACTCTCGCCAGCAACGCCAGCGGGCAAATACGTTTGGGTCGAGTGGCCTTTTGGGCGTCGTTCCCAGCCACGTGTCCCAGTCCAGGTTGGTGAGAGACAAATCCGGAGGAGGGGGATATTCCCACGCGCCGGTGGGACTATTTCTACCCAGAGAGGCTTCGACCAGGCTCAAGTCCCCAATGGCGCCCTGGTGGTAAAGCTCCTTCGCCTTCGCACATAAGACGGAACTTGTGCGCTGGGCTCCGACTTGCACGATGCGATCTGTCTTTTTTGCCGCTGCAACCATGGCTAAGCCATCGGCCGGGTTGTGAGACATGGGTTTCTCGCAGTAGACGTCTTTGCCCGCGGCCAGGGCATCGACCACCACTTGCTTATGCCAATGATCGGGTACAGCAACGATGATGGCGTCGATTCCCTTGTCGTCCAGCAACTCCTGGTAGCGGCGTGTCGTCTTGACCGGTTTTCCGACGATTTCGTTTGCCAGTTCATGGCGGCCGTCATAGAGATCAGCCGCAGCTACGCATTCGACGCCGGGTAGCTCGACCGCTGTCGTGAGCAGCCCGGAGCCCTCCATACCGACACCGACCATCGCGAATCGAATTCGATCGCTGGGCGCCGTCGATTGTGCTGCGAACGATTCAGACTCCAGAAACGTCGAGCCGGCAACGAACGCGGCTCCAGCAACTCCGGCAGTCTCGAGAAACTCGCGTCGCGAGAGAAAGGTTTTAGCCATCTGTTGATTCCCCCTGTTCACCTCAGAAGACGAATCTTACACCGAGGGTGATGCAGTGGCAGCATACCTGTGCACCGGCAAGACGGTCCCTGTGCGGGGAATACGTATGCTGTCACTCCATTGCCGCTGGGCCGTGAGCGATACTGGGATCACATGACGACGCGCAGCTCTGCAATATTCGATCTCGACGGCACGCTCACGGACTCGAAGCCAGGCATTCTCGGATGCCTCACCAACGCCCTCGAAGCCCATCACATCGCCTGGACCGGACCTCTTGACTGGTTCATCGGCCCTCCCGCCGACCAGTCCCTGCGCCGCCTCATGCCGGACGCCGACGAGCCTCGCCGCGCCGCTCTCCTGCACGACTACCGCTTGTGTTACGACGCCACCGGCTGGCGGGAGAATTCCGTCTATCCCGGCATCCATGCGGTGTTGCAGAGCCTCCAGGCCTCGGGCTGGCGACTTTTCGTCTGCACCTCCAAACGCGAAGATTTCGCCTTGCGGATCCTCGAAACATTTGCCCTGAGGCGCTACTTTCTTGGCGTGTACGCGGACACGGCCGGATCGCTCCATCACACCAAGACTGCCCTGCTCCGTCGCCTACTCGAAGAGCAGTCCCTTGAACCCGCCACCACGTTCATGATCGGTGACCGCAACTTCGATATCGAAGCCGCCCGCGCGAACGGCGTAACTTCGATCGCTGTCACCTACGGCTACGGCACGTCCGAGGAGATCGAGTCGGCTCGCCCCGACCACACCTGCAATGCAGTCGAAGATCTCCTCCCGATCTTCTCTGCCCTCGCCCCAGCCCCATACCAAGCACACCCAAGAAGATAAAGGGGGAGATTAACGCACAGCACACCTATCGCGGCAATTTCTGGGGGATAGGTATGCTGTCCCCTTTGCCATCCTCACGAAACTCTGCCGATTAATCTAATCTGGATAAGCCTGGATTCAGACGACAAGACAAAAGTATCTGAAAGTGTGCAAGACCATCGGGACTACTTTTGCGGCGAGCGTTTGCAAGAGTGCGTTCCCCAACGCTTGCCGCTGGGACAATTTTCTCCAGGGCGAACGACTACTGCGAATCCGGATCAAAACGTGAGCTTTGCCGAAAACTGAAGTTGTCTGGGATTGAATGCAGTCCTGGGTGTTCCAAAATAGGCGTTGCCAGCACTCGTGGCGCCATCCTTGTAGTGTTGCGGCACGGTTCCGATGAAGTCCGGGGCGCCATACACGGAATAGACCTCATCTATGTTTGCGCGATTGAGAAGGTTAAATCCATCCACCGCCAGTCGAAGCTGAGCGTGGTCGGGAATGGTAAATGTGCGCGAGAGCCGCGCATCCCAGGTGCGCAGCTCGCCGCCGAAATAAGTATTGCGCTGCGAAGACCCCACCCTGTCTGTCACCGGATTGCCATCATTATTGGCATCAAATCCGACAAACAGCGTAAAGGGCCGCGGCGTTTCGATAGTTACGATGCTGCTGAATTCAAATTTTCTTGCCCACGAGTGCTGCGGCGCGTCTGCCACAAAGTCGGCGATAAAGCGATGACGCACATCCTGGTTTGACAATGCCCGTTCCAGGTTTCTCTGCGCGTTCGATTGTGGAGTGCTTACGAATGTGGTGAAGGTTCCATCGTCGAACGTCTTCGAAAAGGTGTAGTTCGCGTTCAAGCGCAAGTACTCTGCAAGCTTTTCTGTGGCTTGCAACATCAGCCCATTGTATGCGGAGTTTCCCGTCGAGTCAGTGTAATAAAAGATGCCATTGGTGCCTGGCTCTCCTCCTGGCGGCGCGGGAATCGAGGGAACTAACAAGCCAAACGCATAAATGTCTTTGTTTGTCCCTGTCTCCTGCCCGATCGGCGGACCTACATTGAGGTCGATGGGGCGCACGAGCTTGTGGCCGGCCACCCAGAGATAGCCCACGCTGGCCGCGAGTCCTTTGCCCACCTGGCGATCGATTTGCAGGTTTGCCTGTTGCGAATAAGGCTCGCGCAGATTGCGATCTACCGCCGTACCTCCTTGGACATAGAGCGAGTTGTTGGGGAATGCTCCGGACGTAATCAAATTCTCGAAAGCGGTATCGACCAGTGGAGGAATCACCGTTCCCGGCGGAGTGTTTGGCCCATAGGGATTTTCCGGGCAGCCGGCCAAAACACACGGCGTAGGAATGGTGAGAGTGTTCAGTAGATAAGTACCCGTGTTCTGATTTTGAGCGGTAGGCAGCCCAGGGATGACGGGAGGCCGTTGCGGTCCGGCGACGAAGAAAAACGTGAGGCTATAGGTGTCATAAAACATCCCGTATCCTGCGCGTATCACGGTTTGTGCGTCCGGAGAATAGGCGAGACCGACGCGCGGTTGAACGCTGCCGCGATCGGGATTCACATACTTACCAAAGCCTGTTTCAAAATCCCAACGAATACCGTAGTTGAGCGCTAATTTGGAAGTAATTCGAAACTGATCCTGGGCAAACAGTCCAAACTCGCCATGGTGCAATCCTGTATGGAAGTTATCCGCCTCTGACGGCAGATACGCGTTCTGCCAGGTAGTGGATACTGGAGGAGACGGTTGGCTCGGATTGAACGGCCCGGAACCTATCGGCGCACCCCAGAAGAAGGCGGCAATGCATGGCGCTACCAGTCCGATGAGCGGTGGTGGGCACGGGGTCGAACCCCACTCCGGCCTGGCCGACGCAAGCAGATCGCCGAGACTGGGAAATATGTTTCGTGAAGGGGTGAAACCGGGCCAGATCACGAAGTTGTGAATGAAATTTGAGTCGAAGCCGGCGCTTGCCGAGTGTCTTCCCGCTACCATCGAAATGGTATCGGAGAGTTGGATCCGCGATTCGTTGTAGCGATCGAAGGCGCCGAAGTTATGGCCCAAAAGCAGAAGGTTGGGAACGTCGAGGTTGGGTTGTCCCGAGACCCCGGGAAAACCATAGTTACGCCGCGCCCACTGCAGCAAGACGGAGTTTACAGCCGACCTGGCTACGACTGAAGTCAAGGTGCCGACAAACGCCTGATCGCGGAGGAATCCGTTGTGGCCACTGCTGGGTGCGCCGACACCACCCCCGTCCAGCGTCGCTCCCACCAGCATATTCAAATCGCGCGCGTCCTGGATCGAGTAACGCGCCGAAAGCCTGTTGTTGCTGTTCAACGCGTAGTCAAGCTTTAAAAACCCATTGTCTACATCGGCGGTCTGCACCACGTTCAACTGTTCCGGGGCAAGGTTAAAACTCGCTTTCACGGCGTTGATTGCGGCGAGATTGTCGACCAGAACCGACGGATAAGTGGGGGACTGGCGTCGCCGCTGGCCCTCATAGTTGGCAAAATAAAATAGCCGGTCTTTTTTGAGCGGACCACCCAACGTGGTGCCGAATTGATTCTGCTGCAGCAGGGTGAAGCCTTTTGCGGCTAGAGGGGAGTTGGCGTCCACCGCGTTGTCCTGCGCATATTCGTAGGCGGACCCATGCAGTGTATTGCTCCCGGATTTTGTGACGATGTTGACGATGCCGCCAAGCGCCCGCCCATATTCCGCGCCGAAACTGTTGTTGACCACGCGGAACTCGTTTACCGCCTCTTGCGATGGCGTGGCCCGCTGGGACCCGGTGGCGGTGTTGATGTTGTCCGCGCCGTCGACGGTTACCATATTGTTTAAATCGCGTTGACCGCCGAATGAGATGCGGGTAGTGGAAGGGTCAGTGAATGTCGACTGCAGGCTGGTGCGGCCAGTGGCGACCCCCGGGCTGAGCAGCGCGAAATCGGTGAACAAGCGGCCGCTGATGGGTAAAGCGGCAATCCGCTGCGTCTCCACAACACTGCTCATCTCGGTGCGCGCCGGCTCAATCACCGGCGTTTCCAAATTGACTACCACGCGCTCGCCGGCGGCCGCTATCCTCATGCTGATATCGACCGTCGCGACTTGCCCGACACTCAGTTCCAGACCGGTTCGGGTGTAGTCGCTAAACCCTGCATAGGCTGCGGTCAATTCATATTTAGCCGGCGGAAGATTGGTGAATGCATAGTAACCCCGGTCATTCGTAATCGCGCTATAAAGTTGATTTGTGCTCACATCACGCAACGTGATTGCGGCTTTTACAAGGACGCTTCCGTCCGGATCGCCCACCGAGCCATTCAACTGGGCTTGCGCACTCGTCGCCTGTGAGAATGCCTGCAGTGTACAACCGGCGATCAGTGCGATGGCGAACAAAGCCATGAGCGTCAAGCGGCCACGCATAATCGCTCCTTACGCAGAGGTATGGGGTGATCATCGGCTGCGGGTCGGGCGTAAGGAAGAACGTGCCCTTTCGCTACACGCGATAGATCGATGGCCAGCTAAATTTTTGGGTTGGAGATCCTCTAAATAGGATTCCTCGAATCCCGAGACAACACGTTCTCGATCATGGCATATAGTTCTTTGCTGCTGAGAGGCTTGGATAGGTAATCATCCATCCCGGCTTGCAGGCAATTCTCTTTGTCCCCCACCATCGCGTTGGCAGTCATGGCGACGATGGGGATGTGGGTTCCGCTCGTCCGCTCACGTTTGCGGATGGCCATGGTGGCCTCCACGCCATCCATCCCAGGCATTTGCATATCCATCAACACCAGATCGAAATGCTGCAGCTCAAGCATTTCGAGCGCCTTCAGGCCGTTCTCCGCGACGGTCACGGTATGGCCCTTCTTTTCCAGCAGCCGGACCGCCACCTTTTGGTTTATCGCGTTATCTTCGGCCAGGAGGATGTTCAGCCGCCCTTTCCCTTCGGCCAACGAATGGACCGTCAACAGGCCGGGTTTCTCCTCCGTTTTGCCCGGCAATTGCAGCGCTCTCCGGACCGTCTCCAAAAGGTCCGATCGTTTGACCGGCTTGAGCAAGTAGCCACTCATTCCCAACTCCCGGCATCGCGCTCCGTCTCCTCGCATGCCCCCTGACGTCAACATGATGACCACCGGTGCAGCTAACTTCGGATCCTGTCGAATCTGTTCCATAACACTGAACCCGTCCGTTTCGGGCATCTGCGCATCCAGGAGGATCATCCGAAATGGGAAGCCCCGTGCCTGGGCCTGGGCAAGGAGCTCCAGCGCTTGCTTCCCGCCTTCGGCCATCGCCGGTTTCATTTGCCAGCCACGGAGTATCTCCTCAAGAATGCGCCGGTTGGTGGCGTTATCGTCCACCACCAATACGGGAAGATCTCGCAAGGCCTCCAGATCCACCGGATCGCGCTTCTCCGCGATCGTCGCGGGCAAAGCGAAACGCGCCGTGAAGTGAAACGTACTCCCACGGCCAGGTTCACTTTCAACCCAAATGCGTCCGCCCATTTTCTCCACCAGGCGCGTGGAGATGGTAAGACCGAGGCCGGTACCGCCATACTTCCGGGTGGTCGAGCCGTCCGCCTGGGTGAAGGGTTCAAAGATCGTCCGGTGCTTTTCCAGCGGTACGCCGACTCCGGTATCGGAAACGGCAAAATGCAGCTCCACCTCGTCCTGCCTTTGCTCCGCAGTGTCAACCTGGAGCACGACTTCCCCAACCGACGTAAACTTGATCGCATTGCCCACCAGGTTCACGACAATCTGCCGCAACCGTGTGGGGTCACCCCGCACCGCCTCGGGTACATCCGGGAGAATATGGCAAGCGAGTTCAATCCCTTTGCCATGGGCGCGCAAGCTGAGGCCCTCGACCGCAAGATCCAACGCATCCCGCAAGTTGAAATCAATGATTTCAAAATCCAGCTTTCCGGCTTCAATTTTTGAAAGATCCAGAATGTCGTTCAGCAGTGACAGCAACGATTCGCCCGACGACTTCACCATGGTCAGGTATTCTCGCTGTTCGCGACTTAGTTCTGTCTCCAGGGCCAGCTCCGTCATGCCCAGTATCCCGTTCATCGGGGTGCGGATCTCGTGGCTCATGTTGGCCAGAAACTCACTCTTCGAACGATTGGCGACTTCCGCCTCATCCTTGGCTCTTTTTAGAAAGGCTTCGGCATTCTTGTGCATCGTGATATCGCGGAAGAACCACACCCGTCCTAAATACTGGTTCTTCTCACCACGAACGCTGGAGGAGTGACGTTCGACGGTGCGGCCATCCTTGAGTTCAATTTCGCAGTGGTCGTTGAGGCTGGGATCGGCGTAGAGCTCCCTGACACGTTGGAGCACCACCTCAGGGAACCTTACACGATCTAGAAAAACGGACAAGATCGGCTGATCATCGGGCCGAACAGCGGTACCCACCCCTTGCACGCATTCCATCGGAATGTGAAAAATGTCCAAAAAACGCTGGTTGTGTGACAAAACCAATGCGTCCCTGTCGACCACCAGGATGCCATCCGGGGAGACGTTGTTGATGGCTTGGATTAACGACAGGTGGAATTCGTTTTTGCTTGCTTGCACAGTGCTCCCTTAAGACAATCGCTCTGAAGTCCGGCGCAAACGCGGGGTATACCCTTACCCAACGATATTCGAACTGGCATCGCCGCCGGAGGCCGCAAATCCAATCGATGCCCTCCCTGTCCTGTTTCTGACACAAGTGAGTCCTTAAACGGGAACCGATAGAGTACGGACGTCATAGTGCGTTTAGCATTACCGAACAGCTTTTCCAATCGTTGGATGAGCCGGTACATTGTCGATCAGTAGGTGCAGGCGGAAAGATGCGACTGATGCCATACGCGGATGGCGATGAGGGCACGGGCAGCGGCGCGTTGCCAACACCCGTCCCAGCCCGATGCTGGCTGGCATAGGCGTGCACTTCCCGCGCGATTTGTTCCTCTTCCTGAATTCGGGCTTTGCTGAGGTCGTAGCTTTGCTGCAGATTTAACCAGAACTCCGCGCTAGTCCCGAATAATGAGCCAGACGCAGGGCCGTCTCTGGAGTGACGGCGCGCCGGCCGTGCACTATCTCGCCGATGCGAGTGGCCGGGACGTGAATGTCCATCGCGAGTTTATGCCATCGACTTTGGTTCGCTCGCGTGAAATCCAGATTGGACCGTTGGCGTGGTCCCGGTGGGATGCATATTCAATTCGTCGCTCAGAAATTCCAGACCGAGCATGTAGACGGGATGGGGCAGCGTACATTTCACATTGGGAACAATGGGAGAGACAAGTTCGTAACGGATACCGTTTTTGAAGTTCGTCTTGAGATTCTGGTAGTCAAGCCGCTTGCACTTGATGGCGCAGATAATGTTTCCCGCCGGCAGGCGATCGACAATCAGTTCGTCTCCATACAGCGACCACATGATGTCGGCCGCCTGCTGTACATCCACCGTGGGGCGCATATCGACGCAACCCAGCGTGGCATATCGGACAACGTTCTGTAGAAATGTTCCGCCGCTGATGTTCTTCATGACCTGCTGCGAATCGATGACCTGGCGCATCTTGGTGTTGTAAGCCTTCTCCACGTACACCGCATAGATCCAGGTCCAGGGAAAGTTCTGAATCGGGAACAGCGGTGCAACCGTAAATCGCGGCGTCACGCAGACCCCGGATTCCGGGTCAGCATCGCCCGCGGCACCCTCTTTCGGCCGATACACTGGTGTAGCATCCTGGTTGCGTGCGTCGAAGCCTGCCGAAGTCAGGATGGGTTCCCTGCCGGCATTCTCATCGAACTGGTGCTTGTAGGATTCGCTAGGCGGCCGGAGATCGCCGCGAAAGCAGATACGGTTGACGGCTGACTCAGATCCAAGCGACGTGCCGGTCATTGCGGGCGAGGACAAGCAAACACCTCCGGGTCCCGGGGCTCATTACCCAGAACCGCCTTGATTGCATTTTGAGTATGCACCACGCAGGCCGTCGGGGTCAGCTTGGTTGGCGAAAATCCCGCCAGCGTCACGGGCGTACAACTGCAATTGCCGCAATCGGTATCATGTCGACGCATTTCGTCGACGCATTTCTCCCCCTCAAAACGATGAGGCAACTCCGTCTGTCCTCAGAAGCGGCTCTGAACGATATGCTTGTGAGGGTGCGTCTTGCTTCGGTACCCAGGCTTAAATAGAAACCAGGTGCGCTGAATGCGTAACCACTTTGCGAGGTTGAACGAGCTCTCCAAGAAGCCTATGCGCGATTGCATGAACAAAGCTATATCGATCGTCCTACTTGGGTTGTTAGCTGCACCGTCCATTGAGGCTGCGGACGATCCTGCCCGCGAACAGTCTCGTTCCATGGTCATGACGCAGTACGGAGTCGTGGCCACTCTGCAGGCTGTGGCCTCTCAAGCGGGTGCAGCCATTCTGGCCAGGGGTGGCAGCGCAGTCGACGCCGCCATCGCGGCCAACGCCGCCTTGTCGGTGATTGAGCCCATGATGAACGGAGTGGGCGGTGATCTGTTCGCCGTTGTCTACGACGCGAAAGCGAAGCATCTCTACGGTCTGAATGCCAGCGGTTGGGCGCCGAAAACTTTAACCCCCGAAGCTCTGCAGGCCAAGGGTCTAACCAAGATGCGCACCATTGACGAGGTCACGGTGCCGGGAGCCGTCGCCGGGTGGGACGCTTTACATCAACGCTGGGGAAAGCTCTCGCTGGCCGAGGATATGGCGCCCGCCATCGCCCTCGCGGACAAAGGCATAGCCGTCACCGAGACGGATGCGGAAAACTGGAACACCTACGGAATGCCTTTCCGCAATGATGCTGAATTTGCCCGAGTCTTTCTTCCTGGCGGCAAAGCGCCGGTCGCAGGGCAGTTATTTCGCAATCCGGAATTGGCACAGACGTTCCAGCGCATCGCGGAACATGGCCGCGATGGGTTTTACCAGGGAGAGACGGCGGCGGCGATCCTGAAGCTGGAGCGCGCGCTTGGCGGTTTTATGGAAGCCGAGGATTTGTCCGCATTCCAGCCGGAATGGGTTGATCCAGTCAGCACCACCTACCATGGCTGGACCGTGTACGAGATGCCGCCGAACGGGCAAGGGATTGCGGCGCTCCAGATGTTGAACATCATGGAGCAATTCCCTATCAAGGAGTGGGGGCACAACAGCCAGAAATCCCTGCACCTGGAGATCGAAGCCAAGAAACTCGCTTATGCCGACCTGCGGCAGTATGTGGGCGATCCCCATGCTACCCACATCCCGACCGAAGCGCTTATCTCCAAAGATTTGGCAAAACAGCGGGCGAAGCTGATCACGGATAAGGCTGCGTGCAATGTGTTGCCTTCGAATGTGCAGCAGGGATTAGTCCATCTGTCGAGCGACACCACCTATCTTGCGGTGGTTGACCGTGACGGCAATCAGGTCTCTCTCATCCAGAGCAATGCGGGAGCGTTCGGTGGTGGGTTGCTTGCCCCCGGTACCGGCTTTCCGCTGCAGAATCGCGGCGGTGGATTCACCCTCGAGCCGGGCCGGCCGAATACGCTTCGCCCGCGAACGCGTCCGCTTCACACCATCATTCCCGCGTTTATGGAGAGCGGCGATCGGCGGATCGCCTTCGGCATCATGGGCGGCTTCAACCAGGCACAGGCGCACGCGCAGTTTGTTTCCAACGTCGTCGATTTCGGCATGAATATTCAAGCCGCCCTGGAAGCAGCTCGCTTCACCAAGCGTGATTTTGGCGGCTGCGGTGTGTGGGTCGAAAATGGAGTAGCGCCGGGCGTGATCGCGGGCCTACGAAGCGAAGGTCACGACGTAATAGTGTGGCCGCGCTATTTCCAGGGCATGGGCCGGGGCAATGCGGTTGAGGCGAGCGACTCCTCTCCCGTCCACTACGGCGCAACCGATCCCCGAGCCGACGGCGAAGCGGTGCCTGAACAAATGCCCTTTTAGAAAGGCTGCGTCCCCTCA
>Ga0302325_10009791_pt1 | contig 20871 bp, 33 predicted proteins | sample Palsa_T0_2_FD_201948 | JGI IMG/M metagenome (GOLD analysis project Ga0302325, IMG submission 201948) | Peat permafrost microbial communities from Stordalen Mire near Abisko, Sweden - Palsa_T0_2 | ecosystem: Environmental > Terrestrial > Soil > Palsa > Peat permafrost | place: Sweden: Abisko...
TGCGGCGGCAACACTAACAGGTGTTAAGGCCTAATCTGACTGCTCGATTAAGGCCTTTCGATTGATCGTGTCGGAGTCTACGCAAGTCACTTCTTCGGTATTTCAGTCCACTTCGCCGAAAAACGCGGCTCATCCCACATCAGATAAATCATCGCCCTAAGAAGGAAAGTCGTCAAGCCCGAGGCCGTTTGCCTTACGGACTCACGCACATCCGATGAAATCCTTGAGAACACCCTGCACAACGACAGGATTTCAGACGTTGGGGGTGAGTACGAGTAAATAAATACGTACGTACCCATCTTTTCGGAAACGACTCGCCTACGAGTCGGAGCCATCTGAAATGGCGGACGTACCAGCGTGGGCACAGTTGATGCAAAATAACATCAAAAACAACAACAACAACAACAACAACAGAGCTAATGAGCATCCCATACGCGCGGAATATATATTCGACTTTACTCCAACGGTTTACACCCGAGCGCCATAGTCAACTAGGAACCGGGAGGAAATGACGACGGCCGTGGACCGATTGGTTCAGGAAGAAGGTCGACGAGAGCGTGATGCTTCATCGGCTATGGGTTCGAGAGGTCTGGTTCGTGGTTCGGTTTATATGATACAGGAATATATATACGTATGTAAGGATAATAATGCTTTGGATTAATTGTGAAGTTTTATAGGAACAAGGAGCCGAGGTATCTGTCCTTCTGTGCAAGCAATATCTATACCGGTGATCTCTTGGATTCTAAACCTGTCATTCCTTGTTGCGAGAGCGTTTCCTCCGCCATTCTTCTATCCCCTTTTCAAAAAGACTGTGTGTCAAGCCATCACTCCCCACCAATACAAAAGTGACCCCCAAACTCTCTACCTCAGCATTCCTAGCCTCGTCATCAAAGAACAGCATCTCGCTATAATCAAGTCCCGTCGTCCCGGCCAATTCTCGAAAATGCCGTTTCTTGCTCCCTAAAGTCAATTTCCCACACAGATCTGACAGCGTACCAGGATATATCACTAGATGATCGAAGAAGGCATGTGCTGTGTGTCCGTTTGGCGGGACTTTGAGCAGCTTGAGGGCTTTTCGAGCGAGGTCCGGGGTATGGGTTCTTGAGGCTGCGGCGACGAGGGTTTTGGAGTCGCGGAGATGATGGAGGATCTTTGGGACGTCGGCGTAGAACGATATTTCATCGTTGTATCTGGAAGTTAGGATATTCGAGGAGGGAGGGAGTACTTGTCGAGGACAGTGTTGAGTTTGGGGGATGCTTTGAGAGGGGGAGTGATGTGGGTGTCAATCCACAGCGGCCATCTTGGGTCAGTGGGACAACAGGCAGGCAGCATACAATGTATAGTCAAGGTCAAACACGACTAGCTTGGGAAAGTCCTTTGCAGCCACATCCGCGTCTGGGACGACGACGTTCATGGGGGCTGCTATCGCGTCTCTGCAGTCTCGGCTCACGATTCCGCACGGGCCGTGACGTGTTGGCCCAAAGAGGAACGCCGATCATGGTGACAAGACATTTAGACGCGTATTGGTAGTGACAACGGATCTGGTCGGGATCGGAATGTGATTGGCAGCATCAGCGGAAGACAAGGCGGCCGAATCAATTTGCAAGGGGGGACGCAGTCGTGCAAGGCAAAGGGAGAGAGAATCAAAAAGAAATGCGTTTCCACAACCCACCACCACCGCCAACCACCACACAACAACAACCACCACACCGCAACAACCAACCCCCAACCAAACAAACAGATATAAATTAGATAGAAGCCTGCCTTGTCTGACACACACTCCCGCTGCCATCGTCTGTCCATCGCCCGTCCGCCGCGCTCCAAGTACTACATCGCCATCACCATTGCATTTTCCACGGTGGGCCCCCTCAGATCCTCGGCGCCTGTCAACGCCAATTACCTAAGCCAGCGAGAGCGGCTGGAAACTAAATTGTCGTAGCCCATTTTCCTGTCTCAGAAAAACGGAGAGCCCACATTCATCGTCTGCCATCACTCAGGCGGTGGTCTCACTTTCCATCCAGCCAGCTGCAGCTCTTCACACCCTCCGCTGTCTCAGCGCATCATCCACCTCGCTCCCATCCGCGCTGTCGCTGTCACTGTCACTCCCACACTCAGCGCCAGAGACACCGTAGCCTGGCGTCTCGGACTACATTAGATGGCCGCGCAACCACCACCCTCCTCCTCAAAGGGCAGTAGGTCGCCAGATCATACGTCCTACGAGCCACAGCCTCCAATGCAACACTACCATGGCGAGGGCAGAAGGTACGCTACTTTGCACGTCGTCGGCTAATTTGATTTAGGTACTCGAACGGACACAATGGCGCGGCTCCTTCTCCTCCAATTCGGTCTCCAACAGCGACACGCTCCAGCTACTTTGGTTATGAAGGACGAACGTATCGGGTATCCCGAGATCAAGCTAATGGCCAGTGAAAGAAGCGTCTCCGGCGAACACAGTCCCGGATCAATGAATCACAGCTGGAGCCAACAGAGCTGGCAACCCTCGACGGTACACACACAATCCCATTTTCAATTTCTGATTATTCCTAGAACTACGACTCGAATCATACAAGAGAGGGCGGGTTTGATTCGGATGGTCGCGGTGGTTACCGGTCTCCACCGCTCCATCGATCCGCTCTGCGTTCGCCACGATCTCCAGTCACCTCAGCGCTTCCCGGCCTGCATCATTCTCGCTATCCACCATCCACCCATCCCTCCGAGGAAACGCTGCGATCTCCAACGCGTGGGTTTCCCACCTATGTTCATAGCGAACCATCACGTGTGCGAAGAAGTTCTTCAGGCGCTGCTGCTCCCATGAACGGCACATCTTCTCGGGAAGAAATTCGTCACGGGCTTCTTTCGCCCCAAGCAAAACACGCTCCGATCCCTCCTGCCGCAAATCAACCTGCGGATGACCAGGTAATCAAGCAGACAAGTCTCACTAACAAATAGTACTCTGCCGCGCCTCGCAGTGGCGCTATGTCAATTTCTTCACTACTGTCGACGGAAGCACCACCATCACCCACAACTTCTCAAACTAGTCCTCTGTCAACTCGACACTCAAATATACAAGTGACGGCATCATCATCCCGACCTCATCGACGGAAGTCATCCGTTGACATCGCTCCACCACCCCTGTCTCTTCTTGACGGCAATACTAAGAAACGGAAACGAGAGGGCGAAGCACCTGAAACAGCGACCGTATTTCACTCTCAATATATTACTAACGATAGGCTCGGCTTGCTACAAACGGAAAACTTCCAAAAATCAAATTCCGAAGTTCGGCGATGGACTCCGCCATGACTGAAGGCACAGAGGAAGACAGTGACGGTCTAGACGACGCAGAATTCACCGCGGAGCACGAGAACTACTTGCAAGAACTGCAACGGCATGATATGGAATTACTCCGTTTAGAAGAAGAACGTCAAAACGTAACTTTCTCTCCCCGAAAACTGCTAACGTAATCCTATAGCAAGTACGGACTATGATCAATAGCGGTGTCATCCGTCGTCTTGAAGGAAGAATGAAACAAGCACGTCACAAGGCTTATCAATTCCACTACGAAGCCGCCATGTCAAAAGTCCTGCACGAGGAAGCTCGCAGGAAACAAGAAGCGCGTGAAGCGAAAAAGAACAAAAAACGGAAACTCCTGCCGGTGGTCGAAGACCCGGTGGTTAAAGTGGACCGACGGAAGCTCAAGGGCAAACGAAAGTCGGCTGCTATGGATGAAGAAGGACATGGTCCCTTTGTCGTCAGGCTCAAGAGACCTGATGCCATGGATCTCGACGACGAACAACCGAGGGGACATTCCTTTCTGGCCGGTCGTTCGGCACCGAGACACCTCCCTCACTTCCCTCAACCGCCATCCGGAGAAATGACCGCAGCTGAACTGCGATCGTATGAACGGATGGCAAAAAGCGCCGAGAAGCGGTTCGATCATTTCATCGCTGCCGTGTGGAAGGATATCGCCAAGAAGGATATTCCTAAAGCACATCGGCAAATGGATTTGTCTCTTAAAGCAAAACAGTCCAATGCCAAGAAGACTGTGCACCTTGCGGCCAAGGAAGCTAGACGATGGCAGGCCCGAAGTACCAAGGCTTCCAAGGAAATGCAAATCAAAGCCAAGAAGGCCATGCGAGAGGTACCCACTATTATGCGAATGTGCTAATTGTAGATGCTCGTATTCTGGAGGAAGAATGAGAAAGAAGAAAGGGATCTTCGTAAGAAGGCAGAGAAGGAGGCCATCGACCGTGCTAAACGGGAAGAAGAACTCCGCGAAGCACGACGACAAGCCCGCAAACTCAACTTTCTCATCACTCAAACGGAACTGTACTCTCACTTCGTCGGCAAGAAAGTCGGAGTCAGCGAGCAAGACGAGTCCACAAACGGCGAGACAGCGGGACCGTCTCCTATTCCCTCTGGTTCCGGCGACGGACATCTCCCTTCGAAATTCGAAGAACTCGATTTCGATGCCGATGACGACGAAGCATTGCGCGCCGCGGCAGCACGCAGCGCTCAAAATGCCGTTCAGTTGGCACAGAATAAAGCCAAAGATTTTGATGCTGCAACGCGTGCTCAGAACGCGGCTGCTGCTGATATCGACATGAAGGACATTGACATCGATGGGGAGGACCTCAATTTCACCAACCCCACGGGTCTGAGTGAACTCGAACAGATACCTCAACCAAAGATGTTGTCCTGTCAATTGAAAGAATACCAACTCAAAGGTCTCAACTGGCTGGTTAATTTGTATGAACAAGGCATCAACGGTATCCTCGCAGATGAAATGGGTCTCGGAAAAACAGTCCAATCTATTTCGGTGATGTCATATTTGGCAGAGAACCACAATGTCTGGGGTCCTTTCCTTGTCATTGCTCCTGCGTCGACGTTACACAACTGGCAACAAGAAATCACGCGATTCGTGCCTGGATTGAAAGCTCTTCCATACTGGGGCAATGCGAAAGACCGTAAAATCCTGCGAAAGTTTTGGAATCGGAAACATGTCACGTATACGCAAGATGCGCCGTTCCATGTTCTGATTACCTCCTATCAGCTTGTTGTCCAGGATGAAAAGTACTTCCAGAAAATCAAATGGCAGTATATGATTCTTGATGAAGCTCAAGCTATCAAGAGTTCATCCAGTTCAAGATGGAAAATTCTGCTCGGTCTGCATTGTCGAAACCGGTTGCTCTTAACCGGTACTCCAATTCAAAACACTATGCAAGGTATCTTCTTCAATATGCTTTACTAATCATAGAACTCTGGGCTCTGTTACATTTCATTATGCCGACGTTGTTCGACTCACACGAGGAATTTAGCGAATGGTTTTCCAAGGACATCGAGTCCCATACGCAAAGTAACACCAAACTCAATCAGCAACAACTCCGTCGTCTCCACATGATCCTCAAACCCTTCATGCTCCGTCGTAACAAGAAAGACGTACAGAGCGAACTTCCCGCCAAAGTCGAATTAGACGTCTACTGCAATCTCAGTTACCGTCAACGAGCATTTTATAAGACCCTTCGAGAGCGGATATCTATTGGCGATTTGCTTGAGCGGGCAATGTCTGGAGAAGCCAAGGGGGATGAAAGTTTGATGAATCTCGTTATGCAGTTCAGAAAGGTGTGTAACCATCCTGATCTTTTTGAAAGGGCGGATGTACGATCTCCTATGGCGTTTGCGTCGTTCGGTGCGACCAGCAATATCGCAAGAGAAGGGCCACAGCTGTCATTGGCGTATACTACCAGGAATCGGATCTCCTATGAAGTTCCGAAACTTGTGTATCGCGATGGTGGAATGTTGAATGTGCCAGGCGAGAAGTCTAATGCTGGATCACGGAAACGGTATCTCGATAACTTGATGAACATATGGCAAGCAGATTACATTGAGTCGACCGCCTCGCAGAAAAATTCCGGCTTCTCATTCTTACGATTCGTCGACGCTTCGCCTGGGGAAGTTGCCAAGGCATTCAAAGGCGACGATGTTTCGGTCGCACTTGACAGCATCAACAAGCGGACATCGATATCCAGGTCCGATGCAGTGTATGATGACGGGGCAGGTTTAAATCAACAACATAAGATGCTCCTCATTCCTGGGACTGTGAATCGATTCCCGCTAAAAGAGGTCACAAATGAGAAGGTCATGGCGCATTTATGCAGTGTCGCCGAAGACAAGTTCCGTTCTGAACGGTTACACGTCATGGATCCTATGTATGATGCTCCTGTATGTGCGCCTCCGATCGATATCTTTTGTTCAGATCGCACATTCCACCTCGAGCAGAACGACGCCCTCTTTGATACCAAGTCACGAAGAATTCTATTTGGTATTCGTCCTCTTGAAGAGGCCAAACTGGAAGAGACTGGATCTCGCATGGATATTGGCGCAATTCCTCCCAAAGGACTCTTAGGTACTGCAGTTCTTGAGAAAAGCGGTTACTCTGGCATTCGAGTTCCAGAAATGCATCGTTTCGTTACAGATTCTGGCAAACTGGCTACCCTGGACCGACTACTTGCGGAACTGAAGGCCGGCGGACACCGAGTACTACTCTATTTCCAAATGACGCGCATGATGGATTTGATCGAGGAGTATCTCACGTATCGCCAATACAAATACCTTCGTCTTGACGGTTCTTCGAAGATCGGCGACCGAAGAGATATGGTCATGGACTGGCAAACTCGGCCGGAACTATTCGTCTTTGTCCTTAGTACAAGAGCTGGCGGTCTCGGTATTAACTTGACCGCAGCAGACACCGTCATTTTCTACGATTCCGATTGGAACCCTACCGTAGATAGTCAAGCTATGGATCGAGCACATCGTCTCGGTCAGACGAAACAGGTCACTGTTTATCGAATGATCACACGAAACTCTATTGAAGAACGAATCCTCTTGCGAGCCAAGCAAAAGGAAGAGGTATTATCTCTTCATAATTGCGCTAATGCTAGGTTCAACGTGTCGTTATCTCCGGCAATGCATTCAAGGACACTGAAGTCGATTTCAACAAGGGCAATTCTCGCGATGTCGTTTCGTGGCTTCTTGACGATGATGAATTGGAAGAACAGCTACGAGCATCCCAAGCCAAACGTGAAGCCGAAGAAGCCGATGCGCTCAAGAACGGCGGAAAGAAGAAGGGCCGCTCAAAGAAAAAATTGGGTATCGCAAACTTAGAAGGTCCTGCCGCTGAGCGTACTCTGGAGGACATGTATCACGAAGGTAATATTTCCTTGCGTTGCGAAACTGACGATTTCTAGGTGAGGGTAACTTTGAAGATGCGTCGGCGCGGGCGTCGGGAACAGCGACACCTGCTTCGGGAATCGAACCTGGACCCTTGATGAAGAAGGGAAAGTCAAAAGCAGGTGAAACGCATAAGACTGCTGTGAAGCGATCGCATAAGCGGCGTTCTGCTGCACAAGCTATCAGTTACCTCGATGGTGAAAATGGGGACATTGAGATGACAGACGCATAGTGAAGTTATAAACATATACATAAAATTGGTTACTGTTAATGCATACAGCATTGGGCATAATAGCACTGTTTAGTAGACAAATTTGAATGAAAGTGTTCATAGTGAAAAGTTCTGAATACCTCATCGGTGACGTTGGATGTACTCAGGCCCTGTGCACCCTGTGCTTAAGAGCTGGGCCCCAGATCTGTGGAAACTGTGGTGGTTGGGAATGATTGATTGATTTGATCTTGTCTTCCATCATGCGTACTTTCCGGATTGCTGATTATGTGTCCACAAAACTTACTTCTGATTGATTGAACACACATTTCACTGGATTAGCATAAGCTTGCGCTTCGCCAACGCTTCAAATACTAACTGTAAATGCTCGAGGTGTTCCTGTTGTGTATTGGAAAAAACCGTAATGTCGTCCAAGTAGACAACGAATTTGTCGATATACGGACAAAGAACCTTGTTGATAACTGTTTGAAACGTTGGTGAAGCACAAGCTTTATGCTAATCCGGCGAAATGTGTGTTCAATCAATCAGAAGTAAAGTTTTGTGGACACATAATCGGCAACGGGAAAGTACGAGTGATGGAAGACAAGATCAAATAATCATTCCCAACCACCACGGTCCACAGATCCCAGACGGAATTTGCACGTGACGAGACTTATACAGCTCAAATCGAGTCATCGAAAATCGATCACCGCTCATGTCAGGTCGCCGTCTCGCGGACCTGCTGGCCATCGCCTCAGCTACAAGGAATGTGCTCAGAAGGCACATAGACATCCAATTGCATAGTGTATCAAGGGCGGCGGAAACGTCAAGCATCACAAAGGCGGTCCGAAGAAACTACGCACCTTCGCAAAGTCATGTTGCGACATCCAGGCAAGCGAGTCCATCCACCCCGAACGAGGACACTCTGCTGGATGGCAAAGACCAAGATGTATTTTATGAACCGTCCGATAGCCATTCGTCTCCAATTGCGGACGGCGCCGGCGATTACAAGGTTCCTCAGTCTGGAGACTCTGTGACTGTTGAAAGCGAAGCTCCGAAGAAGCAGTACAAACCTAAAGCTGCCTCCGCCTCAAAATCATCGAAACCAGTGAATCCAATTCAAGACCAACATGTGCGCAAAATGTCGACTCACCGGTCAGTTCCATCAGAAACAGCTGGCGATACGACAGAATCGTCGAAGCTACGACAGAATCTCGATGAGGACGTTTATTACGATACCAAAGCCAATGTCCAGTCAAACGAAGACTTCGAACCGGATCATATACCTCAGGAGGCTGCTCAACCGCCAACCCCACATGATAAGCTCCACGACGGTCTCAACAGCGAATACTACTATGAACGGGAAGCTGATCCTGAAATTAAACCATCAAGACCGAAGTCGGTTCACCCGTTACATTTTTATGTCTAACGAATAGAGATACAAAATGAGTCCGTCAAAAGTACCTTCCTCACAAATCGGGCGTTTATTCCACTACGGCGGCTTGGCGGCAGGCATCGGTCTCGGCGCTCTCAACGAATCCTTACGACGTGCAACCTCATCTGAATCTTCCTCATCATCACTTCTCTTCAGTGCATCCAATATGGAACGATTAGTACGAAAATTATCAAGAATGCGTGGTGCTGCTTTAAAGTTGGGCCAAATGATTAGTATACAGGGTATGTATCTCGTGTGTCCATTATGCAGTCAATTTATTATTTTTGTTAGATTCGAATTTATTGCCGCAACCGATCCACGATGTTCTGCTCCGTGTTCAGGATAGTGCAGACTATATGCCACACCGACAAATGCAGGAGGTTATGTCAAAAGAGTTTGGACCGCAGTGGCGAGATATGTTCCAAGAGTTTGACGATGTTCCTATGGCTGCTGCTAGTATTGGTCAAGTACACGCTGCCAAACTGAAGGATGGAAGAGCTGTAGCCGTCAAAATACAGTATCCCGGTATCGCCGACTCCATAGACTCGGACTTGAACAATCTGTCTCTGCTATTAACAGCCTCGAGACTGTTGCCAAAGGGCTTATATCTCGATAAAACGATCGAAGTCGCAAGGATGGAACTCGGCTGGGAATGTGACTACATTCGCGAAGCAGAGTGTCTTCGAACTTTTGGCAAGCTCTTAGAAGACGATGAACATTACACTGTTCCTAAGGTCGTCGACGAGGCAAGCGGAAGGAATGTAATTACAATGGATAGGATGTGGGGTATTCCAATCGGGAAGAATACAACGGAGTTCACACAAGATACAAGGGATTGGCTTGGAACACAAATCCTACGATTATGTCTAAGGGAGTTGAAAGACTTCAAGTACATGCAGACGGATCCGAATTGGACAAATTTCCTATATAATCCAAAGACGAAGAAGGTATGATCAAGTTAAGCGTTACTAACCGAAGCTTGAACTCTTAGATTTCGGGGCATCAAGAGGATTCCCAAAGGAATTCATCGATGACTACCTGGAAATCTTGAAAGCTGCAGCCAAACTCGATCGTGAACAATGTCGAATAATATCCCTCCGACTGGGTTACTTGACCGGTCGAGAAACTGAAGTTTTCCCTCGAGAGATCAAGCTGACTCTATATAGTCAATGTTGAACGCCCATATCGATTCTATCCTTACATTAGCGGAGCCTTTTTGCATTAATGCGCCCGAAGTATACGATTTCTCCAGGCAGGACGTCACTGCCCGAGTCAAAGCACTAATCCCAACAATGTTGAAACACCGATTGACGCCGCCGCCAAGGGAGACATATTCTCTCCACAGAAAGTTGAGTGGTGCCTTTTTGCTTTGTGCGAGAGTTGGTGCCAAGGTAAAATGTCGCGAGCTGTTTGAGACGGTTGTGCTCGAGAACAAAAAGTAATATAGACTGATAGATAACTCATCTCATTCTATGAATTTACTGCTATGCCAAGGTCTATGGCTTGAATTGATATACTTGAGATGTATTGTGATAACTAAGGTAAACAGGAACGAAAGGTTTCTCTATGCAATATTCCTGCATAATCTCCCATAGCTTGACTCCGAAATTACCATTCATATGCAATGTTCCCATTCCCCGAATCCTGCAAGTCGCTACCACACTACCAAACATCCCAAGAACAAACGCACCCACAATAACGCAAATACCTTGTTCATTCCCACTAACCTGGTGCAAACCAGGCTGAAACAGCAACAATCTAACTCAACCCAGGCCACTTTGGGCTGAATACCAAATACACAGCAACAAGTAAAACACCCTTGAAGTAGTCACTTCTCCCTCCCGAGAGTAACAAATTAATCATAATCAACGAGAAAACCAAGGCACAACTCTCGAAAATAGTATATTCCAAGCCCATAGGGATATCGAGACACCATCCGATAATCACCATCAAGGGCGCGACAAGCAGTCCGATTTGCTGTCGTCAGATGGACATCTTTGCACAGTGAAAAAGAGGCACATGGATGACAAGTATAGGGAAGAGGTATAGGTAGAGGGGTTGGACCATGGATGAGCCCACTACGGCGCCGAGGACAAGTTGCATATTATTCTTCCGAGTAATTTTCCAGAGGGTCAGATGCTATAATCAACCTCAACTAACAACAAGAGGATGAAATACCTCGGCTAGAGTACTGGCGATGGGGATTAAGATTAGTCCCGTGAAGTGTGGGGACAAGAATGTTTGATCCCAAGTGAGCATTTGTTCGAAACTATGTAGCATAGCATTTGTACAAAGCCAGAAAACTCCCAGGTTGAGAAGTAAGAAACTACAATCAACATTTCTGAGAGAAAAGAGTAGTGTAATGAGGGTACATTGGCCAGATCCATTTCGGCGCAGTGGGCGTGGTATCACTTTCTGTCTCATCTTGCTCGAAGTCATTGGAGTGTGTTCTCAAAAGAAACAACAGATATCTCGTCAGATGAAAGTCGGAAAGATGATAATACATGAGATACACCATGAGCAATATAACACAAGTTGCTCTGCTGATGTTAAGGAACGTCGCTTCATCTATCATAGAACTCGATCGAACAGTAACTGGAAGAAGCAACGCTCCTGCTGCCAAAGCAAGGCTAGCGGTAGTAGTCTGCGTGAATACCGTATCAAAAGTTTGACTATTCTCCGTCCAGTTGCCCACGATGAAACATGTTCCCAGTATCTGTCGTCAGTGTACTTTACGGAATAGTAGACCAAGAGTGCTTTCACAAGGATACAGCCAAGCAGATCATATTGGACCAATTTTGTTTGTTTGAATTTGATAAGTGCGATAAGTGAGATGATTAATTCCACGGCATTTCCTAGAGTTGCGTCAAGAATTCCTGTCCATGTCTACAAGTGAGAGTCATTTCTATTTGGAGCCATACCGGACCAAAGAAACCCGAAAGTTGATGCGTTGCATAAGTCAATAACTACAATCAACGTTTCCGGAACGAGATACCCCTGCCAATGGAATCATCGCCAAGATATTAAAGATGAACGAGGCAACAGGATCCACATCCGCATAAAACAAGGCAATCCCCACGGGAACCATGAACAACAATACGTTTATCCTCGACGATCTAGAAATATCGATAAGGGCCCTGATACTGGTAAATTCACGAATTCTCCTGATGCGATTTTGAAACCCGGTCTCAAGATCACTCGGTGCAATAGCACGAACAATAGTCTCCGTGACAGGGGTTTTTTCTCCGGGACGGAAACGGGGGGTATTGGACTCTGATTTGGGGGGACGTAAAACAGCAGTAGTATAACTCCCTCCTTCAGACGTACTAGTTGCCTCAGGAGAGTCCACAACAGTGGCATGATCCTCAGGATCCTCATTGTTCTCCTGATCCGGACGAGAATTCTCTGGTGTGTGAGGTAATTGCGCGATTATACGAGTAACTTTGCAAAGACGATCTAAGGTCGCCGAGCGAAGAAGTCTGGGTGATGATGTCCCTGGAGTGTGTACGAAGGATGAAGGACGAGTTATTTGAGGTGACCATGGTGGGGTTGACGAGGTTGGGGTTGAGGATACGGAGCGAGGGGTTCCTTTGAGTGCGTAGCCGTAGATAGAGGACGCCGAGTGGCGATGGACTTTGACTCTTTTGGGACATTGAATTGGTATGTCTGTTGGGGGGCTCATAGCGGTCGAGATGATGTTGAGGTCGGGAAGAGTGATGTAGAGATCGACACTGTCAGGCGATCTGATCTGACGAGCGATGCACTTGACCATTGATTTACAGAAGTATGAGTGCAACACTTCAGCAATATTCCTATTCCAGTTTGACAGAGGAAAATACATTCTTAACCCTTACAGAAAGGCCATTCGTCCCAAAATCCTATGATATCACATTACCGGCTACAAATACCAATAATCAACTCAACTCTCCGCTATCTTTTTTGACCACATAACAAACCAATCTACCTGTCCATCCCCCACTCCATCCAAGGGCAACCGTACAGCTCCACTCAGCATCTTTGCCTCGTCTACCAATTGCACTAGCGACAGCTCAAGTGTCATCGGCTCTTCAGCCATGGAAACACCAGACACCAAATCGTCGACCAAGGCCGCCAATTTCTTTAGACAACCATCTATACTATCAAGCCCCTGTGCCATCGAATTAACATACGCCGTCTTGGCAGTAATCCGCCGTTTCGAAATCGCTTTATAAAGCATCGATAATAACCGTAATTTTCTTTGCGTGCGAGTCGCAAATTGTGTCTGTTCAGGGGTATAGTCTCCAGGACCACCGTTCCATCCGTCGTCGTCGTAATTCTCTGATGTAGCAGGGTCAATAACCTCGCCTAACTCATCCAACGCATCTTTCAGCATTTCCTCCGTCTCCTCGAGTTTGGATCGTAATAACATGACTGGACCTTCCTTGCATAGCTTTTGTATCCGATCGCATTCTTGTATCATTAGTGCCGAACAATGTAACCTCTCTTGTGACTCTGCATTAGAATCACCACACACAATCTCCACAATCTCCTGTAAAAACTGTACCATCGTATCGAATAAACTGAGTAATCGCTGTTGAACGGTTTTTGTAAAGTATTCAGGATATGCCCGCGAGGAGATCGCTTGGAATTCAGAGACTAGAGGAAGGATCGGTTCGTGGAATTGTTTCAGGCAGGAGAGGGTTGCGGACGAGGAGGAGGCCATGGGACCACAAGTGAGGGCTGTGCGGACGGTGTGGGAATGAAGAAGGCCTACGAGGACGGATATAGCATCGAGGGAGGCGGAAGATGATATTGAAGGCGTAGAGGGAGTGGGATTTTGTATGAGACCTTTGGACGACTCGAGAAGCTCGACAGATGAGACATGAAGGGATTTAATGGCTTCGCAGGTCGGGTCTGGCATGCTGTGGTTCTTGCGCTGGGTTTTGGTTCTCTCTGGACCGATGCTGAAATTTTGAAAATCAGAGCTCATGGATCGACGATCAGATCGGCGGGAGAACTTCGGCAGCACTGAGGCACGAACGAGAGTAAATATGTCTCCTTTAACTCAGCGAGAGATGTTGTGTGAAAATTGCCCTCTTGTAGGTCCGAGGAAATCTAATCCAAACCAACTCAATCTCAAAAGCTAAATACAAAATAAATCCCATATCATCGCCATGACTCACAGGTATCAAACCACAAAACCCATACATACACCAAAAACCACTAGCACTATCTACCCCAGCCGATACCCCTGGCCTCTGAAATTCCCGTTCCCGCGTCCAAAAACCCCTGTACTCCCCGTCGTATTCCCACCCACGACTCTCTCTTCCGCGGGCGGAATAACCGTCCCATACGCCCTCGTCTGAGTCTGTTGACTCCCCGTCCTCGTCGCAGGAAACAAATTCTTGAACCACACAGGAGTATCAATCCGTCTTCCTCCTTGTCGAGGCCATTCCTCGGTCAAAAACAGATGTAAATGGGCACCGAGGATGCCTGTGAAGTCGACGGCGGCTTGGATCGGGCCGGAGACTACAAAGTCGAGGGCGAGGAAAACCCATGGGTAGTATGGCGCAGGGACGTTCATTACGTAGACGTGCACGGAGGAAGTAGGGTGGAGACGGGCCCAGCGGTAGGCTATTGCGACTTGAATTGCCGGGAGGAATAACGCGACTGGTGTGATGAGTCGCGAAAGAGTCTTCTGTCAGTATAATCCACCAACAACCAAAAAGCATACGTAAAGACTGAAAGACAACTATGAGACGGAAATGCAATGCAATGATATAAAATAGATATGTAGGCGAACGTAACCACTCTATACACATTGAGAGTGTATAGAGCATTATTCTCATTGATCGCCCATCTGTAAGAATAAATTGATCTGCTCCTTCACCAGGACCCACGACTAGTAGATGCATATACGGTCGCGAGGCAGAAACTGGAGCACCACCCACCGGCAAAAAAACCAAACGGTAACAACAACCATATAACAAACGCGCAAAAAAAAAAGTAAACAACAACAGGGGATCCGGGTGGTACCATTACAACTGCACCAGTTATCAATAACATCCAAGTATAATCCGCCGTCGAGAAATAACTTTCCACCTGCGAACTCTGCTGGTAAACTTCCATTAGCACATTCCCGAGAAAAGCGTATAGGGAACAAGGGACGTACTCATCACAAGGGTCATAAGAAACCATATCCCCCAGCCCGCATCGAAGAACCTCAGAAAGGAGCCCAAGAACGAAGTATACAGCGTATACCGATTGATAAATCCGAGCTGGATACTCACCGAAGTAAGGAATATGAGGGTGAGGAAGGTTCGTGTTACGGCAGGGAATTGAAGGTAGTAGCGGATGAAATCGGGCTGTTGGTTTGGTTGAGCGCCTGGGACGGCCATTGTTGCAGTTGATGGAGCGATGGGCGATGGGTTGGTGTTGGTGGTGGTTGTAGTGGTGGTGGTGGGCCACGTTGTACGTGGGACGCTTTGTTTTGACGACGAATTTTCGATTTTCCACGTCACTGAAATTACCCTAGAATTTGAAGTCTGCATAAACAGATCTTAGGGTTACACTTTCAGTGCAATCGGCGATTGAATCGTGAACGTTGCAACTTGCCTCTGTCGTGGTGGACGGATTGCTATCAACCATGAGACCGTTCGTTTCTCCGTTTCAAGGTAACATTCCACACGACTCGAAGTCTAATCCAATAGCGTATTGCTGCACAGTAGTCTCCTTCGTGGGGATTATATTCTTGGTAGCCCTCTCCTTCTCGCTCGTCAGCTCACATCGTATTAGCTCGTCATGGCGATCCTGTTTGCTAATAATGCCGAGGCATTGATGGGCTCGACGGAAGATCCTCCTGACGGTGGGGCAGTCGCACGGACTTGTATTGGTGCTGTGATCGTATACTCTGTACCTCTTCCTCTCCCGAGCCTCCGTTCCCTTACGTTTTTTGGGACACGTCAATCCAGGCCGTCGCGCACAGGCGCTGATAAGTAGGTTTTTCTCGCATTCTGTGGATGTCAAGTCATTCTACATCGACGGAGCAGGGGCATTGAACTAAGATAATAAGACTCGATGATGTACATATTTGGAACACAGGAATAATAATATTATTTGTTATCTATGATGGTCCTGTGTCGCTTGGGTTTGAGGGCTCATGAGGTATGTGTTCACGATTTTGAGAGTTTGTCTTGAGACGCGTTCGGCTTGGTAGCCTCGTGCGGTGATTATCCAAGTCAGTCTTGTGCGGATTGATTGTTTTGTATGGGTTTCTGTGCGTCTGTCTTCGAGTTGGCCTAGAGTCAGTGTTGGGAGCATAGAATGGGGGTACCGTTGTCGTTGAAGAAGAGGGATAGGAGGATTAGAGTTATTGATATTGAGAGATCGAGGTTCGGTCGGGTGGAGTCTGTTGCGAGGACTGATATGGGGGAGTTATTGAGGATTCCATGGTTCAGTGCGAAGGTAACTGCTTGAGGAAATATCTGTTGCGTCAGAGCAGTAACTGGTTTCCCTTTCGTTGGGTTATGCAGATACAGCACGTTATCTAACCCCTGTTCAGAACCCTTCCTCGCACCGCATATAATCATTGTCCTTTCCGGAATGACATTACCGACTCCCAAGGACAGCCCCGTCGCCGCAATAATCGAGACATCCTCTTTCACCTCATCCGTCCTTCTCTCACCGACGATTTCTTTAATCAATCTAACAACTTCCTCCTCTCGAGAACATGCCAAAAGTCTTATATGTCTGTCCCAGAATTGTATACTCTTCAAGCCATGTGACCATGCTTCCTCATCGTCCGCGGCGCCCTGGACATACATGAACCCTTCGAACTGCCGATACCCCGATGGAACGGGCTTTGACGCCGTTACCAGAATGACCGGATAACACTCTTCTGGCAAGGTAAAGTCCATGGAAGATTCAGGGGTGATGAAAATCGGTTGAAGCGGTTTCTCTACTAACGATGAGATAGACGCGATATCCACTCCACATTGCTAGACAAGTTAGATCAGAACCATACAGAATATAAGGTACCTTGAACGATTGCAGAAACGATGGAAGAAGCATATTGATCGCAGCAACTTCCTGAGCCGAAACACTCCCCTCCGGCACCCGTAATTCATCCACCCAATTCACCCCTCTCCGTAGTCTCACAGCCCGATTAATAACGGCACACCATATCGGCACAGTCTTACTTAGCGAATCAGGGATTCTCTTTCCCCGTCTCGTCGAATCCACCAATACAGCCCTACCATCACGTCCACCCAAAATAGTGCAGGGGAGGAGTGTACCCTCCATGTGTGACGATAGTGTTTAGAAATTCAAGGTTGAGTCGTCGTGTGTTGAATGACCATTCTCCATAATGACCATCGGTGGATTTAAAGTATGCCGACGAGTGGTATTGCGGGGAAGGAATGTACCATCGTCCACAGCGTTCGTTTGCTATGAATAAGCGCTGTGGTGATATGGGAGGGGGGAGTACCGACGAGGGGCAGGTGGGAGAAGTAAGTTGAAAGAGAGTGGATAAATTGAGAGTCGTAGTAGATGGATTTGAGTCTGTTTAGACTACTTCGTTAGAAGTCTATTAAATTGGGGGATGGAGTACGTTGAGAGTGTTTCTCGACGGAGTGCTTTTTCCGTGTGTCTTGCGGAGAATGGTGAGGATAATGTGCTTTCAGTATTCAACTGATTTGTTTGATTGAAGGATGCTTCTTCGTCTTCGGAAGTAGACGAGTCTTCGTTATTATCCGTCCGCCATAAACTCATCCACTCGTCGTCCGTCCAGGATACCTCGTTGTCACTCCAGAGAATCTCAAAAGTGATCTGCATCGACGATTGATCTGCGAATTCCGTTCCCAAAACACAGTCCATCCAAACCGCATTAGAATGGCAACAGCAGAAGACACATGTCGTGCAATCCTCGAAGCCGTAGACATCACTCGAACGGTGCCTCTCGCTCAGACATACCAGATTCTTACTTGTAGGACGACCAAGATGCGTATATCACATACAGCACCATCCTCGACATTCACCTATCCAATGCCCTGAAATTCCCTCCCTCGCAACAGATCGCGGTCCTGCAAACAGTCTATGATATCCTCTTCGCAGACGAGAATGTATCACCCTCTATTTAGTGTGTAGGGATCTAATTGAAGGCGGAGCTGCTGGAGAGTATTGGTTGGGATGTGGTTTCTATGCTTGTCCCGTTCCTGGGAAAGAAATCTACGAGCGAAATGGGATCGAAAGTGCTAGACGTCGTGGTGGATAAAGGCAACGCAAAGGAAGTCTTTCTAAAATCGGTTGAAGCATTAAAGGATATAAAATATGGCGCAGACTACGAAGATACCGCGGGGGTGGAGGATCCAGGGGAAGCCACCTTAGCGGAGAAACTATCGGAATTCACTGTGGAGGATACTGAAGTCGATCCCATTGAACAGACCACAGAACTCTACAAAGCTGTTTTCAAAGGCACTTATATGGAGAGTAATTTTGTCTTACCGTAGTATTTAAACGAATTCGAACGGATCGACCTTCGCGGTTTTTGACGACTTTTGCTGCTGTCATGTTAACTAACTTATCGATGGCGTTTCAATCTCTCGTGGACTCGGATCAACTCAACGCTCTTCACTCACTCATGTTAGATTTCATTACTTCCTCCTTGGCGCTGTATGATCTTGATTCCGAGAAGGGGAAGGGGTTTAAAGAAGTTCTAGCGGGTGTGCTTACTACGTATATCCCTGTATACATGGGGAATCAATTGCTTTTCTGGTCGGGACGGTATTGGGAGGAAGCTCATCCAGTGATCTCAAATCGTGTCAAAAGCACGGATCTAATTAACGAGAGCCTGGAACAAGGAGTATTGGCATTGACGGTACTGTCCTTGTTGAACGCAAGAGATTAATTGGAATAGGAGAGTGCAGAGAAACTTGGATTATCCACTGAAAAACTTTACGATAATTTCTTTCCTCAGAAAATCCCTGAAGAGCTTGACGCTGATTCAATTTATCCTGATGGAGACTCGTTCATTCCTATTGATCCCTTGGGATGTCTCCTCCTTTTCTCCAATATATATACACTCAACTCGGCCGACACAGAAAAGTTCCTCTCAAAGTATTCGACAAGAGATCTACTTTCGCTGCATAAACGACTTGTGGATAGTTACCTCGATGAAGCATCTTTCAATACAATTGACGCAATCCTTCTTCCGGGATTACATCTCTCTACCACTCTTTCCGGCGACGACGTCCCTTCCTTCGAGGATCCAACAGATGCTTCCTCCTCAGACTTCCTAGAATACCTCCAGGTCTCTCCTCAAGTTTCCAAACCCTCGCGAATTTCCCTCCAAGCTCTTGAGTGTGAAATTGGAAATCAGGATGGGGTGCTGATTGCAGAGAATGGCGGCAACGGCAGCGACATGTGCGTCTGAGAATTTGAGACCCCTGATATATACTCTCGTTGAAAGGTTACTTGAGAAATGCTCTCCTCAGGGGAGATTGTATTATATTCTTGATACGTTGGATCATTGTCCTTATGATAATTTGAAAGTCGCCGTCATTGGGACTCTCAAGAAACAACTCTCCTCTCCGGAGAAGGTATCCCTCCCGACACAGATTCCTTCGTCCCCTATTTTCTTGTTTAAGGGGACTGGTTTGACTGGCTAATTGTAGGGATCGTTGTTTAGTTCACCAGGGTTATTGAATGAGATTGGACCGAGATTATTTCGACTTCCCTCGGAGGTCTTAAAAGATGAAGAAACAGCATTAGATAAAGTTACCTTTATCATCGAATGCCTAAACCTTTATCGTTTACTCCTATTGAAGAAAGAGGATACAGTACTCCCCGTTCTCATGTTGATAGTTGCTAATTCAGATTGGAGTAAAAGATCCCAAACAGGTGATGCAAACTTATTCTGCATGGCTGGTGCCATTGAGAAAGAGTGTGGAGAATTGGATCAGGGTCGCAGGGACGGAGGAGGAGGTTTGTCGGGTTGTGGTGTGATTGCTTATCGTAGGATCAGGAAAGATTGTTGATGTGGAGGATTGTGGTAGAGAATCTGGATCGGATTGATGAGGCTAGTAGGAGTTTTATGGCGTAATGTCGTCGGGGGTGATGGCACAGGTTTTCGGATTTCAAGGGACAGGTCAGTTGCGGAAAAGAAACTGGAGTAATAAACCTCTTTATCAAAATAGTGCGCGTGGTAGGTTAGTCGAATATGAACGCATAAGTATCCAAAATGTGTATCGTTTTAAAACACCAAATTTAGTGGTAGACTTATGAATTTGAGGCAGGGCACGTCGGCTAACTAGGGCGAGATAGAGTCATTGACTGCTGCAGCCGCATCCCTCTCAAATATTGCAGAATCGTATTTGTAGCTGTAGATAGGTTTTCCCGACGCTTTTAGATACCGCGCAGCACCGCCGAATAAGCCTTGTGTCACCCAGATGATTATGTGCGCTCAATGGTGACCGCCGTTTGTGGCGATCGGCTATCAAGTTGACCGAAATACACAATCTGCGATGAAGACTATAGCTACAGTAGATGCTACCCGCTTCATATGCATAAAGGATATTCAGGGGTTGGTTGGCCGGTCAACCAAACCCCAGGCTTGATGTCATGTGATCTAATCATCTGTATGACGAAACTGATCTTCCTAATATCAACAAAAGCCGGCAAGGCATAGCGACTAGGGCCATGATTACGTCCCTGAAACGAAAGAAACCTGGAAATACCTCCTCAGGAAAAAGTGTTTCAAAGAAGGCGAGGACTGTCGCTACAACTGTCAAGGCGCCCGCTGAAACAATTTCCACCCATACGGCAACATCACTTGAGCACCTCATCGATCGCCCACATGTTCAATACAATCCCAGTGAGGATGATATCAGTACTTTCTCTTTGTCTTGGCCGCTGATGATATAGTTTTCCAGATCCTGGAGTGTGAAGATGCTTCAAAGGATAAGATGGCGCTAAATGGCATCAATTCCCCTCTCGTCGATAAAGAGCCTTCGCCGCAGGTTCGGTT
>Ga0302325_10009792_pt1 | contig 20865 bp, 15 predicted proteins | sample Palsa_T0_2_FD_201948 | JGI IMG/M metagenome (GOLD analysis project Ga0302325, IMG submission 201948) | Peat permafrost microbial communities from Stordalen Mire near Abisko, Sweden - Palsa_T0_2 | ecosystem: Environmental > Terrestrial > Soil > Palsa > Peat permafrost | place: Sweden: Abisko...
GGGGCTGCAGCTCGGCCGAGCCGCGCGGTGCGCTCGGGCGAGCGGTCGTCTGACCGCGCTGATGGTGCTCCTCAAGCTCCCGCAGGATCTCGTCGCTCTGAACATCGGCGACGGCTGGACCATCGCGAGTAACCGCCCGCTCATCGGCAGGCGAGACCTGCGGCGGAACGCCCGGTGCGGAGGCAGTGCTTTCCGGAGTGAGGGTCGCAAGGATCTCGTCGGGAGAGCGGACGTCGACGTCGTCGAGGTCGAAAGTCCCAAGCATGCTCAACGCCGCATTGCGATCGGGAGCGGGCGTCTCGTGGTTCGGTGCCGCCGGTGCCTTTGGGAGACTCCTTCTCCGCTTTGGTCGATCCGGATCGAGCGCGTGGACGCTCGCCAGTGGCCCATCGTGCTTTTCCCTACCAGAACCGGACATCTTCCCGATCGTCACTCTACCATTGAGCTAATTCGTCGCGTAGCGCTGATCCTGCTAAGCTTAGCGCTAATGACTCCGAGCTTCCACCGCGAGCGTTTCGCCTAGTGTCTACGGCCTCTGACGAGTGGTTTACGCTGCCGCAGATCGCGGAGATGCTAGGCGTCAACCCGTCGACAGTGCGCCACTGGGTCAACACCGGCCGACTCTCCGCTGAGAAGCGCGGCCGCCGCTGGCTCGTCGAGCGAGCGGACCTGGAGACGATCATGGCGCAGCGCCGCCGACGCGCCGGGCGTTCGTCGCTCATCGAGCCGCCGGCAGAACCCGGCGAGCAGCGCAAGGGCCTGAGCATGGCTGACTCCATCGACCTAAGTAGTGACACATGAGCGACGAGTTCGGATCGCCGCAGGAAGCAGCGATGCATGTTCGACGGGCCGACTCGCGCTGGCAGGCCGCGGTCCACGGCTTCGACGCGTACCCGGACCGGCTTCGCCGGCTCGCCGAGGCCGCCGAGGCAGAGCGCAAGGCGCTCCTGTTCGCCGACCTCTGCAACGTCAAGTGGAAGCGTCAGCCTGGCGCTCGCGGACTGAGGCTCGCCGCGGAGCTCGACCCGGGCAACCGCATCGGCCCGGAGAAGCTGTGGGCTAAGTTTGACAAAGCCCTCGACCAACTTGGGGCCGCGCTCGAGGGCGACGGCTTCGCCCAACTGGCCGCCGTGTTCGGTTCGCTATCGGCGGCGGCGAACGAGATCGCCGATGCGCTCGAGCAGACCGGCCCGATCAGCCAGCCTGTAGGGCAGCGGCGCCAGGCTGGCTGATCTTCCGTCTCTACCTCGCGTGTCGGCTGCTCCGCCTAATCCGCACGCTGCTCGGCGTTGGCGCGCTTGCCGGCGGCCTGCTGGTCCTCTTGCAAGGACAGCTCGCCCAGGTGGCGCACCCGTCGTTCTGGCGCACGCAGCTCACCACGACGCAATGCGACGCCCGGCAAGCGCTGCAGCGGACTTCGCAAGCCGCGCGATCTCAGGTCAACGTCGCGCTGGGGGTAGGTTACGGCCGCGCCTCACCGCGTCACGCCCCCGGAGGGGCGTCATTGCTCGCACGACCTCGCCGGGTACCGCTCAGCGCTGGCCCTTTGGGGGGCGTTTGAGCGCGTCGGCGACGCGCCGGTAACTGATCTTGCCCAGTCGTTGGAGTCGACCCTCGTCGGGCGCCGACGGAGGCCGCCTGGGACGCGGTGTTGCGGAAGCCTCCGTGCTGATGGGAGTCGGTGGGGTGGGTCGCGGCGGACTTGCGCGGTCGATCTGGGCTGCTTGAGCGGCAAGTAGTTCTTCCGGCGTCGACGGCATCGGCGCCGAGCGCCTCGGGTCCCTTTCGAACTTAGCCGGCTCGAACTCGACACCGCGCTCGCGCAAAGCCGACTCGATGTTCCGAATCCGCTTTGTGGCGCCGGCCCGCGTCCCAGGGGTGTCGGCCGACTCGCGCGCCTCGATCTGCGCCGCATGCGCAGCCAGCAGCTCGTCCGGCGTCGACGGTTTCCTCACCGAGCGCCTCGGCTCCTGCTCGAACGCTGCCGGCTCGAACTCGACGCCGCGCTCGCGCAACGCCGCCTCGATGTTCCGGATCCGCTTTGTGGCCCCAGCTCGCGTCCCAGGCGTGCCAGCCGACGCGCGCGCCTCGATCTGCGCCGCGTGAGCGGCAAGCAGCTCCTCCGGCGTCGACGGCATCGGCGCCGAGCGCCTCGGGTCCCTTTCGAACGTAGCCGGTTCGAACTCGACCCCGCGGTCGCGCAGAGCCGCCTCGATGTTCCGGATCCGCAGCGTCGCTCCCTGCCGCTCCCGGCGCGTGCCCGCCGCTGCGCGAGCCTCAACCCAAACGGCGTGCGCGGCCAACAGCTCCTCCGGCGTCGACGGCATCGGCGCCGAGCGCTTCGGGTCGCTTTCGAACGTAGCCGGCTCGAACTCGACCCCGCGGTCGCGCAAAGCCGACTCAATGTTCCGAATCCGCTTTGTGGCGCCGGCCCGCGTCCCAGGGGTGCCAGCCGACTCGCGCGCCTCGATCTGCGCCGCATGCGCAGCCAGCAGCTCCCCCGACGTCGACGGTTTCCTCACCGAGCGCCTCGGCTCCCGCTCGAACGCAGCCTGCTCGAACTCGACCCCCCGCTCCCGTAGGACCCGCTCGATGTTCCGGATTCGCCTGCTCGCGCCCTGCCTCTCTCCGCCGGTCTGAGCCGACTCGCGAGCCTCGACCCAAGCGGCGTGAGCGGCGAGCAGCTCGTCCGGCGTCGACGGCATCGGCGCCGAGCGCCGCGGCCGCCGCTCCAACGCCGCCGGCTCGAACTCCACCCCCCGCTCCCGCAAAGCCGACTCGACGCTCCGGATCCGCCTCGTCGCCCCCTGCCTCTCCCCGCGCGTGCCGGCCGACATGCGAGCCTCCACCAGCACCGCATGCGCAGCCAGCAGCTCCTCCGGCGTCGACGGCATCGGCGCCACGCGCCGCGGCCGCCGCTCCAACGCCGCCGGCTCGAACTCGACCCCGCGCTCGCGGAGGACAGCCTCGATCTTCCGGATCCGCCGCGTCGCTCCCTGCCGCTCCCCGCGCGTGCCCGCCGCCGCGCGTGCCTCGACCAGCGCCGCGTGCACAGCGAGCAGCTCCTCCGATGTCGACGGCTCCGACTGGGAGCGCCGCGGTGGCCGCTCGAACTCTGCCGGCTCGAACTCGACGCCGCGCTCGCGCAAAGCCGCCTCGATGTTCCGGATCCGCTTCGTGGCTCCAGCTCGCGTCCCAGGGGTGTCGGCCGCCGCGCGCGCCTCGATCTGCGCCGCGTGAGCGGCGAGCAGCTCCTCCGGCGTCGACGGTTTCCTCGTCGAGCGCCGCGGCTGCCGCTCGAACGCTGCCGGCTCGAACTCCACCCCGCTCCCGAGCAGCGCCGCCTCGATAGTCCGGATCCGGCGCGTCGCTCCCTGCCGCTCCCCGCGCGTGGCAGCCGCCGCGCGCGCCTCGACCAGCGCAGCGTGCACATCCAGCATCTCGGCAGGGCTCATGCGCCTGGCGGCCCGTTCTCCGACTTCCGGACGGTGCTCGCCAGCGCGGATGATCTGCGAAACGCGTTGGCGCGAGATCCCGAAGCGCTCAGCAATCTCGGAATACAGGGCTCCCATCCCGGCCAGCTCAAGGATCGAGCGGTCGCGCTCGGCTAGTGCGTCCGATCGGCTCCTTGAGCGTCGCGCCAGCACGGGCCGCTCGACACCACCCGCGGTCAGCGCAACCTGCACCGACGACGGGGTCTCGGTGAGCAGAGAGTCGAGCGCCTCGGCAGACTCCGGCTCGAGCTCGACGGGCCTCAGTAGAGCCCCTGGGTGCAGCTCGTAATCGAACGCCCGCGCGAACCGCAGCGAATCGCCTGAAATCGAACGAAGTTCGCGGGCAATTTGGTGCGGGACGATCCTGTCTGCTCGACAGGCGGTAAAGGGCGCCCGGCCGACCATTGAACCCCGCCGCGCATCCCCGGTACGACCGGGATCGAGCACGAGCCTTCCGACTAGCGCAAGCTTTCCGTCGGAAAATGCGCATAGGTAGATGCGATCACCAGAGTTCGCGCTCAGAGTCCCGAACTGCGGATGGCTGGCGCGCGCGAGCGTCGCCCCTGCCGGCTTGGTGCGCACCTCCTGGAACATCCGGGGAGGTATGCCCAGCAAAATATTGCGGGCTGTGCGCTGGCCCGGTCCGACCTCGTGCACGGCCTGCGACGTCATGTGCTGTTAGTTCGGCTCGGGAGGGATCGCGCCGGAGTCTCCCATACGAGGACGCGTTGGGGGTACTTGCATCCTGTCCGCCGCGCGTGCGAGTCTCTCGTGGTGCCCAGCTCTCCCACAGCGATTCGCAAATCCCGCGCGCAAGCCGCGGCTCGTCCGCGTGCTCATCGGCCCGCCAATGTGCGTGGCCGCTACGCAGCGGTATCACTGTTCGCCGGGGCTGGCGGACTCGACCTCGGGGCCGAATCGACGGAACGCGTTCGCGTCGTGTGGGCCAACGACAACGAGCGCTGGGCGTGCGAGACCTACCGCCGAAATCTGGGCCCGCACATGGCTGAGGGAGACATACGCGCACTCGAGGTCCCGGACGTGCCGTGCGACATTCTGCTCGCCGGGCCCCCGTGCCAGGACTTCTCCCAGCTATGGAATCACGATGGCGCGCGCACAGCCCGCGGGAACTTGTTCCGCGAAGTCGCCAGGTTTCTCGCAGCGATGCAACCTGCGGGGTTTGTTCTCGAAAACGTTCCCGGGTTGTTGTCGGCTAACCGCGGGGCGGCCTGGACAGTCGTTCGTCACGCACTTAGAGCCCCGGCGAGCTTCCTATACGGGGGGCCTGGCGTCCGCTACGACCTGGCCGCTCGGGTCGTCGACATGGCGGATCTGGGCGTGCCTCAACACCGCGAGCGTTTACTCGTTATTGGCACAAGACGCGACTTGGGCGTCCGTCCGCCGATGATTCCTCAGCTCGCTGCCGCCGGCCACATCAGCGCCCGCGAGGCGCTTGAGTTCCCGCCGATCCTCGATGATGCTCCGAACCACGAGCGTGGCCTGGACAGCCCTGACGTCGTTGAGCGCCTCAAGCTGATTCCCCCTGGCCGCAACTACACGATCATCCCTCACGACCACCCACTGTTCGTGAAAGGCCTAATCAGCCATGTGTATCGGCGGCTCGATCCGGACGAGCCCAGCTACACCGTGATTGCGAACGGCGGTGGTGGCACCCACGGTTATCACTACGCCGAGCCACGGCGGCTGAGCAACCGCGAGCGGGCTCGCCTGCAGACCTTTCCAGACACGTTTGTCTTCGCCGACGGCGGGCCCGGACGCTCGGCATACCCCCGCGTGCGCCGGCAGGTCGGTAACGCCGTCCCGCCCCGCGCGGCCGAGATCGTCGTCGGCGCGCTCGTGCAGCGGCTCCAGCTCGCTGGCGTGCCGCTGCGGGGCGCGCGCGAGCTCGCCGATGTCCGCCGGGCCACCTTGAAGCTAGGCAGCTTGCTCCCCGCGACGGCGGAGAAGCAAGAGGCCGCTTGATGGACTCAGATCCGCCGCAGCCACTTCCAGCGGAGCTCCCCGTCGTCGCGGCGTTGCGGACATTGTCCATTTTCGGCGCTGACCAAGGGGGCGCGTACCGCGAGCACTACGCCGATATCGGCCGGGCTCTTGGCGCGGACGTTTCGACCCGGCTAGGCGAGAGCACGCGCGATTGGGCGAGTTCGGGGGTGCCCGGCGTACGTGTGCTTACCGGCAACGCCGGCACCGGCAAGACGGCGGTCGCCGAAGCGTTCTGCCACGCCAGCGGCGGGCGGCTGCCCCAAGCCGACGAGCTTGCCGAGGTCGCCCCGGGCCGGTTTGTGATCAAGGACCTCTCCGGGCTCCCGGGGCCTCAAGAGCGCCTGAGCGCTATCCACGGCGCGATCTCCGCAGCTCGTCGCGGGAGCCAAGCGCTCGTCTGCGCCAACGAAGGCGTGATGCGGGACGCCGCCGAGGCGCTTGGGGAGGACGGCCCGCTCGTGCTCTCGCTGCTCGAGCAGGCGCTGCGCCAAGGCGCCGCCGAGGCCGGCGGCATCGTGATCATCAACGTCAACCGCCAGCGCCCAACCGCTCCCGGGCTGTGGGAAGCGCTCGTCGACTACGTCGCCCGGGCAGAGCTTTGGGAGCCTGGCTGCGACGGTTGCCCTCATGACACCGCTGGATGCCCGATGCGCTCCAACGCAGCGGCGCTGCGCAAGCCGGAAGTGCGCGGAGCGCTGCGTATGTTGATGCAGCTCGCCACGGGCGAGGCCGTGCCCACGCTCCGAGAGGTCCTTGCGATCTTCGCGTACGCGGTCGTCGGCGGAGCGTCATGCGAGGAGGTCAAGCAGCGCGCCAGGGATCGTGGCCGCCAAGGCTTTACGGCGGAGGAGGCGTACTTCGCGCGCGCTCTAGGACAGGGGCTGCGCACCGAGACAGCCGAACGATCGCCGTTGCTTCTTGGGCTGCGCGCGAGCGGGCTCGGCCAGCTCGCGGACCTCCAAGCCGACGAATGGCTGAGAGACACCTCTGGCGCGCCAGAGTCTGTGCGCGCTCTGGCTGGCGCCCCGGACCTCGAAGAGCAAGAGACGGCGCCGCTTCGCGGCTCGCGCTCGCCGCTGGACCGGGTCAACGCAGTCGGAACGATGACCTTCCACGAGCTCGGCGAGACCATCGCAACGAGCGAAGACGTCGCGCGAGTCGATCAATGTCTCGAAGCGCTCGTCGGCCGCCCACCGTACGAGACCCCCCGGCAGGCGCTGTGGCGGCAGCGGCTGTTCTTCGAAGCCACTGATGCCCTCGGCGGCGCTTCGGCGTGCTGCGCTCGGCTTCTCGACGCCCGGAATTTCAGCGACTTCCTCGCTCTGGCGGCCGAAGTCGCTGCCGGGGGGCAGGGAGTTATCGAGCTCGCGACGATTGTCCAAGGCCTGAACTTCCTCGTCTGCGGCTTCTCAAGCCCGGCAGAGGGGCTGGTCGTGCCCGACCAGGCCTGCCTGTTTGCCCGCGATCCGGGATCCTTCCGTCCCGCCCGCCCATCGCTCGTGCACGGGCAGATCCCCTTGGGCAACTTGGCTCTTCGGACGCCCGACCGCGGGCCCATCAAAGACCTCGTGGACATCGACGACATAGAACTGGAGCTCGTCGCCAATGGCCGCGATGACCTTGGCCTGAGGATCCGACCGCGCCTATACGAGGCGATCCGCGAGGCCGCCGCGTTCGAGGGTCCGGTTGGGCAGGGGATTGCCGAGATGACAGACGTGCGTGGGTTCTACGGGCGCCTCGCCAGCTCGATCGAACATCAGGGCGTGCTGCGCGTCGCCGACCCCTCGGCGACCCCGCCGGCGCTCATCACCATTTCTCTTCCTCACTTCGCCCGCTGATGGCGAGGAGGCTAACCCCAGGATCGATCGCGAAGGAGCTATTTGGAATCGATCCCGATCGCGACGAGCGCGCGTCGCAGCTGTGCGCTGAAACGCTGCTTACGCTCGCCCAGAACGGCTACCGGGCGCCTGCCGACGCCGATCAGCTAGTCACCCCTAAGCGGGAGCGGTTCGCGCTGCGCTCGCTCGCGCTCGGAACCAACTTTCTCGACATGGTGGAAGACGGTCGCGTCGGCGACGAGGACACGACCCCGCAGCGCTACGGAGCCGAACTCGCCACCGGCGCCGATATCCGCGGCTCGCGCAACCTCGCGCTCGCGCGGGACGCGCTTCAGGGCTTGATCGACCCAGAGACGCACCAAGGCCAGGCAGGCGGCTGGCTGCTCTTCCCCTTCCACGAGTCGCTCCTCTGGTATGACGCGCGCCGCGAGCGCGCGCGACCGTGGCGCGTGCGCAAGGTCTACATGCGCGGGTCCGGCATCACGCTCGCCCGCATGCTGCTCCAACCGGACGCTGGCGACGAGGCGTCCCGGCTCGGTGCCAGCGCGGTCGCCGCGATCCGCACCATGCTCCAGGGTCCCTCGCCAGTCGCGCAAATTGCAGACCAGCTCGAATCGGCCCTGCCCGAGCGAACCGTGCCCGCCACCGAGCCAGATGAGAAGGACGCGTGGACGCGCGGCGCTAGCCCAGGCCTCGCCGATCTCACGCAGCGCGTGTGCCGCCACGCGGAAGGAGTCATGCTGCAGGGCACTGCAAGCGGCCCGGCGCGGCTGTGGCAGCTGCGCACCATCCTCGCCCTGGACCTCGCCTGCAACGCGCTGCGAACCGCGTGGGAGACGGCGAACACTCCGCTCCGGGAGCAATTTCTGTTGCTTAGCTTCGGCGGCTCGCCTCGCGCGGAAAACCGGCTGCGCCAGCGCGCCGAGACCGCTTATCAGCAAGCCCGGCTGCGGCTTCAGCTTGCCACCGTTGCGACGCTCGCGAAGGCGATGGAGCGCGTCGCACAAGAAGGCCACGTCGACTGGTCAGATGAACTCGAGAACCGCCTCGATCGGATGCGCGCAGTCATCGACGGCTTAGACGAGGCAGACGGGAGCGGCGACTACGAGAGGCTCGCGAGGCTGGCCTCGGAGACTGCCGACTATGGACGCGCCACCGAGGGATTTCGCGTGCTGCTGGACACCATCGGGGTTCTAGCCGGCACTGGCGCGTACCGCTACACGACCGCCACTCCGGACTTACTCGGCGCTCTCGTCGGGGCTCTCTCGAGCCGCATGCCGATGACCTCGCACGAGTTTTTCGACGCTCTTTACAGCGAGTGGGGGCTTGTGATCGGCCAAGATCAAGCTGCGCACACGGCCCTTGTCGATCAAGTCGACGGTGCCGAGCTCGAGCGTAACGCGCGGCGCGCGGAGCTGCTGATGGCTGACGCCGGGCTTGCGCTCAATCTGTCAGACCGCACGGTGATCGTCGGCGAGCGCGCGAAGCGGGAGGCACTATGAGCGCGCGAGTCGGCGCTGCTTTGGCCGAGTACATCCGCAGGCTCCCGGGCAACAGCAAATACGTTCTCCTCGAGGGGATCTCGGAGGACACCGCGGCCAGCCTCGCGGCTGCGTGGGACGGCGACCAGCTCCCAACTCTCGCAATCCAGTCAGCGACGCCGCAGCGATTTCCGGAGAACGCGCTGACCGGGGTTTCTGGAACTGGGCTTCGAAACACGCACCCCGAGGGCGTGTGTCTCGTGATCTGCGAAGGCAGCCGGGTTGCCGATCGCCAGTCGCTGAACTCATTCGAGAACGTCGCTCCAGCGGACCTCATGGAGAGCGTCGAGACGTTGGCGATTCTCGCTCGCGCCCACCGCGAGGTCCCAATGGACGGCGCCGCGCGCGACGCGCGACAGGCCATCGCGCAGCTTCCGCAAGCTGACCGCCCTGGGGCAGCCGCCGCGGCCGCGTATTTCGATCGCCTGGCCGACGGCGACGCGCCGCTGCGCGCATTGCCCGCGCTCGGCGCGTTCCGCGATGATGCGCAGGGCGACCGCGCCAGCTCGACCCGCATCCGCGAGAACCTCGCGCTCGCTGCGCGGCGCCGCTCCGAGGAGCTGATGCGCCCAGCCAGTTTCGGTGACGTCCGTCGCCGCGCGGAGCGCGTTCTGTGGCGTCGGCCGGGCATGAACGCTCAGCGAGCGGCGGCTGGAGCCGATCGCGTAATGGAGCTCTTACAGCAGGGCAGCGATGATCTTCTCTCTGAGCTTGCGTTCGACGAGGCGCGCGAGATCCTCGACCGCCAGCAGCAAGATCTCTCGGCGCTCGTCCGCCAGGAGCTCGACGACTTCAAGCGCGCCCGCCGCGACATCGATCCCGACGCGGCCGACGTTCCCTGGGAGCACTACGAGCACGAGGCGGACGCCTTGCGGCGTCCCGACGACCGTCGCGCAGCGGCGCGTGAGCTGATCGGCTTTGACGACGCCGAGGACCGCAACGTATTTCAGAACGCCACCCGCAAGAAGCTCGAGCGTCTGCTCAAGGACCGCTCGATCAACGCCAGCAACCCTTCTTGCCCGGAGCTCGGGCTGCTGCGCGCTGCGTTGGTCCTAGACGGAGGGCTCGCGCGCGTCCAGCTCGTGCGCCCCGAGCCGCCAGCTGAAGGCGCGAGCCCGAGCCGGGCGAGCGCAGCGCGTGCCCTCTCGATCGCGTGCGCGAGATTGAGGCTCTCCGCGATGATGAGGATCCTCGAGGAGAGCTTCGCGGTCGAGGTCGACGGCCTGCTGCTCGAACCGGCCTCACTCCAGTGGCCGGAGGCCTTCGAGGACGCCGAGCTCGACCGCGGGAGGAACCTCGAGACCGTTGTGCTTCGCCTGCATGGCGGCGAACGCGACTCGATCTTGCTCGAGTGGCGTCCCGACTTGGACGATCTGGCGATGCTGCGCGCCGCGCTGCTTTTCGCCGAGGAGCCCGCCCTCACCGCCGAGGCCGCGACGCCCTCCCTTGCGGCGTTCTGCTCCGGCGCTCCGCCGGCTATGCGCGCCGTACCCCCGGACTTACTCGACCTCGCCCGCGCGCTACAGACGACGGCAGCAGCCGTTCTCGAGTTCGGCCTAGATCCCGAGCGGCTTGGTGCCTGGCCGGCTCGCTGGAAGGAGGCTGTCGACGCTGAGCAGGCGGCGGGACGCAGCCGGTATCTCGGGGAGTTGGCGCTTGCCGGCGCCGTGCAGGCAGGCGCATCTGCTGCGCTGACGGCATTTGCGCCCCTGAAATGCGAATGGCTCCGACAGCAGATCGATGCGCTCTGGTCTCTCCTGTGGCTAGCGCTGCATGGCAGCGAAGCTTATGACCAAGATCCGCTCGAGGACACCGCTGCGGGAGTCGCGCGCGCGACCGCAGCGCATTACCCGGCTCACCTCAGAATCCCAACGCGCGATCGGCCGCTGGTCCCCAGCGCGGAGGCGCGGATCTGGAGCGTCTATGGCGGCCAGCAGACCGACGCGGGCCAGCACGGAGGCGCCGGGCTGAGGGCGGTGATCGAGCGGCTGCTGCTGCTCCAGCCCGAGGTGGCTAGTCATCTGCGCTGCCTTGCGTGGGGGCCAGGCGCCGCCGATCTGCTCGTGGATCAGGCCACTGAGCTCGTTGGTCGCCACGTCGGCCGCGCTGAGATCGGCAAGATCGAGATTTTCTGCGTCGAAGACGGCCCGGGGACAAGGCCCTTACCTGACACCCTCGCCCGCGCAGATGCGATGCTCGCCGGCGTTGGCCGCGACCGCCTAGAACTGCGCTACCTACCGTCGCTTACTGCGGCCCGCGAGCGCCTGCAAGCGCATTCTCCCGATGTTCCCATCGTGCACCTCGCGGTCATCTGCGGGCTTACGTCCGGAGGGATGCGCCTGCAAATCGAGTCCCCCGAGCTCGACCCTCCGCCGCACACCGACGAAGCGGTGTTCGCCCCGCGCGTGTGGGTGCGGCCAAACAGCCAGCGCAACATGCTGCTCGCTCCGCCCGCCGTCACCGACGCTGGCGGAGCGTGGCTGCGGCTGATGACCGCCCTATACGACGCATGGCCCGAGCCCGGCGGCAAGCTTCGCCTGCCGGAGCTGCGTACCACTAGCGCAGACCTCAGCGAGGAGCTTCAGCTCGTCCACGACCTGGCGCTCTGGGTCGCCACTCTCGACCCTTACGCCACGCGTGACAGCCTCCACCAGGCGCTTGGCGACGATGTAGCGATTCTTCACCAGGAGCGCCGGCTCGGCGGAGACTCGCCGCTGTCGCTCGTCCTCAGCCAAAAATCGGGCGGACCAGCTGACCGCGCGATCGGCCGGAGCCTGAAATTGGCGGGCATCGTCGAGGATCGCGATGTCGCGCTCAGCATCGGCACCGAGCTCCGCAAGGTCGCCGGGCAGGGCTATGGGATCCTCGCGCTCGAAGCGGCCACCACCGGCGCGGGGATCAACGAACTCGTCGGACACGTTGTCGCCTTCTCGATGCTCGCCACGACCGCCACTCCCTGGCCGCTTCCGCCGGGCTGCCGGGTGCTCCTGATCAGCCTAGATGACTACAAGCAGTGGTTCCCCGTCAAGCGCGCGGACCTGCTCGTGCTCGCTCTGGACACCCAGGAGCACGGCGTCCACGGAGCGGTGATCGAGGTCAAAGCTCGGCGCAGCGACGCCCAGCCCGCCGCGAGCGATGCGATCGACCAGCTGCGCCAGACCCTGATCGCCACCCGCTGGGCCGCCTATCCGGATATCGAGACGATCCACACGCGGCTCTGGCTGAACCGGATCGTAGAAGCGGCCTGTGCCGTCGCTCGCGAATCCAACTTCCGCCTCACTGCCGAGGAGCTCGACGCGCTCGAGCAATTCCGCAGCGGCGTTGGCACCCTTGAGTGGGCGGGCATCGGCCTAATCTTCGGACCCGAGGTCGAAGAGCTCCACCGCGACCGACCGCAGCAGCTTGCCGGTGATCTCGTCCCGATCAACGTGCAGACGGTGCGCCTAACCGAGGACCTTCTACGCGCGGCGGCCGGCACCTCGCTCACAGAGCTGCGCACGGTCGAAGCGGAGCGGGAGCCGCTCGGCGGGGGCCGTGTCCGCCGCCGGCCGGAGCGGGCCCCAGAACCCCCGGCCGACCAGCAGCCGGAGCCGGTTGCCGAACCGGAAGAACCGGCAACCGAACCGGACGAACCAATCGCGGAACCGCCGGCCGAAGAGCCGAGCGAGCCAACCCCCGTCCGCGAGCCGGCCGGCCCCATTGCAGAGGCGCCGTTCCGGCCGCCGATCCTCGGCTGGGATCCAGCCACAGGCGAGGAGCTGTGGTGGAACGCAGCTGGGGAGGGAGGGCTGCCCAACGGACACGTCGAGATCTGGGGATCATCGGGCGCTGGCAAGACCGAGTTCACCAAGAGCCTGCTCGCCCAGCTAGCCGCCCACAGCGGCGCGCACTTCGGAGTTGCTGACTTCAAGAACGACTACGGCGGAGACTTCCCTGCCCAGGCCAGTGCGAGGTTCCTCGACCTGTGGGACACCGGCGCGCCGTACAACCCCCTCGCTCTCCCAGAAGGCGGGCCGCGCCAGATCCGCTCTGCCGTGATCGAGCTGCGCGACATCGTCGATGTCGCCACCCAATCGTTTGCACGCATGGGTGTCCGCCAAAAGGCGAAACTCGCGGATGCGCTCGCCGAGGCCTACCGGATCGGCGACGCTGAACGCCGCTGGCCGACACTGATGACACTCGACTCGCTGCTGGATGACGACCTGCGCGGCATCATCGGCGACCTCACGGGCAATCAGATCTTCGGTGAGGGAGCGCCACTTGGCGACGCCACTGACGAGAACGTGATCTTTGGCCTATCGAGGATCCCCGGCAACGGACTGACAACAGTGCTCGCAGCAGGCTTCATCCTCTCCGCTCTTCAGCTCAAGATTCAAGGCTTGCCTCCAGTCGCGAACACCATCAGGTACGCCGCGGTCGTCGACGAGGCGCATCGGGTGTCTGCCTTCAAGGCGGTCGACACGATGATCCGGGAGGGTCGGTCCAAAGGGCTCGCCGTGCTGCTGGCGACCCAGCAGCCGGGAGACCTTCCAGATGTCGTGGCCACAAACGCCCAGACCAAAATCTGCTTCCGCCTGCCCGACGCGGCCGTTGCGACGTCGGCGGCCCGGCGGCTCGATCCCACTGACTCGGAGCTTCCCGAGCAGATCCGCACTCTGGACGTCGGCGAAGCGCTAGTCAGCCTCGGCGGTGCCGCCCCCCGGCTCCTTCGGATGGCACAACACTGGCGCGACCGCGAACGGCTGGCCGTGTGAGCTGACGCCGCTCAGCTTTGTCAGAGGCGATCAGCGCGCTCTCCACAGCGTCGACGGCGATCTCCAGTGGAACGTGCTCCCATAGCCGGACGACGATCCAACCCGCCTCCTCGAGGCGGTCAGTATCGAGGCGATCGCGTTCCGTGTTCCTAGCCAGCTTCGGGCCCCAGTAGCTGCCGTTAGACAGAGGTGGCCGCCCGTGAACCGGGCAACAATGCCAAAAGCAGCCGTCCACAAAGACGGCCACGCGTCGACGCGTGAACGCCAAATCAGGTCGTGGCCGCCCGCCACCAGCCGGGATCGCCAGATCGACGCGGAACCGCCAGCCGCGAGCATGCAGCGCCGACCGAAGGTGCAGCTCGGGGCTCGTGTCCCGCCGCCGATTCGATCGCATGCTTCGGGAGACCGCCTCGCTGGAGGACGCAGGGGCGGGAGGCACGCTGATCACGCTTGCCATGACCAACACCGTACGCGCTCTCGGCCCTGATCCGGGGTCGCTTTACGCAAAATCGAACATCTTGATCAGCGTTGGACGAGGCCCATTGCGTCTGTGGGCTGAGGCGGCACGGGCGATCACGGATCGCCTGAATGCTCTTAGAGTCACGAGCGGTCAGGTGTTGCATCGACTGTCGACCACACACTCTGTCGACGCGGGGCACCGCAGATGTGCGCTGCCCTTATGGCGGTGAGGCTCCCGCTTACGACTGAAGCCAATCGCGGTCGCGGCGGAAATGAAGTGAGCGGATCTCCGCTCGACTCTTTCCTACGAGATCTCCCTCGCACACGAGGATCTCGTCGCCATACCACGTCATCGGAGCATCTTCGGAGCCGTCGCTCCAGCGAACAACCGCACGGCGGGTTCCTGCCGATCCCAGCGGCAGGTCCTCGAATCGCAGAACCGCTTCGACGATCGGCTCGGACGTGCGTATGCCCATAACCCTCAGCCTACCGTCGCCGCTCGCCAGATCCGGCGCAGACTGTTCGATCAGCGAGTAGAGAACACCATCCGGCGCGCGGTAGCGGTCGCCGACGCTCACCAGCGCGGATGTCATCTCGTCGACGAGCCGATCGCGCAGCGCGTCGCGATGAGCCTGATCCGGCGACTCGAGCAGGTCGGATCCAGCGTAGCCGGCGATCGTCTCGGCTTCGGCATGTATCGCATCTGCGAGCGATTCCTGCCACATCTCGTCTCCGACGTCGTACGACGCCGCCCCTTCCAGATGAACCTTGAGAATCATCGCGCGGCACCTTCCAGGTTCTCCCCTCGAGTGCCGGTGAGTGGCGAGACGGCCATGGGCACGTCGTCGAGTAGCGCGGCCTGGTCCAAGTAGTCGGCGACGAGCGCTTGGAGCGCTTCGTAGCCGTCTTGCTCGAGCTCTCGCTCGACGAGGTAGGCGCGACCGCGGGCCGCGGCCGGGACGTCTGTGACCCGGACGACTCCGTTGACGCGCTGGCCGTACAGGACGCGCTCGCCGACGGGGACGGTGTAGCGCGCGAGTTCGATCCGCTCGCCGACGGGGTTGCCGTTCCGCCGGGTCTCGGTGACGGTAGGTGTGGTCATGACCGCCGGCTCCAGGTCGCGGTCGAGCCGTAGCCCTCGACTTCGCTCCGGCGGATCGGAACGTCGCAGCTCGCCTCGCGGGCGGCCTGCTCGGCGGCGAAGTCGAGACGCTCGATTTCGAGCTCGATGCCGCTGCTGGGCTGCACGGTCCTGAGGCGCTGGATCTGACGGCTTGCGTCGCGACTGGTCTTCGGGTAGGTGAAGGTCTGGCCGGTCCGGTTGGCGAGCGCCCGCAGGTAGTTGAGCTGGCGCGCGCTCGGGGGCTTCGGGGTCATGCTGGCCTCCTGGTGTGGGGTGGTGGGCATGCCCCAGCGAGGGCCGCGGCCGGCGCCGCGCTGTCAAGCATCTGAACCGGACTCCCGCCGTACGCCGTCCCCCGGGATCTCCCCGTGATCACTTGGATTCCCTTTGATCCCGGGGGACGGCGGGCCATTCAGAGGCTTGACAGCCAAGCCGGGTGTGGCCTGCTGAGGGGCCATGCCCGCCGCCCTACCGCAGGCGGTCTCGTTGCCTGACCTTCCCCCTGGTGCGAACATGTGTTCGACTGTGCTCCTCCTCGCCCGATCTCGCCGACGATGACTTCCCAGGGCCATCCGTCCACCCGTCTGCGACGCGCCCTGGAGACGAGGTCGAGCGCACTGATGATCCGCGCGGCGGCCGCCGAACTCCCGTCCGTGCCGCTTGAGGACGCACTTGACATCTGCCTCGCGCTGTTGGAGCTCGAGCCGGACACGTACCCCAGGACCGCCACCCGCTGGGGCAGCCGCCTGGCGATCGAGCGCAAGCTCGACCTCGTCGACGCGCAGCTCGCTCTGGCTGCGCTAGCCGCCCTCCCAGGCCCGGGCGCCAAGGCCGGCGCCGATGCGCTGATCGAGATCTCGACCCGCTATGGCCTGCGGCGTGCTGAGGAACTGATCCTCGGCTGGCTCGATCGGCGAGGTCTCGCCGACTAGCTCCGAGGGGTTGGTCGGCACCCGTGCTCGTCGAGGAGGAACGCCTCGAATTGGCGTCGGTCGCGGTCGGGGTGGAACGGTTCGTTGCCGTCGCGCAGCAGTCCGGCAACCCGCTCGATCTCGTATAGGAGGGAGAGCTTGCCGGGCGGGTCGTCCCACTCCCCGGAGTCGTAGCGATCGACCCAGGCCGCCAGAGCGGCGAGGGCCTCGACCTGCAACTCGGACTCCCACCAACTTGAGCAGACGGGAAGCCCATAGCGGGTCCGCAGCGCGCACACCGACTGCCAGAGTCGGTCAAACCACGCCCAACGCTCGGAGAGCATCAGACCGCTCCAATGAAGCGGCCATCGCAGGGGCTCGTCGATCGTGACGTCGTCGTAATCCACGAGATAGCTCCTTTCATGCCGCGGTCGCCACCGGCGACTCGGCCTCGGCGTCGTTCGTGTCGGTCGCGATCGCCTTCTCCACGGTGCGGGCGAGGCGGTCGATCAGCTCGGCGTGCTCCGTCACCGCCTCCAACGCGCCAGTCTCGCCCCAGCCCGCCACGTAGGGGATCGTCTCCCCCGAGGTATCGAGACCGGCGCCGCTCAGGATGATCAGGGTCGCCGTGTCGACGATCACCTCCGCCTGTGGGCGCGTGTGGGTCTGGTAGTTCACCCCGAGCGCATGGACGAGCTCGTGCACGAGCGTGCGGACCTGGCCGTTCACGGCATGGCTTGAGTCGACGACGATCCGCCTGGCGTGCGCGTCGCACCAGCCGCCGGTCGCGCCGGCGATCTCCTCGAAGGTGATGCTGTACCCAAGCTCTGTCGCGAGCTTCCCGAGCGGCTCGAGGAGATCGGCGTGCGAATCGCCAGTCAGCGGCTCACACGGCGGCTCGAGCGGCAGCTGCTCGACGTCGGGCAGCGGATCCGTCTGCGAGAGCCCGAACACCGACACGGTCGTGAATCTCACGGGACGCTTGTCGAGCTGCGGCTCGGTCTGCTCGACGCCGAGCTCGGCCTTCTTGGGCGTCACGCGAGCGGCGATCCGGATGCCGTGCTCGCCCTTGCGCACGCACCGGCCGAGCTTCAACCAGACCCGGAACCCCGCGACCGGCTCGGGCTCAATCCCGCGCAGATGAAAATCGAGCGCCAGGAGCATGGTGTTGTGCGCCGAGTAGCGGCGGAACATCGACCGCGCACGAACCCACCGCTGCCACCCCTCGGAGGTGAGCAGCTGCTCGGCAGCTTGCTTGACGCGCTCGCGCTCGGCGTTGCGCCGCTGCTCCCGCTCGGACTCGCTCAGGCGCCGACGTCGGTACGTGGTGCTCATCTGCCCTTCCCTTTCGGGTCCTGGCCCGCCCGGGTGGCGGGACCGTTCCCCAACCCCCAGGCACCCGCCAGGGTGCGAAACTTGGGAGGGGACGGACCGCCCCACCCGGCGGCTCACGCCGGCGTCCCGCGCCGCGCGGAGCGCTCGTTGCGGGTGGCCGCCGGGGCGCTCGTCCAGGCGATCTCGCCAAGCAGCCATGTCTTCGACACGCGTCCGCGTAGCGCGAGCAGTTCGAGCCGGCCGTGGACGCTTCCGATGCGCTTTCCGCGGCGGCGCAGCTGGGCCTGGAGCGCGGTCAGCGTCGCCGGCTGGGCGACCCCGCCAAGCACGCTGAGCAAGAGCTCGTCAACGAGATCCACGATCGGCCCGCCCGCGGCTGGCTCGCTGGCGACGCACAGCGGGCACAGCCTCGCTCGGGTGTTCTTCTGGCGGTGCAGACGCCGCTCGTCGTGGCGATCCCCCTCCCAGATCGCGGCGAGCTGAAAGTCGATCCCGTCGGCAAGCGCCGCTGCGACCAGCGGGCTACCGCGCCCAGCGCGATGCTGCTCGAGACGCTGCTCGAGGTTCTGCGTGAAGCCGATGTAGTGCCGCGCGTGCCGGTAGGACCGATCGAAGTGCAGCAGGTAGACGATTCCGTTTTGGGCCATCGCCAACGCCTCCAGGCGGTCGGGGCCTCACCTGGGTGGCGGGGCCGTTCCCCGACCTCCGGGCGCCCGCCAGGGCGCGAAAATCCGGGCGGGGACGAGGCCCGCAGACCCGCGCGATTACTCGATCGGGTCTATAAGGCGGTAGCCAATTCCCCAGATATTCCTGAGCAGCCCGTCGGCGCCGGCGTCGGCGAGCCGCCGGCGCAGGCGGCTCGCGTGGCTGTCGAGCGTGCGAGCCCGGCCGCCGTGCGCGTGGCCCCACACATCGCGCAGCAGCTCTTCCCGCGTGAATACCCGCGTCGGCTCGCGGGCGAGCATGCGCAGCAGCTCAAACTCCTTGGCCGGGAGCTCAAGCCGGTTCTCCTGGATCTGCACAATCCGTGCCGTCAGGTCGATCCTCAGCGGGCCGACGCGCAGCATCCGCGGCGCGCGCCGGGCACGGGCGCGGCGAAGGAGCGCGGTGATCCGCGCGCGGAGCTCGGGATAGGAGTAAGGCTTCGCCAGCACGTCGTCGCCGCCGCGGTCGAGCACCCGGATCCGGTGAAGCTCATCGACTCGGGTGGTGAGCACGATCAGCGGTGTGTCAGGGTCAACGCGGCCGGCGAGCCCGTCGCCATCGCGGATCGCGTCGATCAGATCGAGCGTCTTGCCGTTCACGTCGACCACGATCACGTCGGGCTGGTGTACCGACAGGATCGCAAGCGCTTTCTCGCGCGAGTCCGCGGTCCGGACTCGGTAGCGGTCGGCCTCCAGGTTGTCAGCCAGGAAGGACCTGGCGGCGTCGTCCTCCTCGACGACGAGCACCGTCGGGTCGCGGTCGCCACCGGTGGGAACGCTGGGGGTACCTGCAGAGATCATCGCCTCGGGCCTCCTTGGGTGTGGCCCGCCAGGGCGGCGGGCTGATCCCCGACCCCAGGCGCCCGTCAGGGCGCGACAATAGGGAGGGGTCCGACCCGGCGCCCGCTCTCGCGGCTACCGCACGTGCTCCATCCGGCAGGAGTCGCCAGTCGCCCAACACGCGCGCTCGACGAGCGCGACGCCCCGCTTAGCGAAATGCCTCGTCGAGGCGGTACACGAGTCGTCTGGCTTCCGGCCAGCCGGCTGTAACAAAGAACTCGAGCGATGCGAGCATGCTTGCGCGGCAGTCGGCATGTGTGAGCAGGTCGCGATGCTCGGCCAGGTAGCGTTGCGTGATCTTGACGAACAGGCTGAGCGCCATCTGGTCGTGTTGGTAGTTCCAAGTGTGCGCTGCCTGGAGCACGCGAGCGGTTCGGAGTAGTACGCCGCGCGGGTCCAACCCGATGAAGCATTCGAGGGTCTCCATGACGTGGTGTGCGGCAGGCGGGAGCGGCGCGTCGCAGAGGACGTCGATTAGGTCTTTGGCCTCTGTGTAGAACCGCTCACGTTGGGTCTCGTTGACGCGGGGTTGCTCGCGGTCGGGAGGGCCCTCGTAGGCGCCTGAGGCGAAGTAGAGCTCTGTGCATGCGTGATCGACGAGTCCTGCGGCCGCCTTCAGCGCGTCCTGATTGATCGGGTGACCCTCGACCCGGGCGGCATGCGCAGCCGCGAGGGCGGAATGGAAGGCGGTCAGCGCAGCGCGGGCGACGGTGGTGAAGGCTTCGATTGCGCGACGGCGGATGACCTCGGCCTCGAGGTCGCCAGGTTGCCCGTACGTCGTAAGAGTGCGCAAGGCGAAGAACGTGGCGCGTGCGGTGTCCGCGTACGCGCCAGGATCTGCAGCGATTGCGTCGAGCTGGGACCGTCCCTGTGCTGTGTCGAAATGGACCCAGCTTTCGAGTAGCAGGCGCGAGGCTGAGTTGAGGAAACCCTGGTGCGGCGTCGGCCGCGCCCTCTCCTGCTCGAACATCCGAGCGACGAGGTCGAGGGCGCGGTCGCGGTCCTCCGCTGTGAGGCGGGCGAGAGAGTTGAGCAGCCGCTCTCTGACGGCGCCGCTCGGATCGGCTGTCAGCCGCTCGGCCAGCTGCCAGGTGAGATCGCGGTCGCTGACAAAGAGCACGTGGAGGTGTTCGGCGATCTGAAACCTGACCGCCGCACTCGGGTCACCTGCGAGCGTCCGCAGGGCTTCCAACCCATCGTCCGGTAGCTGGTTGCCAGATGCGAGAGCCATCAGACCTCGCGCTGCATCGACGCGTCCGGCTGGAAAGCCCCAGTGAGGGACGTTCTCGAAGCTCTCCAGGTCGTCTGGCAGGGATGGCTGAGGGTCGGTTGCCGCCCTGAGCAGGATCTCCGCGGCGATCGTGGTGGCGTCATCTGGGGGCAGCGGCCGGCGTGCAACGACTTGAACGCTCGCGGCGGTGAGCCATCCCTCCCCTTCGTTTGGCACCGTCTCTTCGCGTCCGGGGGTTCGCAGCCCATCGTCCAATGCGCGGATCTCCGCGGCCGCCGCGGCCCAGTCCACGGGAGTGGGGCCGCCGCGTTGGGCGAGCTGCTGGACCGGGGCGATGAGTGCGGCGAGGGTCCCGGTGCCGGTCTCGGATTGGTCGCGGTCGAGGTGAATTGGCGCGTCCTCTAGGAAATCGGACGGCCACGGAGGCTCCTCGCGCTGGCCGCGTTCGGTCAGAGCCTCGGCGCGCTGTTCGCGTCCGGCGTCGGAGCTGATGAGCTGCTCTGACAGCGCGAGGAGCAGTGCGTTTCGCCGGCGTCGCGGGAACTCCTCGTCTGCTGGAAGGGACAGGATCGTGTGCTCGATCGCCTCGCGCTGTTGCTCGGTGAGGAACTCGAAGCACGCCGCTAGTGCA
>Ga0302325_10009793_pt1 | contig 20864 bp, 19 predicted proteins | sample Palsa_T0_2_FD_201948 | JGI IMG/M metagenome (GOLD analysis project Ga0302325, IMG submission 201948) | Peat permafrost microbial communities from Stordalen Mire near Abisko, Sweden - Palsa_T0_2 | ecosystem: Environmental > Terrestrial > Soil > Palsa > Peat permafrost | place: Sweden: Abisko...
CTTCAGCCAGGCGATTGCCGAGAACGATTACCGCAACCGATACACCGCGGTCTACCCGATCAAGGTGAATCAGCAGCGGCTGGTGGTGGAGGAGGTGTTCCGCTACGGCAAGGAATTCGGCTTCGGACTGGAGGTCGGCTCCAAGCCGGAACTGCTCGCGGTGATGGCGATGACCGAGGCCGCACCGGAACGCCCGATCATCTGCAACGGCTTCAAGGACTCGAGCTATATCGAGGCCGTGGTGCTGGCGACCAAGCTGGGACGCACCATCATTCCGGTGATCGAGAATTTCTCCGAACTCGAACTGGTGCTGCGGCATGCCGAGACCTACGGCGTGCGGCCCAAGCTTGGGGTTCGGGTCAAGCTCGCGAGCGAAGGCTCGGGGCGCTGGCGCGACTCGGCCGGAGAGAAGTCCAAGTTCGGCCTGTTCATCACCGAAATACTCGAGATGCTCGCCACACTCAAGGCGCGCGACATGCAGGACTGCCTGAAACTGGTGCATTGCCATCCGGGCAGTCAGCTGCAGGACATCCGCCGCGTCAAGGACGCCATCAACGAGCTGGCGCACGTGTATGCCGAGCTCAGGCTCATGGGCGCCGGGCTCGAATACATCGACGTCGGCGGCGGCCTGGGCATCGACTATGACGGCACCGGCACCAATTTCGCATCGTCGATGAACTACACGCTCAATGAGTACGCCAGCGACGTGGTGTACCGGATCGGCAATGTCTGCAACACCCGCAACATTCCGCATCCGCTGATCATCAGCGAATCCGGACGCGCGATTGCGGCGCATCACAGCGTATTGATCTTCAACATCATGGGTCGCTCGGCACTGGATCGCTTTGAGGTCACCGGACGCGAGGCCGACCAGTACGGCGGCGACAAGGCTCTGCCGCAGCCGGTACGCGACCTGCTCGACGCCTATCGCAACATCGATGAACGGCGGGTGGTCGAGTGCTATCACGACGCGCTCACGGCGCGCGACCAGGTGCTGCAGATGTTCAATCTGGGCCTGCTGTCGCTCGAGTTCCGCGGCCTGGCCGAGCGGCTCTACTGGGCCAGCTGCGCGCGCATCCGCGACTGCTGCCGCCGTCTGGACCGCTTTCCCGAGGAGCTCGATGACCTGGAGGACGTGCTGTCGGACACGTACTTCTGCAATTTCTCCATCTTCCAGTCGCTGCCCGACAGCTGGGCGATCGATCAGTTATTCCCGATCATGCCGATCCACCGGCTGCGCGAATTGCCCTCGCGCAAGGCCGTGCTGGCCGACATCACCTGCGACTCGGACGGCAAGATCGACCGTTTTGTCGGTCCGCGCGACGTCAAGCGCACGCTCGAGCTGCACGATCTGCTGCCGAGCGAGGACTACTACCTGGGCGCATTCCTGGTCGGGGCCTATCAGGAGACGCTGGGCGATCTGCACAACCTGTTCGGCGACACCCACGTGGTGCACATCAAGCTGCACGATGAGGGTGGCTGGTGGATCGAGGAGATCGTCAAGGGCGATACCGCCAATCGCGTGCTCGAATACATGGAATACGATGTTGCCGAGCTGGCGCCGGCGCTGGCGCGCGATTGCGAACGTGCCGTGCGCGAAGGCCGCCTGTCGGTGGCCGAGAGCCAGGCCCTCAAGCGCTTCTATGAGAACGAACTCAACGGCTACGCCTATCTGGAACCCTAGCAGCGCGCGCCGCTACCACATCGCCTTCAGGCGTGCCGATACATCCAGCGTGGTGGCATTGGCGCTGTCGAGCGCCACGGTCTGCCCGAATTGTGCGGCTTGATATACCGCCGGCTCCATGACCTTGAGCACCTTGTCGGTCATGAAGCGGCTGCGGCCGCCGAACACGTGGCCGTCAGCGCTCTTGGGCTGCTGCGCCAGCGGAAATTTCAGCGGCACGCACAGCTGCAGCTCATTGCGGGCACGCGTCATCGCCACATAGAGCAGCCGCCGCTCCTCATCGATGAGTTCGCTGCGGCCGGTGGCGAATTCCGAGGGAAAACTGCCGTCGACGACGTTGAGCACATAGACCGTGTCCCATTCCATGCCCTTGGCCGAATGCACCGTCGAGAGCACCAGATAGTCCTCATCGAGCAACGGCGCGCCCGCCAGGTCTCCGGTGGCGTGCGGCGGATCCAGGGTGAGCTCGGTAATGAAGCGTTCGCGGGAAGGGTACTGACCCGACAGTTGCTCGAGCTGGTCGAGGTCGCCCAAGCGGGTGTGCACGTGCTCATAGAGGCGCTCGAGGTGCGGCTGATACCAATCCCGCACCAGCCGCACCTGTCCCGGCCAGGGGCGCTGCGGCTCGACGAGCGTGCGCAGCAGCGTCGTGAGCTTCTGGTAATCCACTGCCATCTGCTGCGGCGGCGAGTAGCCCTTGAGCGCCTCGAGTGAACCGCTCTGGGCTTCGAGCAGTTCGATGCATTTGCGTGCATTGACCGGCCCCATGCCAGGCAGCAACTGCAGCACGCGAAAGCAGGCCAGGGTGTTGCGCGGGTTGTCGCACCAGCGCAGCACCGCCAACATGTCCTTGACGTGCGCGGCCTCGAGGAACTTGAGGCCGCCGTACTTGATGAACGGAATCTTTCGGCGCGCCAGCTCCACCTCGAGCTGATCGCTGGCGCTGGCGTTACGGAACAGCACCGCCTGGCGTTTGAGCGCAACGCCGGACTCGCGTCGCTTGAGGATCTGCCCGCAGACGTACTCGGCCTGCCCGCCCAGGTCATCGAGCGTGACATAAAGCGCTTTGCCACCCACGCCGCGGGTTGAGAGCAGGTGCTTGCGATGCTGGCGCGGGGCCTCCGCCATCAGCGCGTTGGCGGCATCGAGCAGCCCCTGAGTCGAGCGATAGTTCTGCGCCAGGGTGACGATCTCGGCCTTGGGGCTGAAGCGTTGCGGGAAATTCAGGATGTTCTCGACCGCGGCGGCGCGGAACGAGTAGATCGACTGCGCATCATCGCCGACCACGGTCAGGCCGCTGCCGTCGGGTTTCATGGCATGGAGGATGTCACCCTGCAGCTTGTTGGTGTCCTGATACTCATCGACCAGCACATGGTCGAAATTGGCGCTGACGTCCTGTGCCAGCCGCGGCTCGCTCATCATCAGCTGCCAGTAGAGCAGCAGATCGTCGTAGTCGAGCAGCGCATGGCGCTGCTTGCGCTCGACGTAGCCGCGAAACAGCCGGCGCAAATCCTCCTCCCAATCCTTGCACCACGGAAACTGCTGCTCGAGCGCCTCCTGCAGGCTCTTTTGCGTGTTCACGCGCCAGGAATAGATCGCCAGACAGGTATCCTTGCGTGGAAAACGCTGTTCCTTCGCGGCCAGACCGAGCTGGGCGCGGATCTCATCGAGCAGATCGGCGGAGTCGGCCCGGTCGATGACGGTGAAGCTCGGCTCGAGCTGCAGATGCCGCGCATAGTGGCGCAGCAGCCGGTTGGCGATCGAGTGAAATGTGCCGGCCCATACCAGGCGCTGCAGCACGATTTGCGCCTTGTTGCCGAGGGTGTCGCCCAGCGCCGCGCGCACGATCTCGTGTGAACGTCGTCTCATCTCGCTCGCCGCGCGGCGCGTGAAGGTCAGCAGCAGCAGCCGCGCGGGATCGACCTCGTGCAGCACCAGCTGCGCCACACGGTGCGCAATGGTGCTGGTCTTGCCGGTACCGGCCCCGGCGATAACCAGCAGCGGACCGGCGCGCCAGCCCTTCGCGGGCGCAGGCTCACCATAGGTGACAGCTTTGCGCTGCGCGGAATTCAGGTTGGCGAGGTGCGAGTCGGCACGCATCGGCTGGCAATATAATGCACGGTCGCTGCTGTGGCGCGGCAACCCTTCACTGTTTCCATTGGTCGATGTGCCGGCACAGTGCCAGCCACTCGCCCTCACCGGGGGAATCGCCGCTGAACAGCCAGCGCGGACCGGGCAAATCCAGAAAGCGCGCGTTGCCACCGGCGGCGGCGTCGATCTCGCGGTCGCGATGACCCGGATGGCGGCTCGGATCCTCGGCACGCGCCGCAAGCCGGGCCGCGCAGGTGACGGCATCGGCCCGGCACAGAACCTGCGCCAGCTGCGCAGCCCCGGCAGTCAGCAGCCCGGCGAGGGCCGCCTCGTGCTCACCGGGCCGGAAGTTAGCTTCCATGAGCAGCAGCCGCTGAGCCGACAGCAGTCGCGGCGCATAGGCGAACAGCAGCGCGAAGCTCGCATTGCTGAGCTGGCGCGACCAGTGGGCATCGCGCGCTCCCAGGGTGTCGAACAGCAGTTCCTTGATCTCGTCCTTGCTGCAATGGCAGGCGTGGTACTGCCCTGCGAGCCGTGCGGCGAGCCACGTCTTGCCCGATGCCGGTGCCCCTGTGACCAGCAGCAGCTGCGGAATCATGCGGCGCAAACCGTTACGCTACATTCCATGAGCATCGAAAACGTCCGTACCGTGTTTACAGGTCGGGTGATCGTGGTCAATGTCGAGACAGTTCGACTGCCCAACGGCCTGGTCACCGATCTGGAGATTATCCATCATCCCGGCGGCGCGGCGATCGTCGCGATTGATCGCGAACGCCGCGTCTGTCTGATTCGGCAATACCGCCATGCCGTCGGCGGCTGGATCTGGGAGCTGCCGGCCGGGAAGCTCGAGCCACACGAGCCGCCGCTGCAGACCGCCCGGCGCGAACTGGCCGAGGAAACCGGAACCAGCGCACACAAATGGAGCGCGTTGGGGCCCTATATCAGCTCGCCAGGGGTATTTACCGAAACGGTGCACTTGTTCCTCGCCCAGGATCTGGAATCGGGCAAAATGGCCCACGAGGCCGCTGAGCTGATTGAAGTGCACTGGATCGACTTAGAGGAGGCATGCGCGCGCGCCCTTAACGGGAATATCTCAGACGGCAAGACCGCTTTAGGGTTGCTGCGGGCCCGCGCGGCGCTCGCGGGGCCCTGACGGCTTGTGTCGTTGCTGCCGCGCCATCGCTATTGTGAGCAAACCCATCCCAGATCGACCCGACCCCGAGCCGGCGGCGTCGCAATCGAGCCTATCGCTGGAAGATACCGTCGCGCAGAACCTGCGCGGCGTGACACCGCGTATCAAGAGCGGCGTCTCCGGCTACAACCCGTATGACGCGGCCCCCACGCACGCTCCGGCCGGGGACCTGCGCAAGCCGCCGACCGACCTGCGCAAATTGTCCGAATGGATACGCCTGACCCGCCAGGTTGCGGCGTTGAAGAAGGACAAGCCCGAGTAGTCAGCTGTGACGCCGGATGTGCGTCATCTTGCGTTCGCGGCTCAGACGATAGAAGCGGCGCAACTCGGCGAGCGTTTCGGATTGCGCCCGCGCGGCTTGCGCCGAGAGCTGCCGCTCGAGTCGGCGACAGAAGCGAGCCGCATAGTGATTGGCGGCCCGATACAGCGCGCTGCGCCCGCCCGCCAGGCGCAGATCGACGCGCGCGCGCTCGAACAGCAGATGGTGCAGCTCGGCCGGATAGCGTCCGGGATCCTGCTCGCGCAGCAGCCACCAGCTGGTGACATACTTGTCGATCTCCGCCTGCAGCTCCAGCTCCAGCAGCGTGACGCCGCGGTCGTAGCCGGCGTTCCAGGCCAGATAGAGAAAATGGCTCACGCCCTCGAGGGCGGTCCAGTAATCGGCAAGATTGCCGCTATTGAGCGCTTGCAGCGGATTGGCCGCGGCCAGGCGCTCGAGCAACCGGGCGTCGAGGAACAAGCCTACCGAGGCCGCGCCGCCGTGTTCGAGCACCAGCACCTGCTCGTCGGTATCGGACTCGCGCACCGGACTGGGCAGGCGCTCGCGCTCGGTGAACAGGAAGTCATACACGCGGTAGTCGGTCGGCAGGTCGTAGATGCCCGCGAGCAGATCCTGCAGCTGCTGAAGCACCATTGGCGGGGCGCAGACGGGCATCGGCCGGTCAGTTCTGTGCCAACGCCACCGGCGTGGCATCGATCCCCAGTCCACGCAGCAGTCTGCGCGCGCGCGGGCTGCCGGTCTTGAGCCACAGGTCGTACAGGCGCAGCACATCGGCTGGCGTGTAGCGCCGCGCGGCGTCGCTGATCTCGCCCAGGGCGTCGACCAACGGCAGAAATTTTGCAGCTAATTCGGCAAAAACGCGCCCGAGCACCTGCCGGCGGCCGCGGCACAGGCCGCCCGCGAGCGTGCCGTAGGCGCGCCCGCCCATGGCGATGTGATAGTCGATATCGATCAGTTTGCGCGCGAAGCTGTGTGCGAAGAAGCCGGCGATGAACAGCGAGACGTCACCGAGCCGCTGCAGTCCGCGCTCGCGCTCCTGCGCGGTGGGAGCCTCGAGCGCCTCGGACAGCATCTGCACCAGTGGTTTGAGGCGTACACCGCTCGCGGTCTGCTCGAACAGCTGTTCCGAGCGCGAAAACAGCGTCAGCATATTGACCACATATTGCTCGGTTTGATCCTCTACTGCGACGTGCTGGTGCGCCAGCGCACCGCGCAGGGCATCATGAAAATACTCGCGCAGATTGGCGACCGTCAGGACACAACCGCTGTGCTCAGATTGCTGCATGACTTCTTCCTCGCAAATCGCAGCTCCGCATGCCATGGCTTCAAGTTGAACACGAAAGCCGCGACGCCATAGATAACTCGATCACGAATTCTGCCGTGATTGGCTTGCAAGAACCCTGCCTGTCTGGCAGTCATCGCAATCGACTGCTAACAATCGCGGCAAAACAAGCCGCGTTTCACACTTGGCACCGGTGGAGAGAATTGCAGGGCAAAGTCGCGGCGAGCCCTGGATGGCGCTCAGCTGCCCGCTCGCAGTCGTGACTCGCGCAGGCCGATGCGCAGTGTTCGCGTGGCGACGAACACTTCGCGCAAGAATAGCGACAGACCGCCAATGAAGCTCAGCATGGCAACGATGAACAGAATCGAAATGACCAGCGCCAGATGAACATTCAGCAGTGCGCCCAGGAACAGCGACACCACCACCATCGATACCAGCAGCGCACAGATGGTACACAGCGCGATCGCGCGCCCCAGCAGCCGTGCACGTGTCTCAAGAGTCGACAGGCGATCGCCGAGCTCACCCAGTTCGCTTTCGTGAGTCTTGCTTTCCCCCAGCTCGAGCGCGCGCGCGCGATCGACCACCCGCGCCAGGCGGCCGGCCAGCAGCGTCAGCGTGACCCCGACGCTCGACAGCAGGAACACCGGTGCGACGGCAAGGCGCACCACCTCGCCGACAGCTGCAATCTGCGGGCCTAATTCGCCCTCCACGTCGTGCCTCCTGCAGTGGCCGGTCAGTTCGCGTCGCCGCGGCGCACGAACCGATAGAACGGATCCTCCTGCGAACCCGACAGCGCGACTAATCCGTCGGGGCCGACCTGCTGTTCGACCAGCTCGAGCTTGTTCTCGCGCAGCTGGATGCGCTGCTCGAGCAGCATGCCCTGCGAGTGGCTGCCCGGGTCACAGGATTCGGATTTGCGGTGGGCCTCGAAGCCGGAGTCGTCCTTGCTCCAGAGCAGCTCGCAGCCCGCCAACTGGCGCAGGTCCTCCGGCTCGAGCGACTGCAGCAGTTCCGGGTCATTGCCCACGTTTACCCAGCGCTGCGGTTCCTTGAACACATAGATATGCTGTTCGATGTACTCCGGGTGGGCCTTTTTGTCCTTGTCCTTGCCCAAATCCTTGGTGTGCCCAAGTACCCAGATCCGCTGCGAGAGCACGCGCCGCGGATCATCGGCGGCGGTCTGGCGCACGTAATAGGTCGCCGGCCCGATCATCGCCGCATGCGCCGGGACGATCAGCAGATCCAGCGCTGAATGGCCATCGGGCACTCCCGACTGCAGGTCGCTGCGGGCCTGCGCGGTGTTGTCGTAACGGCCCGCCAGTCGTCCCTGCAGCTCCTCGAAAGGCACCTGCGTGCGCTTGCTCTGTTCATGAGCGCAGCCCGACAGGGCGAGCGCGCCGAGCGCGGCGATCGCAAGCGCGAGCGCAGGGGCGACGCGCACGGCGCGGCTCGAGGTATTCATCAGGCATTGCTCAAAGAACTGCTCAGGCATCGAAATTCCGCCATTCCACGCGATAGCCGCGCCCGAGGGCCATGATGCGCTCGAGCAGCGTAGGGTAGTCAATACCTGCGGCGCGCGCCGACTCGGCGAAGTCCTCCTCGCCGGTCAGATTGGGGTTGGCATTGGCTTCGAGCATGAAGATGCTGCCGTCCTCGCGCACGCGAAAATCGATGCGGGCATAGCCCGACAGATGCAGCGCCCGATAGATGCGCCGCGACAGCCGGTCCAGCTTCTGCAGCACCGCGGGCGGCAATTCCTCCGCGGCGCGCGTGGTGATGTCGTAGCGCTGCTGATAGGCTCGATCCCACTTGACCTTGCGGGTGGCGATGGCCGCCAGCGATTCGGGCATGGAACCGAAGCGCATTTCCCATACCGGCAGGCGCGTCAGCCGCTCATTGCCCAGTACGCCGACGTACAGCTCCCGGCCCTCGATGTATTCCTCGACCAGCGCATCGGATCCGATCTGCTCGTGCATGAACTGCACGCGCTCGCGCAGGCGCGCAACGTCGTCGACCACCGAAGCCTGGGCGATGCCCAGCGAGGCATCCTCGGTGGCCGATTTCACGAACAGCGGCAAGTTCAGACGCCGCGGCACGGCGAAACGTTGGCCGCGACGGAATACCGCGAACTGCGGGGTCGGGATGCGATGGAATGCCAGCAGCTGCTTGCACAGCACTTTGTCGCGCGAGAGCAGCAGCCCGCGCGGATTGCAGCCGGTATAGGGCGCGCGCATGAGTTCCAGGAAGGCCACGACGTGCTGATCATAGGTGACGATGCCGTTGAATTCCTCGAGCAAATTGAACACCACCTCCGGTTTCCAATCAATCAGCGCGGCACGCAGCTCGGTCAGCGAATCGAGCACGCCCAGGGTCTGCACCTGGTGTCCGGCCGTGCGCAGAGTCGAAACCACGTCGTATTCGGTGCGCCATTCGGCGATTTCCTTGGCGCTGTAACCCTCGAGGCTGTCGGGCGGCAGCAGGCTCGTGTGCACCACCACCAGCGTGCGCAGCGGCTTCATGCGCGCAGGCGTAATCCGGGGCTGCGCATGTACAGCCGCGCGAGGCTGCGCAGCATCGTGCGCGTCTCGCGCAACGCGTCGCGCTGCGCGCCCTGGACGTACAGCTGCAGCCGTTGGCTGCGATCGATCGCGATGCGCAGGATCTGATGGGCGACGTAGCGATCCACCTCGGTCTCGCGAATGACCCAGGCGCGCAGCGGCACCTTGTGCGAGCGCAACAGGCTCGCTGCGCTCAGCGCGCGGCGATCGGCCTCGGCGCTGAACACACGGTTCAGCAGCCGGTCGGCGAGCAGGCCGCGCCGGCTGCGCTCGCGCGCCAGCTTGTTGCGGTAGTGTTGCGCCAGGGTGCGCTGGTTCACATCCAGCGGCTCGATGCGGGCGCGGCAGCGTACCGGCGGGCGGTGCGCGCCGAGCTCGCCGGCGAATTGCTGCACGAAGCGCAGCTTGCGCAGCGCCGGCCAGGATGCATATCGGCGCTGCCAGCCCGATCGGGGCGCCAGCCAGACCGCGAAGGTCTCGGCGAAATCCTCGGTGGGGTGGCTCTGCGCGTACCACTCGCCCAGATGCTGCACGTGATGTCGGCTGGCCGGACGCGCCCGATAGCGCGAGCGATACGGGCGCGAGGCCGGCCCGAACAGCGTGCGCCAGTAGGCGCGGCGGCGCAGCCGGTAGGCCGAATCGATCGCGTGTCCGGCCTCGTGCCGCAGTATGCGCATGAGCCAATTGACGTTGCCGCCCTCGACCTCACGCGTCATCTTGCGCTCCAGGCGCATGAGGCGCGGGTGCGCCAGATAGAACGGGACCGCGATGCCGGGCACGCCGTCGGGCGAAAACCACTCCTCCGACAGCCAGACATGGGGTCGGAATCGGATGCCACGCTCGTTGAGTTCGCTGTAGAGTCGCTCGACGTGGCGCTTGATGGGCGAGCGGTGCAGATCGAGCCGCAGATCGCACATGCGCAGCCGCAACAACTGCTCATCGCTCAGCTGCGTCCAGGGGAGCCTGCGCGGCCGGAGGACAGACCGACGGCGCGGATTGAGGAGGCTCGAGGGCATCGCCAGACTCTAACCAATCGCCGCGCCGCTGTCCTCAGGCTTGCCGATGGCGCGGCCATTGCAGGATGAATTCGGCCTGTTCGGGGGTCTGCGGCACGGCCGGCCAGTGCGTCGAGCGCGCGCTCTGCCGCCACAGCAGATTCAGCTGCCGCAGCGCCGCGGCGCCGTCCAGGCCCTGTTCGGTCAGATAGCAGCCGATCACCGTTCCGGTGCGGCCGATGCCCGCGCGGCAATGCACGTAGACCCGCCGGCCCCCGGCCAGCGCCGCCTGCAGGTGGCTCTGAATGGCCCGCATCTGCCCGATGTCGGTCGGCACGTGCGTGTCGATGATCGGGCTGCGCAGGTAACGCACGTGCGACGGCAGCAGCGATTGATACTCTGCGAGCTCACCGGCCTCGGTCAGATCGACAAAGGCGTCGATGCCGGCCGCCAACAGGCGCCGCAGGCGCCGGCGCGTCTGGGCGGGCACATCGACGGACGGGTATTCGCCGGCCAGCAGGCTGCCTGGCAGCACCCAGTAACTGTTCGCCAGCGGCCGACGCACCGGCTCCGGTTCAGACCGGCGCGTCGATGGCCACATCGTTGGAATGCGCCAGCCCCTGGCCTCGCAGCGCGGCGAAATCCACCAGCCTGGTATCGGCCAGTGTCTCGGGTTCGACGTGCCGCAGCGCCGACAGGATCGACTCGATGCGTCCTGGATGCTCGCGCTCCCAGGCTGCCAGCATCTGTTTGACCGCGCGGCGCTGCAGGTTCGGCTGCGAACCGCACAAGGTGCAGGGAATCAAAGGAAAACCCATGCCTTGAGTGTAGCGCGCAATGTCACGTTCGGCGATGTAGGCCAGTGGCCGTATGACGACGTGGCGACCGTCCTGCGAGCGCAGCTTGGGTGCCATCGCCTTGAGCCGGCCGCCGTGAAACAGATTCAGGAACAGCGTCTCGACGATGTCCTCGCGATGATGGCCCAGGGCGATCTTGTCCATGCCGTTCTCGGCGGCAAAGCGGTAGAGCGCTCCGCGTCGCAGCCGCGAGCACAGCGAGCACATCGTCTGCCCTTCCGGCACCACGCGTTTGACGACGCTATAGGTATCCTGCTCGATGATGTGATAGGGCACGCCGATCGATTCGAGGTACTGCGGCAGCACCTGCGCCGGGAAGCCCGGCTGCTTCTGATCCAGGTTGACCGCAATCAGTTCGAACGGCACCGGTGCACTGCGCTGCAATGAGCGCAACAGATCGAGCATCGTATAGGAGTCCTTGCCGCCGGACATGCATACCATGACCCGATCACCGGCTTCGATCATGCGGTAGTCATCAATCGCCTTGCCGGCGAGCCCGCGCAGTCGCGCCGCCAGGCGCCGCAGGGTCGCGCTGCCGGCGCTCACGGCGCGGCCTCCAGGTACTTGGCCTCGAGGTAGCGCAGCAGCGCCGCCGCCGACAGCGGCTGTCCGGTCGCCTGCTTCATGAGTTCGTTCACGCTCACCTTGGCACCCATTGCATGCACGTTGTCGCGCAGCCAGCCGAACAGGCCGCCGAATTCCCCGCGCGCGATCTGCAGCTCCAGATCCGGCACGCTGTTGCGCAGACTCTCCCAGAGCTGCGCCGCGATCACGGCGCCCAGCGCATAGGAAGGAAAATAGCCGAAGGAGCCGAGCGCCCAGTGAATATCCTGCAGACAGCCCTCGGCGGCGCCACCGGGCCGCACTTCCAGGCGCTGCTCCATGCCGGAATTCCAGGCCTCGGGCAGCTCACGCACGGCCAGCTCGCCGGACAGCAGCTTCTTCTCGAGGTCGTAGCGCAGCAGGATATGCAGCGGATAGGTCAATTCGTCAGCATCCACGCGGATCAGACTGCGCTTCACGTGAATCAGCCGCCGGTAGAGATTCTCCGCTTCCCATTCCGGCCCGGCGATGGCGAAGTGCTTCTCGAGCAGCGGCCGCAGGTACTGCACGAAGCTGCGGCTGCGGCCGACGAGCATCTCGAGCAGCAGCGACTGGCTCTCCTCGAGCGCCATGCCGCGGTCGCGCCCGACCGGCTGATCGCGCCACGCCTGCGGCAACCCGAGGTCGTACATGGCATGTCCGGTCTCGTGCATGGCGCCGAGCAGACCGGAGAATACATCGCTGTTGTCGAAGCGGGTGGTCACGCGGATATCGCCCGACACCCCTTCGGTGAATGGATGTTCGCTTTCATCGAGCCGGCCACGATCGAACGGAAAGCCGATCGCCCGCATCACCTCGAGCACCAGAGTGCGCTGCTTGCCGGCCGCGAATTTGCCGCCGATCGGCAGCGACGGCCGCTCGGCCTGCAGGCTCAAAGCCTCGCGGATCAGATTCGGCAGGCGGCGCGAGAGCGCCTTGAAGATCGCTTCGATATCGGCCGTGGACACGCCGGGCGAGAACTCATCCACCAGCGCGGCGTAGGCAGACAAGCCCAGTGCCTGGCCGAGCAGCGCCGCCTTGTCGCGCACCAGCTGCAGGACCTCCTCGAGCTGCGGCGCGAACAGCTCGAAATTGTTCTCGCGCCGGGCTTCGGCCCAATGCACTTCGGCCCGCGAGGTTGCACGCGTCAGGCGGGAGATCAGCGACACCGGCGTGGCGATGGCGTGATCGCGCGCGCGGCGCATTTCGCGCAAGTTGGCCAGCTGCCAGTCCTCGAGCCCGGCGGCATTGGCCTGCGCGCGATCGAGCAGACGCGTGATCTTGGGCGCGGTCAGCAGCGCGTGAGATTCGGTCTCGAGCGCCGCGAGCTGCTCACCGCGCACTTCGGCGCTGCCACGCGGCATCATCACGGCGGCATCCCAGCGCAACAACGCCAGCGCACCCTGAAATGCGTGCAGACGTCGCCATTCCTGTTCGAGCTGCGCGTAGGGGCTGGTGGACATGATCGGCTATTTTAGCCGTGGCGCGGCCAATCCTGCGCGCACCAGTGCCAGCGCGCGCAAAAGTACGGCCAGTCCGCTGCAACGAACCCGGTCCCGATCGATAGGGCGAGCAACAGCAGCAGCGTCAGGTAGACGACCACGGCGCGCATGGGGTTCATCATAGTCGCATCGCCGATGGGCGTCTCGCGCTGCGGTAAGATCGGCTCATGCCGCTGCGGATTTGTTTTGTGACCTCCGAGACCACACCATACGCGAAGACCGGGGGCCTAGCCGACGTTTGCGGTGCGCTGCTGAAATATTTACACGCCGATGGGCACGACATCCGCTTGTTCATGCCGGCCTATTCGAGCATTCGACGCGATCAATTCGCTCTGCACGCGGTCGAGGCGCTGCAGAATATGTCGCTTCAGCTCGGCAGTCAGCGTTATGGCTTCTCGGTACTGACTGCGCGCGGGCCCGGCGCGCAGAACGTCGTCTATCTGATCGATTGTCCGGTGCTGTATGACCGGCCCGCGCTCTATACCACCGATGGCGATGAGCACCGGCGTTTCCTGCTGCTCACGCACGCGGCATTCCTGTGCTGCCAGCGTTTGGGGTTTGCGCCGCAGATCATGCACTTCAATGATTGGCATTCGGCCTTCGGAACGCTGCTCAAGCGCACCGTGTACGGCTCGGACAGGCTGTTTGAGGGCGCGCGCACGGTATTGACCGTGCACAATATCGGCTATCAAGGCATCGTCGGCGCTGCCGCCGTGCCCGACCTGCTGCCGGCGATGCAGCTGGCACAGCTTGATCAGCGCGCACTCGCCGCGGGCCACGTCAATCTGCTCGGCACGGGGCTGATGTACGCCGATCTGATCACGACCGTGAGCCCGACGTACGCGCGCGAGATTCAGGGCGCGGAGTACGGCATGGGTCTCGAGAACGTGCTGCGCGCGCGCAGCGCGGCCGTCATCGGCATCCTCAACGGCGTTGACTACGACGAATGGGACCCGCGCCACGACCGCTTCCTGCCGCAGCATTTCGATCCCGATCACCTTGCAGTCAAGGCCGCACTGAAGCAGCAGCTGTTGCAGCGGCTCGGACTCAATCGCGCCCCGCGCACGGCATTGATCGGCATCGTCAGCCGCCTGGCCACGCAGAAGGGCTTCGACCTGCTGTTCGAAGCCGTGCCGCGGCTGATGGCGGCGCGCGATTTTGCTCTCGTGGTCCTCGGCAGCGGCGAGCCGCCCTACGAGGCCTTCTTTGCACGTCTGCAGCAACTGTTCCCGGCGCGCGTGCATTTTCACCGCGGCTACAGCGATGAGCTCGCGCACTGGATCGAAGCCGCCAGCGACATGTTTCTGATGCCCTCGCGATACGAACCCTGCGGGCTCAATCAGATGTACAGCCTGCGCTATGGCACCGTGCCGGTGGTGCGGCGCACCGGCGGTCTGGCCGATTCGGTTCAGCACTTCGACCCGGTCAGCGGCCAGGGCACCGGCGTGGTGTTCAACGACTACGACGCCGAGGCGGTGCACTGGGCCATCGGCACGGCATTGGATTTCTACCAGAACGAGGCGGCCTGGCAGCGGCTGGTTCGCAACGGCATGGCGCAGGACTTCTCCTGGAGCCGGCAGGTGCCGCACTACGTCGCCAGCTACGAGCGGCTGCTGCGCGCCCCGGGCGGGGAGCCTGGCGAGGCCGCCTTGGTTTGAAATTCGCGCGTTATGACAATTGTAATAACACTCGATTTCAGAAAAAAGGCGCCTCGGCGCGCCCCCGGTTGCCCTGGCCGCCCTGGCGGCCCTAGCCGCCCTGGCCGCCCTGGCCGCCCTGGCCGCCACGCCTACAGCCGCACGCGGCCCTTCTGGTCGAATGGGATCGTGTGCACCATGGCGCTGCTCACGTGGACCTGGCCGTACAGATGGTAGTCCACCGTGTTGTGGCCGAAGCCGCCGGCCAAGGCCAGCAGGGCGTTGTTGAGATTGGCTGTCACGTTGAGCCCGAAGTCGGTCTCGCCCGACGCCGGCAGCGTGAAGGCGGACTCGGTGGAGCCCTGCGCGAACGGCTGGCCCTCGAGCTCGATCGTGCAATCGATGCCGCGGATGGAGATCGCGCGCGCATTGGGGTTGACGACATGCAGCGTGAGGTGCATCTGCTGTTGCTGCATGCTGCCGCCGGCGAAGGCGATGCCGGTGACGGTCAGGCTCGGGGGTTGCAACCGCGGCAGCATCGCGGCACAGCCGCACAGGACACAGCCCCATAGCGCGAGCAGCCCGGCCAGCCGCCAACTGCCCCTGCGGTTTTCCATGCGCCTCACTCCCCGGCGGCGCGCTGATCGGCAGCGCGAAATCGGCCAAACACGCGATTCAGAGCGAGGTATTGCGCCGCCAGCGGCGCCGTCAGGGCGCCGGGGGGCATGCGCCAGCTCCAATTGCCTTCGCTCGTACCGGGGGTATTGAAGCGCGCTTCCGAGCCGAGCTGCAACAGATCCTGCAGCGGCAGGATTGCCAATCGGGCGATCGATCCCAGCGTGGCACGCAGCATCGCCTCCACGGTGTGCGCGGCCTCGGCACGCAGATAAAACCCCACGCGCGCCGCCTCGGCCCCCGTCAGGCTCATGAACCAGCCCAGTGTCGTGTCGTTGTCGTGCGTGCCGGTATAGGCCACCACGTCGCAGGTGTAATTGTGCGGTAGATGCGGGTTGTCGCCCGAGCCGTCAAAGCCGAACTGCAGCACCCGCATGCCCGGCAGATGGAAGCTGCGGCGCAGCTCTTCGACGTCGGCGGTGATGACTCCGAGATCCTCGGCGACCAGGGGCAGCTGCACATGCTCGGCACTCAAGGCGCGAAACAGCGCCTGACCTGGCGCCGGCTCCCAGCGTCCCTCGCGCGCGGTGCGCGCGCCCGCCGGTACGGCCCAATAGGCGGCAAGGCCGCGAAAATGATCGATGCGCACCAGATCGAAGCGCCGCAGCTGCTGCGCCAGGCGTGCGCGCCAGAACGCGAACTGGTCCCGTTCGGCCTGCCGCCAGTTGTAGAGCGGGTTGCCCCAGAGCTGTCCGTCGGCAGAGAAATAGTCCGGCGGCACGCCGGCGAGCACGGCCGGACGCCCTGTGGCATCGAGCTGAAACTGTTCGGGCTGCGACCAGGTCGATGCCGAATCCGGGGCGACATAGATCGGCAGATCGCCGAATAGAAACACGCCGCGCTGGTGCGCATAGCGGCGCAGCGCCCGCCACTGCCAGTCGAAATACCACTGTTCGAGGCGACGGCGCTCGAGCTCATGGGCCCGCTCGCGCTCGACCTGGTCCAGGGCCGCGCGCGTGCGCGAACGAAACTCTGCCGGCCATTGCCACCAGGGGCACTGAAAACGCTCGGCCAGGGTTTCAAACAGCACATAGTCGGTGAGCCAGCCCTGGCTTGCTCGAAAGGCCTCATAGTCGGAGTGTTGCGTATCGATATCCGGCAGTTCGCCGCGATCGATCAGCGTGTCGTGTCCGGCAAAGTCCGAGCGCGCCCAGTAGGGCGAGCCGCCGCCGCCGGGCGGCCCCAGTGGCAGCATCTGCCAGACTGAAAATCCCGCCGCCGCCAGCCAGTCGACCACGGCGCGCGCGGCCGCACCGAGCGCGCCGGTATGTGCGGGGCCGGAGCCGGTGAGCAGCGCAGTGGGATGCAGCAGCACGCCGGAGCGCCGACGATCCAACAGCCGCACGGTCATACGCGCTGCGTGGTCAGCTTTGCCAGCATGTCGGGCGTCACCAGCACGACGCCCTGGTCGGTCACATGGAAACGCGCGGCGTCGGCGCTGCGATCGACGCCGATCTGCATGCCATCGGGAATCTCACAGCCTTCATCGAGGATGGCGTGGCTGATGTTGCAACCCACCCCTATCTTGACGCTCGAAAGCACCACCGAGCGATAGATGTTGGAGCGCTCCTCGACGCGCACGTTGGAGAACAGCAGCGACTGGTTGACGAAGGCGCCGGAAATGATCGAGCCTCCCGAGACCATCGAGTTGACCGCCGTGCCGCGCCTGCCTTCCTCATCGAGCACGAACTTTGCCGGCGGTTGATGCAGCTGGTAGGTCCAGATGGGCCACTCCTCGTCGTACAGATTGAGCTCGGGCGCCACGTGCACCAGTTCGATGTTCGCCTCGTAGAACGCATCCACGGTACCGACATCGCGCCAGTAGTTCTGCGCGCGCGTCTTCACGTCGGTGAACGGATAGGCCACCACCTGCAATACATCGATCGCCGCGGGGATCACGTTCTTGCCGAAGTCATGCGCCGACTTGTCGTCCGCGGCATCGGCAATCAGCAGCTTCTCGAGCAGGCGGGCGTTGAAGATATAGATGCCCATGGAGGCCAGGGCGATCTCGGGGCGGCCGGGAATCCCATCCGGTTGCCGCGGCTTTTCGTGGAAATCCGTGACCCGATTGTATTCGGTGACCGACAGTACGCCGAAATCGCGCGCCCGCTCGCGCGGCACCTCGACCACGCCGACCGTGATATCGGCGCCCTTTTCGACGTGGTAGGCGATCATCGGACCGTAGTCCATCTTGTAGATGTGATCGCCGGCGAGTACCAGCACATGCTTGGGCCGCAGCGCACGTATCAGATCCAGGTTCTGATAGACGCAGTCGGCCGTGCCGCGATACCAATGCAGGCCGACCTGCTGCTGCGCCGGCACCACATCGATGAACTCGCCGAACTCGCCGCGCAGGTAGCTCCAGCCGCGCTGCACGTGCTGGATCAGGGACTGGCCTTTGTATTGCGTCATCAGATAGATCTGCCGGATCCCGGAATTGACGCAGTTGGACAGCACGAAGTCGATGATGCGGAACTTGCCGCCGAATGGCGTGGCCGGTTTGCAGCGATGCAGCGTGAGATCCTTGAGTCGCTCGCCGCGTCCGCCGGCCATGACCACGGCCAGCGCGCCGCTCGTCAGTCGGCTGACGTACCGCCCGGAGGAAGCGCGCGACTGCTGTTTTGCCATGGATTCGAGTTGTGGCGGGAAGCAAGGAGTAGTGTACCTTGCAATGTAATCGACGCCACAACTCCTACAAGCGTTTGAGCAATCCGAGCTCCAGCGGATGGGCGAGCTGCTCGTGCGCCGGGTAGATGCGGATCTCGAACGCATACTGCCCGGAGGTCGGCGGCGCCGCCTGCAGCTCGTACACCGTCGAGCCATCGCTATCGATCTCGCCGCTGGCTCGCAGTGTCGCGCGCCAGGCGTCGCCGCTCTGGCCTCGGAACGAGGATAACGCCGGCAACTCGCTGCGCGACTGGGGCAGTAGCCGCTGAGCGAGGAATTCCACGCGCACGTCCTGGGGCGCCAGTCCATTGAGCGCTGCGGCGATTCGCAGGTTCAGAATTCCTGCCCGCGGCAGTTCCCGCGGCGGCTCCGACAGGCGCCGCAGATGTACCCCGGTCCACAGTTCGCGCACACGCTGCTTCCATGCCGCGAATGCCGCGGTCGCCTCGAGCCCGTGCTGCGTCAACCGCTGATGATGCGAGGCGGCCGGATAGTACAAGCCGCGTGCATAGTCCTGCACCACCCGCCCCATGTTGAACAGCGGAATGACGCTCATCATGGCGCGCTTGCAGCGCCTGACCCAGTCGGCCGAATAGCCGTGGCCATTGCGCGCGTAATACAGCGGCACGACCTCTTCCTCGAGCGTATCGAGCATTGCGGCCGAATCGAGTTCATCGCGTCGGTTCGGGTCCTGCACGTTGGCCCCGGGGATGCCCCAGCCGTTGTCCTGATCGAAACCCTCGGCCCACCAGCCATCGAGGATGCTGAGGTTCAGCCGGCCGTTGACCGCGGCCTTGATGCCCGAGGTGCCGCTGGCTTCCAGCGGCGCGACCGGATTGTTGAGCCACACATCGACGCCGGTCACCAGCCAGCGGGCCAGCTGCAGGTCGTAATCCTCGAGGAACACGACGTGGCCGGCAAACTCCGGCGCCAGCATCAGCTGCTTGATCTCGCGCAGCACCTGCTGGCCGGGATGGTCGGCCGGATGCGCTTTGCCGGCGAACAGGAACAGCACCGGTCGTTCCGGATCGTTGACCAGGCGTGCCAGGCGCGCGCGGTCGCGCATCATGAGCGCGGCACGCTTGTAGGTGGCGAAGCGGCGCGCGAAGCCGAGCGTAAGCGTGTTCGGCCGCTCCGGATCGAGCAGCCGCGTCGCATGACGCAGTTGCGCCTGGCTCAATCCTTTGCTGGCGTACTCACGCTGCAGGCGCGCGCGCACACCGGCGAGCATGCGCGACTTGACGCCCTGCGCAGTCTGCCAGTATTGCTCGTCGGGCACGTTCTCGAGCGCACGCCAGAAGTTGAGGTCGGACAAATGCTCGCGCCACTGGCAGCCGAGTTTGTCATCGAAGAAGCGGCTCCAGGTCTGTGCCAGAAAGGTCGGCACATGCACGCCATTGGTGATGTAGCCGACCGGATTTTCCTCCGGCGGGACTTCCGGCCAATGATCGGCGCACAGGCGCGCCGACACCGCACCGTGAATCCGGCTGACGCCATTCATGCGCCGCGCGCCATTCAGGGCCAGGTGGGTCATGTTGAAGCTCTGCGGCGCGTGCGGCGAGCGGCCCAGGGCCAGCACGCGCTCCATCGGTACGCCAAGTTCGGCCACGACCTCCTGGAAGCAATGCGTGAACAGTCCGTTATCGAAGGCATCGTGACCGGCCGCCACGGGTGTGTGTGTGGTGAATACGCATTGCGCGGCGGCCGCCTCCAGCGCCGCCGAGAAGTCCAGGCCGCTTGCCAGCCCTTCGCGCACCAGTTCGAGGATCAGAAAGGCGGCGTGCCCTTCGTTCATGTGCCAGGTCGCCGGAGCCAGCCCCAATGCGCGCAGGGCGCGCGCGCCCCCCAGGCCCAGGATCATCTCCTGGCGTATGCGTACCGAGGCATCGCCACCATAGAGACGGTGCGTGATCTCGCGATCTTCGCCCGAGTTCTCCGGGCAATTGGTGTCCAGCAGGTACACCGATACCCGGCCCACGCGGGCCTTCCATATGCGCGCGCAGACGCTGCGTCCGGCAATCGGCACGCGCACGCGCAGCCACTGGCCGCTGTCGTCGCGAACCGCCTCGACCGGCAGGTCACGCGGATCGGTGTCGCTGTAGTTGGCGTGCTGCACGCCATCCGTGTCGACCGATTGAATGAAGTAACCTTCGGTGTAGAGCAGCCCGACCGCAATGAAGTTGAGCCGCTCATCGCTGGCGGCCTTGCAGTGATCGCCCGCCAGGATCCCCAAGCCGCCGGAATAGATCGGGAAGCTCTCGTGAAAGCCATACTCGGCGCAGAAGTAGGCGATCAGCGGCTCATCCGCGCGCGGCGGCGGCGCCGCCAGATAGGCATCGAAGGTGGCAAGAACTTGCCGGTAGCGCTCCAGATAGCGCGGGTCGACCGCGGCGCTATCGAGCTCTTCCTGGTTGATACAGCGCAGAATCAACCGCGGGTTGCCGCCGGCCTGTTTCCACAGTTCCGGATCCAGGTCCTCGAACAGGGCCCGGGTAGGGCGATGCCAGCTGAAGAACAAATTGTTCGACAGCTCCGGCAGGCGAGCCAGCTGCGTCGGGACAATCGGATATATTTCAATCAGTTGCCTGGCCATTGCGGCCTTGGTGCGGAATTTTCTGCGATCCATATGGAAAAAAGTTTAGCAGCTGCCGCCGGCGCGGCGTGTGCGCAAAGTCGCGGTGCGCAAGAGGTGGCGAATCCACGGCTCGCCGCTATACTGCCGTGCCCCCCGCTATTCTTACCGTGACCAAACGCCAGACATTTGTGCTAGTGCTCGCGCTGAGCGTCAGCGGCTGTGCGCGCCACGCATCGAACGCTGGTGCCGCTGCGACGGCGCCGGCTGCTGCGGCTGGCGCGGCCTCT